>MDTD01188340.1_pt1 | contig 11006 bp, 9 predicted proteins | sample 811221 | NCBI WGS metagenome assembly MDTD01 (sample SAMN05326646, study PRJNA326480) | marine metagenome | isolation source: seawater | place: Pacific Ocean: South West | collected 2011
CTATAGATCCTTTTATTAAAACCTTTTGCGATGATTTGGTTGCTTTAAGACAGACATAAAGATCCCATAAATATTCAAAACCTTTATCCTTACATAACCTTCCTAAATATCCAGCCATATACGGTCTTTCTTTAGAGACATGGTGGGTATTAATATCGATTCCTACAAAACTTTGATACTTTCTATTAAAAATAAGGTTTTCTGAGACTATGCCATTTGTCTTCAACCATGATAGCTGTGATTTAGAACAAAAAAATGAAGTTGATGAAAGACATAAGATTAACCTATCAATAAATTTAGCGATATGGAGCCTAACACCTCTCCAGTTCTCATAATAAATGCCTCTATGCCAAAAATATAATTTAATTCTAGGAATAAATATCTTTGTGAGGGCTGCCATCAGGCTTGCTTTTGGAGAAAAGAAAATTAAATTTTCTATAGAATTTTTTTTAAGAAAATTTACAAAAGATATAAATCTATTTAGATCATTGAGACTAAATGAGTCTCTATTGCCTCCCCATTCAAAATCAATATTATTTTCACTGCCTTTGTCTATGCAGGCTCTAAAGACCTTGTGACCTTTATCCTCTACTGCATCTATAAATGAGGAGGTATGATAGTTAAGCATAAAGCCTGGACCACAAAAAAAACAAACTTTTTTAGACACTTAACTCACCATCTAGATCTTTATAAAAATGACTCTCACCTGAATGAAATTTAAGCAGTTTATGCTTAATTAGAAAGATTTTTAATCTCTTATCTCTTAATACATTAAACGCTGAAGAAGCTGCTCCATAAAGTGTGCAGTTTTTAAATTCAGATTTTAAATACCATTCCTCGAAACATATCTCATTACCTAATCCAATTTTTAAACCTAATTCACGGTATAAATTATGCCTTCCCCTTCTATGCGGAAAAACCAAAATATCTTTATTCAAAGATTTGTTAATTAGGCTCTCTAAAATAAGCTTTTCATCTTCTAAAGTTATCCCAAGACCTTCAAAATCTGGTAGCAAAAGAAATACATAATTTTCATAAAAAAATTCAATCTCATTGTATGCCAAGCAATATGGTTTCAAATTCTTTAAACTTAAACTGTTATTTAAAAAACATGATTGCCAAACTATAGAATCGTTTTTTTTGAGATGTTTAATTAACCAATTTGGTGATTTGCATGAGAAGTTCCCATCATCAAGAACTAGAAGATTTTTTTTAAAAATTATTGCTACATTGATTAAAAATTTGTTAAAGAAACCTAAATGAGAACCGATAATTAATTTATCTTTTGTAAAAGAATGGTATATATACTTTAGAAGAGCCTCAGTGGGAGTGACAAATTCTACCTTTGAAATATTTTTTCTCAAGTTAATTTTTATCTCATCAATTGGCCAGTTTTCTCTCTTAATAATATAAATTTTTTTTAGCTTATTTATATTTATGTTTTCTAGGCATAATAGCTGTAATGGAGCTTCTATAAATGCAAAGTATTTATTCACTTTCATACCTCTTCTGAAGGGTAACAATAAAATTAGCAAATAATAAAGAAACAATCATCCTAGACAAGACGTTAGGATTATAGGCTGCTATATAACCAAGCACTAGAATGGATGAAAGCACATAAATATTTAACATTTTATTTTTTTGCATTAAAAAAATAAAGATTAGGGCTTCAAGGTAAAAAATGACGTTAGTCCGTGAAAAATTTAGCTCAGTTTCTTGTGTAACTATAAATTTTATTGATGCTTGATCAACATAAAGGTATGACATGGAGGAAAAGAAAGTTAAATATAGAATTATGCTTAAGAAAAATAATATTAAAAGCAACCTTCTCACAGTCAATTTTTTATTAATACTGAAAAATTTAGTAGGGTAAATTGCTGCTATATGAGGTCTGATTAAGGTGCTACAGACTAAAAATAAATTAGCTAAGATTTGTGATCTAGAAAAAATAAAACTTAATAGCAAAAACAATATTAATGTTCCATCTTTAGTAAATGTACTTCCATAAAAAATTATAGTTGGGGAACCTAAAAAACATAAAAATAAAAATGCTTTATCTGGAAAATCTTTTCTAATTTTATATGCAGTAATGGCTATCAAAATTGATTGCAAAATTAAATAAGTTATAAAATATAAATTGAAGTCTTTTATGCATGTAGATGCAACAAAGATATTATGGAAAAAGTTTACTCCTGTGGTATCTCGACCCTCTATGCAGTAACTTAAATAAACTGCATAAGCATCAAGACCCATTGCTTCCTCTAAAAATAGATAAGCAAATCCGCCAAATAAACTTATAAAGAAGGTCAGTATTGCAAAATATGTGGGTTTCTCTGGTAATTTCACTAATTATTTAATTTATTTTTTTCCCACTGAAGAAAACAAATTAATCTCCAAAGCTCTTCTGTAAAATCGCTACCTTTTTGATGGTTATGCCATAAATTGAGAGCTTTATTTTTTTCAATAAAATCATTTTGACAAGATTCTATAATTTCATAAGACCAATCTTTTAAATCAGTTCTAAGAAATTGATCAAGAGGTATTGAGAATCCCATTTTTGGCTGATCAAGATAATTCTGAGGATGGTACTCACATAAAATTTTTCTAAGAATTTCTTTGCTCTTTAAGGTATCAAATCTATTTTTTGGGTTTACTTCTAACATATATTCGATTAATTCTTTATCAAGAAATGGACATCTTACTTCCAAAGAATGGTACATAGATATTCTATCCATTTTTACAAGATTATCGTCTGCGAGATATATAGATAAATCATTTAAAGTGAGGATCTGTCTTTCATCTAAATCAGCATTAAATGAATTTTTTAAACCATCAAGATGGTGCTCTAATATGTATTTTTGTTTTAGCAAATCTTGATTTGTTTTCAGTTTTCCTGCGGAAAGAGCAATTAAATAGAAATCATCAATTTTATCTATTTCATTTGTTGCTAGAAGTTTTTCAATTTTTTTATCTAGGTTATTAATCCCTAGAAAGCTTTGTTTATTTTTTAGGATTCTAGAATTTGCTGAATGTTTTAGAAAGAAGGATATAAAGTTTTTTGAGAAAACTCTTCTTAATATTTTAAGATTTTTCCAAGCTTTAAGACCACCTCTATATCTATTATAGCCACCAAAAACTTCATCACCTCCATCTCCACTTAAAATTGCTTTTACTTGTTTTGAAGCAAATTTAGATATGATGAAGGCAGGAATTTGTGAACTATCAGCAAATGGCTCACTAAATGAATTAGAGCATTCAGTTACAGCCTCTATAAGATCAGATTTTGATGGAACAAAATTGTAGTGATCAGAACCAATATTTTTAGCGATGCGTGCAGCAGCAAAAGATTCATCATATCTTCTATCATTATATCCAATAGTAAATGTCTTTAAATTATAGTTAAGTTCTTTCGCAGCAATAGTAGCGACTAAACTACTATCTATTCCACCACTTAAAAACGAGCCTACAGGAACATCAGAAGTAAGTTGCAACTTGACTGAATTAATTAGCAATCTTTTAATATGATCATAGTCATATGGTTTATAGTCTCTAACTTTATTTTTTAAGTTTGAGGCAAGAGTACGAAAGTATTGAATTTCATCACTTCGAATTACTTTTCCATTTTCGTCAAAATCAAATTTGATGTATGAGCCTGCCTTAACCTTTCTCACTTCTTTATAAATTGATTTATCTTTTGGTATAAATCCTAGTGAAAAGTATTCATTTAGTGATTCAGATGATATTTCAAATTCTATGTCAATTTCTTTTAGCAATATAGAAATATCAGAAGCAAAAGACAAATAACCATCTTTAGAAATATGGTAATAAAGTGGTTTCTCTCCAAAAGGATCTCTTGCTAATGTAATTTGCTTTTTTGATTTTTCTAAGAATGCAAATGCAAATTGTCCTTTACAAATATCAAGTGTTTTATTTATACCTAATTTAACTAAAGCAACTAGTAAGCTTTCTGTATCAGAGGTAGATTTAAACTTACCATACTCTGTTTCGTCTCTTAGTGCCGAATCATTATATATTTCACCATTAAATGTGATGATTGCATCATCAAATAGCATCGGTTGGTTACCATTATTTGAAAGATCTCTAAAAGATAGTCTTGTGTGTCCAAGAATAATATTATTGTTTTTAACAAAACCATGGCCATCAGGTCCTCTGCGCTTTGATGCCAAGGTCATTGAATTAATACGTCTTGTAATTTTTTGATCTTCAGTTAAAGCCTCGAATGAAAATCCAAAAATACCACACATAGGTTTAAATTATAAATATATTTAACAACATTAGTTTATGAGTATGAAATTCAGGGCAATTAAATGAAAAAAGATTATAGTTTTTAGCTAGTAAATATTATTATTTGTTAATAACTTCTTTAGTTCCAATTGAATATTCTTGAACTTTGCAGTGTAGATTACGTTTTTTTTGTTAGCTGAAAGGTTTTGTAAATTATTTGCTTCTAAACTCCATTCTCCAACCAGGATACACTTCATCTCACTCTTATAGGCAAGTTCAAAATCTTTGTTACCGTCACCAATAATTATTGTTTCATTCTTTATAATTTTCTTTTCAGAAATCATTATCATCAAGTTTTCTACTTTAGTTTTTGGGCCGCCATAAACTCCTTTAATATTATTAATCCTATTAACATTCAAAAAATTTTTGATTTCGTTCTTATTGCCTGAAGAAATAATGTAGAAATCAAACATCTCCTTCTTAAGAAGTTTTAGGATGTATGGATTAGGTAAGCATTTATGATATATTTCCTTAACATTTTGTGCATATGTCTTTTTAAGAAGATCCATAGTTTTGTGGAAGCTTTCTTCATCTTGATTATGTAAATCTAAAAAATATTCAAAATAAGTTTCCCTATTCATTCCAGGATTTTTTGTTATAAATTTAGAAACATTGAGTTTGTTAATACCAAGGATTGAGCATATAGCTTCAATTAAGCATTTTTCTTTTTCAAAATTTGAATGAACAAAAACACCATCGAAATCTAGTATTATATTCATAAGATTTTTGATCTAACTAGATTACAGAGTCTGCAATTTTTTTTGAAAATCTAGTTACACCATATTTATTTTTAATCGCCTTTTGTAGCTTTATGTTTTCACTGGGCTCATAACCCTCTTTTTCGTAATATTCTGGAAATGACCTATCTATATTTAACATTCCAGACATAGCATATATTGGTATATAACCCCATTGATTAATCTTTCTGAATTGGTCAACTTCTTTGTATCCAGTCTCAATTATTTTTTGAATATCATAATTTTTTGAGAAGAATGAGTTTAAATGTGTGCATATTAATTCTGTAGGTAAGTTTCCAGGAATTCTTCCCATGCCGAATATTGAAGAATCAAAAATAATATCGTCCGAATTTATATTATCATTGAAATGTTTTGCCAATGATATCGATTGGGATAAGTTTTCATGGAGATGTACGCCAAAAGTATTAAATTTAGCTTTTAATGAGTTAAACCTGTTTATGAGATCATCTATTGTGTTGGTATTTAAAGCGCCATATGTATCAACTATCGAGGCGCCATTTACATTTGCAGTTTCTAGAAAATCGCCCAAGGCATCAAGTTGATTTGGTTCCCATGCTGTAATGCATATTGGGTTTAAATACAGCTCACATCCAAGTAAATTTATGTGTGAGATATACTCATTTAAATTTGGAATGTGTTCTGGATAAAATGCAATTCTATAAAAATCAATAAAATCATTATTTGTGATATTTTTAATTTCACATCTATCGCTTCTTAGCATTGCTCCCACCATAGAGCTTTCTTTGTTAAGTGATTCATAAAAATTGCAGCATGATTCTGTATTTTGAAAATATGTTGAGCCTTCTTTTCTATCTTCTACATCCTGTATAAAACCAAGTTCGATTAATTCTATTCCTGCATCTACAAGACTCTGAGCTATATTGTTGGCAGTGCCTTTGCCAAAAAGACCATAATTAACATGGGCGCCATCTCTTAGCGTACAATCTAAAATTCTTCTATTTTTATTAATCATTATTAACTTGAAATCTAATATTCGTCTAATATTTCAGTAAGCAATCTTATAGCCTGAACATATAAACACAAAGCTCTATTTTCTTGCTGATTATACTCCATGTGAAAATACATTAAAGAAGAAAAATGCATTGCCTCATTAAATTTTGATTTTAAAATCCAATTTTTATCACGAGAAATTGGATAATTACTTAAACTTTTTTTGACTAACTTTCCGATATTATCATATGTCTCAATAAGCGGATCACTTCCAAGATTTATATCAATCTCAATGCTTTGGTCAGTTTCATTTGTAATTTTAGCTTGAGCTATATCTGTATGAATTAAGTCATATTTACCATTAAAAGAATGAAATAGTTTCCCCATGTCATAGTAAATATCTGATCCAGTTAGATCGCCTCTTGGATCAGCTAGAATAAAGTTTTTGCAATCTGGAGCAACTAACATATTTTGAAAATGTAAATCCCCATGGACCATCGACAGATAAGCTGGTTTAAATATGTCTGTTTTTTCATGAATTTCTTGCACTTTTTTATATAGTGCTTCCAGGTTTTTGAAAATCTTTCCGTTTATTACAACTTCTTTTTTAGTATGAATTATATTGAATGGCTCATGATTAATTGTTGATTTAAATCTATTCCAAAAACGTTCAAAGTGAACTTTTGAAATCCAATCTTTAGGGACTTTAGTATGCTTAAGGGTATATAAATCACTCCATAAGAAATCAAATATATTTTCAAGAAATGAAATAGTCATATTTTCATCAAATTTTCCACAAATAATTTTTTTTCTAAGATTATCAAGGTCATACCATGGCATTGAAAACCAAGCATTATTTTTGGACATATTTTTATCTATGACTGCAGGAAATCTTGTTTTTAAATTTTGTGGGAGTGCTTCGAGCCAATTAATTTCATTGATAAGTTTTTCAGATCCGTCTTCGTCAGCAAATTTCTTTACTAGTATTTGCTTTTCAAGCCCGGCAAAAGAGCCTCCTTTAAGATCACCAGATTTAAAAGAGGTTGATTTATAATCAATGAATGATGAATGAGCATCAAGCAATTTTATATTAGCTTTCTTGGTTGTGCTGATAGCTTCAATATATGAAATGTCTTCATCATTTTGAATCAGATCATGTTTAATAAGTTCTAAATCTCTTTTAGTTAAATAAGTTGCGCCATGATAGCTTTTCCATGGTACAAAAAAGTTATTTGAGCTAGCAATTACATCCTTCAAGTAGCCATTTTCACCAACTAGCTCAATGTCGGATCTATCGAATGAGTTTTGATTTTCATAGAGGCATGCTGAGACCTCTTTATCAAAAATAAGTTTTTCAATATTATTGAACTCAAAATATCTATCACCATTTAAAATTAGCGTATCTTCTATCTCTTTTTCTAAAAACTTTTTAAACGAACCTAGGCTTCTTTGTTTCTCACTATCTATTGTTATTTGATTTATTTGAAATTTATTAATCTGTTCTAAAATATTATTATTCTTTAAATCTAAATTGCTGCGAGTTATTACAAATATGTCTTTATTATTAATATTTAGAAGATTTAAAATTCTTATGTTGTACTCAATTAACGATACTTTTCCAACTGTAGAAGAAAAACTCTTTGGATAATTTGCTGTCGAAACCGTGTCTGCAGCAAGAATAGCAACTTTCATTTGTCATCTAACCATGATAGAGCTGCCAGGTAATCAAGTTTTGTATCTATATCGATACTTGTTTTTTGATCAACTTCATATCTATAAGCCTTAGGACCATAGTTATATTTCCATGTTTTTACTGACTGAATTGGAGCAATTAGTATCCCATTTGTAAATAAGTCAAAAGAAGGCAAATCTTGAGAATTACTATGGGCTTCACCAAGCTTATAATTCAAAGGCCCATTATCATCCATTAAGTAATGTTTAAATTTGTAAACCGTTATAAGAGAGTCATAGTTTTCTTTAATAGCTAACTCATATCTTTTTTTTGCTTCCACCATATTCTTAGCATCAAAAAATGGAGAGGTTACGCAAGCCCATATTAAATGGCCTTCATCGACTATCTCGCATATATAACTGAAGAAATCACTAAGTGGCCTTGTTTCATCTGCAAGATCATAAGGTCTCTTTATTGCCTCAACTTGATTTTTAACTGCAATTTCTAACATTTCATCATCATCTGAGCTCACTACTATCCTGTCAGCAATTTGTGATTCTTTAACTTGTTGAATTTTACGTGTAAGAAGATTTAGATCGCCGAATGCTTTAATATTTTTCTTTGGTAGTCTAGAACTATTACCTTTAACAGGAATTATCGCAGTATACATGGGGATATTATAAACTTTAAAAACACATATCTAAAATAACAGATCAAAATTCTATTATCATTAAAATATGCAGAATTACATACTATTAGCTTCCAGACAAATAATCATAGCGTTGCTTTCAATATTTACATCTGGATTTCTTTTCAGAGCATTTGGTGAAGAGCTTTTTGGAATATATGGTTATTTCTTAGGGATATTCGTAATATTATTTACAGTCTCTTCTGCATCTTCAATTGTCATTCAAAGATGGGTTGCTTTGGCCTATAAAAACAGTGATAAGAATCTCTATAACGAAATAAAAAGTGCGTTAATTTTTTACTACAAACTAACAATAGCTATCTTTTCTTTAATGTTTTTTGTATTGATTTATATGTATATAACGGATGGCATAGAACCACTATTGAACAATTACTTATTAAATCTGCCTTTTATATTAATCGTCGTATTCGTATATCAGCTTTTTAATAGTCTTATAATCTCATTTCAAAAGGTTGCGATTAGTACTGAAAATTTTACATATCTTGCTGTTATATCAACTCTGGATGCTTTGATGAAATTCATTTTTGCCTTAATTGTTCTTTTTTGCATAAGCAATGATGTTTCGTCTTTTTATACCTATCTATCTCTTTTATTCTTAACATCCTTTCTAATTTGCTTGATTTGGATATTCTGCTTAAAAAAGAGTATCTTTCCTACACAGAAAAATTCATTGAAAACAGTCTCAGAGACTCAAAATAAAGAATATTCTAGATTTGCATTTTGGAGCATTATATCTGCTATATCAGCTTACATTCCAATTCACGGAATGTTGATAGTTTTTGGTACATATTCATCAATGATATTTGTTGCTGCCTTTACACTATCTATTCAATTATTTATTGCAATAAATAGTATCTCAACATCTATGATGGCAGCTGCAGTCCCAGACTTAACCGGTAAATTTCAATACTTCAATAAACTACAAAAAGAAAACTATATTAAAAAATCTTACTCTTATGCTATAGGTGTAGGCTTATTATTCTGGTTATTGGCTTCAATTAATCAAGATTGGTTTACAAAATTATGGGTTGGAGATAATTCAAATATTGATAATTTCTTTATACCTCTTTCTCTAATGGGGTTCATTTTAATAACTGACAGAATTAGCTCATTGATTCTTCAGGGCTATAATGCCCAAAAAAACTATAGTATTTTAAGTCTTATATTTTTGACTCTATCAATCGTTTTTTGTATATCTTATTTGAAACTAGAATACCTAAATGTTTTTGAGGTTATGTACATTATAGTTATAACACTATGGGTCATATCTATTTATAAGCTATTTGAGGTTTTTAGATATTCAAGAATAAACAAGAATACTTTTTATTTTTTAAACTACATACTCTTCACAGTACTTTCAATAGCTCTTCTTTATTATGTTAATTTTTATGTTGAACTAGGGTTTCTCATAGCAGTTCTTATTACCCTAATTATATTAACCACACTCTTTATATTTATTTTCCTAAGTAAAAAAAAGGATAACGTGAATGTATAGGCTCTTTATTTTTCTTTCCCATTTTAGATTTATCATAAAATTATATGTTTATCTGAGATTGAAATTATTTAATAAAGCATTTCTTGAAAAAATAGATAGTGATAATGGTCCGTCTCAAAGCAAATCTAGTTTTAAAAGTTATTTCGGACCAGAAACTAAATATTTAATAAATGGGTATAAAAGCTACTTATTCTTTTTGTGTAATAAATTTTCAAATTCATTTATCTACCACCTTGAATCTCTAAAATCCTTATCATGTTCAAATTCTATTGATTTGCGATGTATTGCTTATGCCTGGCTTCTTCTTTATGACATCACTGGCGATTACAGACTCACAACTAAGAAAAAAGCTATCTATGTTAAAGAGATAAAAAGCAATACCTCATTTCATAGGAATTTATATGCAGCAGTTCCTTACTTTGTTTATCAAAAAGCAATGACCAAGAAAAACAAATCAGAATCGTTAAAAATGGCAACATTGATAGGGCCTGGAGATATTAAGAAAGACATTTATCTTAATAGAAAAATTGATAGCTTTATTATATTTAATACTAAAGGACCTAATAGTGATTATTTTAAGAATTCTCCGATCAAATATATTTACACAAATTCATTGCAATTTAATGATGCGAAGAAATATCAAAGCATTTGTAAAAATAAGCCAAAACTAATTGGATACCCTAAAGAAAATACAGACTTATCATATCAAGATAGTAAATATACAAAAGATTTATTCATTAAAGATATCTTCTTGTTTGGAAGGCCTCATCAAGGCATTATCTCATTAATCAATATGTTAGAAATGAAATATGATGAGATATACACATATGGGATGAGTTTTTTTCTCAATATTAAGGGCACTACATATAAGAAAAGTAACTTTTTAGATATGAATGCAAGATTAGCAGAGCATTCATTATTTCAATGTTATGCAATTTTTCTATCTCTAGTGAAACTTGGGAAAATTAAGCCAGAGGATGAGCATTTGCACACCAAAAATGTCAAAGATTATTCCAATAAGCTAGATCTATGAATGTTTGGTGCCCAGGGCCGGACTTGAACCGGCACGAAGTTTCCTTCGAGGGATTTTAAGTCCCTTGTGTCTACCAATTTCAC
>MDTD01097457.1_pt1 | contig 11004 bp, 11 predicted proteins | sample 811221 | NCBI WGS metagenome assembly MDTD01 (sample SAMN05326646, study PRJNA326480) | marine metagenome | isolation source: seawater | place: Pacific Ocean: South West | collected 2011
TCTATCTGTCTAATTCTTTCCCTACTAATTTTATATTTTTTGCTTAGTTCTTCAAGAGTAGGGGGATTTTCGGATAATCTTCTGAGAGTTATAATTTCCTTTTCTCTATCATTTAAAATTTTCATAGCACTATCTAATAATTCTTTTTTATCATCATATTCTTGTTTCTGAGAAATCAATAATTCTTGATCAAGGCTGTCGTCTATTAACCAATCTTGCCATTCATCTTTCTCACCAACTTTAATCGGTGTATTTAAAGATTTTTCTTGTCCCATCATTCTTCTATTCATATTGACTACTTCATTTGAGTCCACGTCCAATCTTTTAGAAATTTCTTTTACTTGTTCGTCTTTTAAATCTCCTTCTTGTTCTGGAGCAATTTGATTTTTGATTTTCTTTAAATTAAAGAATAGTTTTTTTTGAGCAGTTGTTGTACCCATTTTTACCAAACTCCAAGATCTTAAAACATATTCTTGTATAGCAGCTTTAATCCACCACATTGCATAAGTAGCTAATCTAAAACCTTTATCGGGATCAAACTTTTTCACTGCTTGCATCAACCCTAAGTTTCCCTCAGAAATTAATTCATTAACTGGCAGACCATATCCTCTGTAACCCATAGCGATTTTTGCTACTAATCTTAAGTGGCTTGTAACTAATTTATGGGCAGACTGTAAATTTCCATTTTCTCTCCAATTTTTTGCCAACATATATTCTTCCTCGGCATCTAACATTGGAAATTTTTTAATTTGAGCTAAATAGACAGAAAGTCCACCAACTGAGGGAGTTGGAAGATTACTAATATTATTTTTATCGGTCATATTTTATATTTATATATAATATTCATTTTTTCAACTAGTAAGATTATTTAAAAAACTTATCATTTTTTTAAAATCTACAGGTAAGTTTGATTGAAATTTTACCCATCTTTTTTTTTTAGGGTGATTAAATTCCAAGGTTTGGGCGTGGAGAGCTTGACCATTTAACTTATTTAACATTCCTAAAAAATTTTTATTTATTTTTTTAAATTTTAAGTTTTTTTTCCCATACTGTTTATCACCTAAAATTGACGATCCTTTGTATTTTAAATGTACTCTAATTTGATGTGTTCTACCAGTTTCTAATTCACATTCTATTAAACTTAATTTAGGAATATCTTTTTTTGAAAAAACTTTTATAGTTTTGTAGTTTGTAACTGCTTTTTTGCCATTAACATCGCTAACAGTCATTAGTTGTCTATTTTTTTTATCTCTTGATATTAATGTTTCGATACGACCGTTTAATGGGCGGATTACTCCCCATGCTAAACATTTATATTTTCTTTTTATAGTATGTTCGCTAAATTGAGTTCCTAAATTTGAGTGAGTTGAATTATTTTTTGCAATAACCAGTAATCCACTTGTTTCTTTATCAATCCTATGCACTATACCAGGTCTTAATTTACCATTAATGTCTGATAAGTTATTTTTATATTTATATGCAAGAGCATTAGCTAAAGTATTTTCATAATTTCCAGAACCAGGGTGGACCACCATCCCTTTTGGTTTATTTATAATCAAAATATCTTTATCTTCATAAACAATATTTAAATTGATTTTTTTGGGGGTTAAATTATTTTCATCTAGATATTCTATAATTATCTTAATTTTGTCATTTGTTTTGATCTTAGTTGAGGGGTGAGAAATTAATTTTCCATTAATTTCAACGTTTTGTTTTTGAATAATTTTTTTTATATGTGAACGTGTTAAATCCGCTAATTTATAGGCTAGATAAACATCAAGTCTTTGACCATTGTTTTTTTTTGAAACTAAGAATTTTATTGTGTTATTCATGAAATTATTTTAACTATAGAAATATGCGCCGGTAGCTTCAACTGGATAGAGCGCCGGATTTCGGCTCCGGAGGTTATGGGTTCGACTCCTATCCGGCGCACCATAAATTATAAAATCCATTTATGAAGTTTTTTTTTATTATCCAAAATATAATTTGGATAACTTTCATCCAACTCAATCTGCTTTAGTTTAAAACCCCTGTTAAAAATATCTTTATTTTCTAATATTTTTTTTTCTATCTCTTTTTCATTTACATTTTCATCATTAAATTCACCATGAGAAAAAGATTTTATTTTATTTAAAATTTGTTCAGGGCTTTGTAGAAAAGAAAAATGCCAACCACCTTTAATCACTTGTAAATTTAACTTATCAATTCTCCAAAAAGGGTAATTTTTAAATTTTAAATCTCTTAATTTTTGCATCGTTTCTATATTTTTCTTTTTTGTTAACCTTGATCCAATCCAATTACTTTCATTTATATTTTGAAGATTTAATTTATACATGAACATCTGTTGAGAAAATGCAATAAATTTTTTATTTTTTTTTATTTCTTTTAATTTCGATAAATCTGGAATTTCATCCGAGTCTGATAAAATAATTAAATCATCAGGAAGCGCATCTTTAATTCCTTCAATTAGACAATTTCTTTGATGTTGTTCAATTGGAGACTCTCCTCCAATATGTTTTTTAAAATGTATTTCTTTATTGTAATCAGCAACTACAAATTTTATTTTATTTTTAAATTTTGGAAAGTTTTCTATATTAAAATTAATTTTCTTATTTTTTCCCTGATGAGTTTTAGTTGATTCTGAAATTACAAAATAATCTACATGCTTGTCTAAGATATTCATTCTTAAATCCAAAATATAGTCTTCGTTAAAGTATTGGAAACAATCGTATATCGCCATTAATCAAAATATAAGTCTTGAATTTTTTCTATTTCTTTATTTTCTATATTAAATTTTTTTAGTATTACTTTCAAAATATTGATTTGGCCAAAAATTAACATAAGACTTATAAATTTCTCCATATTTTCTAATATTAATTTTTTACCTTTTTCAGAATTAAAGTCCGGAACAAAAATCATATCTATTTCAGCTGGAATTCGTGTTACGTGTTTTCCTATCCCTTTCCAATCTATAGTTACATAACCTCTATTATATAAAAAATTTAATAATTGATCCCAGCTTGGAACATTTTTATACATTGAAAAAATATGAACTTCTATTTTAATTAATAAAGGATGATAGTCACCTAGCCCTTTCAAGATTTCAAGCTCTGCACCTTGAGTGTCCACTTTTAGGTAATCTAATTTCTCAATCTTAGACTCATTTAATAAGTTATTAATAGAATCACAATCAATATCTATAATTTTAGAAATTTTATAATCGTTAAAATCATTAATCTTAATGTCATGCAAATAAAATTTTTCTTGATCTGGTTCATACATTGATGAGCTACCAAGTCTATTGCCTAAAATAAAAAGTTTTTTTCTTTCTTTCGTGCCCCAGAGACCTTTATTTATAACATATTTTTCTTTACTAATTTTATCTGCTTCTGACTTTATAGGTTCTACTAAGATATCTTCAAAAAATTTATTATATTTTTTTGGAAAAAAATTATCTGAATTAAAACCACCTTGAGCGCCCACGTCAAGTGCAACAATTTTTTTATCTTTTAAAATATTATTAATAATTCTTGAAAAATTATAAAACTTGTTACTGAAATAACTTTTTTCCTCTAAAAAGTTTATGACGCGTCTATTAACTTTTAATTTTAAAAATATATAAAATAAAATCGGTGAAATTAATTTTATTATACTTCTAAAAAATTTAAAAATTTTTTTTCCAATCATTTATAAAAAAACTATTTTTTTGTAAAAGTTGTAAGACCGATTTTTTTTCCATCAATAATAGATGATGAGCAATGCAACCTTGTTCTGTCAAATATTAGCATAGAGCCAACTTCCCATTCATAAATCATATCAATCTCAAGTCCTGCTAAATTTTCAATTTTCTCATGTTTAAGATATTTTTCATGTTGATTTTTATCAAACGGTATTTTTTTATACATATTTAAATGCTCTGATGATCTTAGATTTTGACCGTAATTAAGTTTTTTTATTTTCAATTCCTCTTTATCAATAGTAAAATTTGTTGAATTCCCATAAAATTTATTTTTAAATATTACCGTACTTCCCTTTGATGACAGCGGTATTAAAGTTTGTTTATATATTACTTCCTCTGTATTAAAACCTGCATCCACATGAAGACCAATTGGATTATAGCTTTCTTGAAAAAGACCAAGAATATCCTGTCCATTTTCGTCTTTTAAGTTGTCCATTTTAAAATCTCCAATTTCACTTTTTAATTTTGAATTATATAAATTTTCTAATTCTTTACTGTAATTTTGAAGCCATCTTTTTTTTATTACATTTTGCTTTTTATTATGAACCGTTATTGGTAAATCTTTATATAATTTCTGAAAACTTTCTATTTCATCTTTATTAAATAGTTTTTTCAAAACAATCGGAGAACTTTCATATTTTTTTATTTTTTCAATCTGCGTATGCATTTTATTCACCCATATTAATTAAAGTTCCTCTTTTTTTAGCACCAAAATAAGAGATATAAAAAACTATAACACCAAAAATAAAATATACTACTGATATAGATATAGATTTGAAAATGCTCACATAGTTCACAGTATTATCAATCAAAATATTTCTCATTTCTTCAAAAATATGCACTAAAGGAAGCCCTTTAGCGACCAATTGAAGGAAAGGTGGCAGTATATCAATAGGATAGTAAATACATCCAAGCGGAGCTAAAAAAAATAAACTTGCCCAAGCAATGTTTTCAAACGATGGGCCATATCTTAGTAAGCCTGATGTTACTAAAAGCCCCAATGTGACTCCAAATAAGTATAATCCAATTAATAGAAAAATAAGAGGTAACCCCAACTTAAGAACTGAAACTCCAAATAATGGAATTGCAATTAATACAGCAGGCACCAAACCAATTAAAGTTCTTAATATAGCGGTTAGAGTAAGAGCGGCAATAATTTCTCTTATTCTTATTGGCGCTATAAATAAGTTCGTAAAATTTCTGCTCCAAATTTCTTCTAGAAACATCATATTAAAACTTATGCTAGCTCGAAACAAAAAATCGTATAAAATAGCTGCTGTTAAAATTACTCCAACGGTATTGTTATAGTATTCTGAATTTAATGTAAAAAATTTGGATATAAAACCCCATAAAAATATTTGTACAGTTGGCCAATAAATAAGATCTAGAACTCTTGGAAATGAATTCATAATTAGATATAAGTGTCTTAAACCTAAGGCATATATTTTATTAAAATTCATCTTTACTTCTCGCTAATTTTAAAAATGTTTCTTCTAGATTATTTCTTCCATGTTTCTTTATTAGCTCTTCACAAGTTCCTTTATCTATTATCTTTCCTTTTCTCATCATAACTATACTGTCACAAAGTCTTTCCACTTCACTCATATTATGTGAGGCTAACAAAACTGTTACTTTATTTTCGTATTTGTAATTTTGGATATAACTTCTTATAAAATCTCCAATATCAGGATCTAAACTTGCTGTTGGTTCATCCAAAAGTAAAATTTCAGGTTTATTTATTAATGATTTAGCTAATGAAACTCTATTTTTTTGACCGGAGGATAACTCTCCAGTTTTTCTATTAAAGAAACTTTTTATATCTAGATCACTTGATATATCACTTACTCTTTGATCTAAATCTCTTACACCGTACAACCTCCCGTAAATTTCAAGATTTTGTCTTACAGTCAATTTTTTAGGCAATTCGACATAAGGAGATGCAAAATTGAATCTTTTTAAAATTTCATCTCTTCTAAAAGAATTTAGATTTTTATTTTCGATTAAGATTTCACCTTCTGAAGCAGACACAAGGCCTAGCATCATTCCAATAGTAGTTGTTTTTCCACAACCATTAGGACCAAGCAATCCTACTGTTTTGTTTTTCTCCATAATAAAATTTATTTTGTTAACTGCTGAATAATTATTATAAATTTTAGTAAGATTTTTTATTTCAATAAACATTATTTTGATGCTCTCAATAGTCGATCATTAATAGCTACTCCGGGACCTGAATTTGGTATTTTATCTACATAAATTTTTTTGTATCCTTTTCTTTTTATTTTTCTCATTATTTTATACAAATTAGACGCTGCTTCTTTTAAGTCTGCTTTTTTACTTAAATTATAATAATTCTTTCTTTCTTTATATTTTCTTCCAAAAATAATAAAAGCACTATTTTGACTCATCGGTTTTTTACCAATAATAACTGGTATTCCAGGAGAATAATGTTTTTTTAACATACCAGGAGCTTTAATCCCTGTTTTTTTCTTAGAAATATTTATATTCAAAATCTTTTTTATATTATTTTTACTAATTATTCCTGGTCTTAATATTTTTGGCTTATCTGTTAAATCAACAACAGTTGACTCAATTCCAATTTTTGATTTACCACCATTAATTATTATTTTTATTTTTCTTTTGAACTCTTCATAAACATCGAATGCACTGACAGGGCTCAAACCAGAAGAAATATTTGCGCTTGGCATTGCCAACGGAAAATTTGATAGCTTTAGGATATTTCTAATTATCCTATGACTTGGAAATCTAATTGCAATTGTGTTTAAATTTGCTGTAGCTAACGATTTGATTTTAGAACTCTTTTTTTTTTTTAAAACAAAAGTTATAGGTCCTGGACAAAATTTTTTATATAGCTTAAGAAAATTTTTATTATATATCGCATCTTTATCCAAACTTTCGATACTATAATAATGAATTATTAATGGATTTTTTTTTGGCCTTTTTTTGAGTTTAAAAATCTTGGAAATAGCTACTTTTGAATAAGCGTTTCCTGCCAACCCGTAAACAGTTTCCGTTGGTAAACTGGCGATATTTCCCTCATTAAGACATTTTAGAGTTTTTTTTAACACTCTTTTATTAAATGAATAAATATTTGAATAGATGTTTTTCATAATGTAACTATTATTTAATTTATGAAAATCGAAAATATTCCAGCTGATATCAAAAGTAAATCATTAAAAGAGGCAAGAGATGAAATTGACCATATACTTATCCAATTAGAAAGTAAAAATCTTGATTTTGATAATGTAGAGAAAGAATATAAAAGACTAATTAGTTTGAATAAGCATGTAGAAAATCTATTTAAAGAAAAATTTAAGAAAATAAATAAACATGATAAAAAACAAACTTCGTAAAAACGCAAAAAAAGTTGATAAATTTTTAATTAATTTTTTAAGAAATCAAAATAATTCATTACTTATTTCTCCAATGAAATACGGAGTAATCTCCGGTGGAAAAAAGATAAGATCAACTTTAATTTTTGATGCTGGAAAACTTTTTAAATTAAAGGCGAATAAATTAATCCGTATTTGTGCTGCTGTTGAATGCATACATTCGTATTCACTGATACATGATGATCTTCCATGCATGGACAATGATTCTTATAGAAGGGGAAAACTTTCGACTCATAAAAAATTTGGGGAGGCAACAGCAGTATTAGCTGGAAATTCTTTATTAACTTTAGCTTTTGAAATACTATCAGACAAAAAAAATCCGCTTACATTTAAACAAAAAAACGAAATAATAAAATTATTAGCTTATTTTTCGGGGCATACAGGTATAGCCGGAGGTCAAGAATTAGATTTAAAATTTGAAAATAAAAAAATGACGCTAAAAAAAATTATAGATATGCAAAGAAAAAAAACGGGAAAATTATTTAATTTTTGTTTACAAGCAACAGCAATAATCGCAAACAGAAATAAAAAGGAAAGAAAAACAATAGGATATCTTGGAGAAGAAATTGGTTTATTATTTCAATTGACTGATGATTTCTTAGATATAAAAGGTTCCAGACAAGTTGTTGGTAAACCAATTAAAAAAGATAAAAAAAAAGGAAAATCGACTCTTATAAATCTAATTGGATATGAAAATTCATTAAAGTACGCAAATAAATTAAAAAAAAAGATATTGCTTAAATTAAAAAAACATGGAAAAAATGCTAAAGATTTAACTGATTCAATAGAATTTATACTTAGAAGAAACTTTTAATGGCAAGAATAATAAAAGAAATCAATTTTCCTTCAGATTTGAGAAAGTTTAAAAAAAATAAACTTAAACAAATTGCCGATGAGTTAAGAGATGAGCTTATTGATGTAGTATCAGAGACTGGTGGTCATCTCGGGGCCGGTCTAGGTGTGGTAGAACTAACAGTTGCTTTGCATTACGTATTTAATACTCCAAAAGATAAATTAGTTTGGGATGTAAGCCATCAGTGCTATCCACATAAACTTATTACCGGAAGGAGAGATAGAATTAAAACATTAAGAAAAGGTGGAGGATTATCTGGATTTACTAAGAGGACTGAAAGTGAATATGACCCATTTGGAGCAGCCCATAGCTCAACTTCAATATCTTCAACACTCGGTATGGCTGTAGCAAAAAAATTATCCAACAACAATAACAATGTTATTGCTGTAATTGGAGATGGCGCTATGAGCGCTGGAATGGCTTATGAGGCAATGAATAACGCAGGAGCTTTAAAATCAAATCTAATAGTAGTTTTAAATGATAATGATATGTCAATTGCTAGACCTGTAGGGGCTATGAGTAATTATCTTGCGAAATTACTATCTGGAAAATTATATTTTAGTTTTAGAGAAACTCTTAAAATGATAATTTCTGCTTTTTCAAAAAGATTTAGCCAAAAAGCCGGTAAAGCAGAAGATTTATTACGGAATATTGTCACTGGCGGAACATTATTCAGTGAATTAGGATTTTACTATGTTGGCCCAATTGACGGACATGATGTAGAAAATTTAGTTCAAATTTTTGAAAATGTAAAAAATTCTAACCACAAAGGCCCAGTACTAATCCATGTAAGAACTCAGAAAGGTAAAGGTTATAAACCTGCAGAAATGTCTGGCGATAAGTATCATGGTGTTTCAAAATTTAATATTTCAACAGGTGAGCAATCAAAATCCAGTTCAAATTATCCTTCATATACTAAGGTATTTGCAGAAACACTCATAAAGCACGCTGAGCAAGATACAAAAATTATTGGAATTACAGGAGCTATGCCGTCTGGCACTGGCCTAAATCTATTTGAAAAAAGGTTTCCTGATAGAACATTTGATGTAGGTATTGCTGAACAGCACGCTGTAACTTTTGCAGCTGGTTTGGCTACTGAAGGTTATAAACCTTACGCAGCCCTATATTCAACTTTTTTGCAAAGAGCATACGATCAAGTCGTTCACGACGTTGCACTTCAATCTTTGCCAGTAAGATTTGCTATAGACCGAGCGGGTTTAGTCGGAGCAGATGGACCTACACACGCAGGTTCATTTGATATCACTTATTTATCAACTTTGCCAAATTTTGTAGTAATGGCTGCAAGTGATGAAGCAGAATTAGTTAAAATGATTAATACATCTGTTAATATAAATGATAAGCCGTCTGCTTTTAGATATCCAAGAGGTAATGGAGTTGGGGTTAACTTACCCTCTATAAAAGAAATTTTGGAAATTGGCAAAGGAAGAGTCATCAAAGAGGGTAAAAAAGTAGCAATTGTCAATTTTGGAACTAGGCTTGAAGAATGTAAAAAAGCATCGGAAAAATTATTAAAGAATGGAGTTGACTGCACAATAGTTGATGCCAGGTTTGCAAAACCTTTAGATGAAAAATTAATAATGGAAGTTGCTACAAATCATGAAGTTTTAATAACAATAGAGGAAGGTTCTATTGGAGGATTTGGCTCTCACGTTATGCAATTATTATCTGATCGAGGAGTATTTGACAGTGGACTCAAGTTTAGATCAATGATTTTACCAGATATTTTTATAGATCAAGATACCCCAGAAAAAATGTATGAAATGGCTGGTTTAGATTGTGTATCTATTGTTAATAAAGTTCAAGAAACTTTGAATTCAAATATAATTTTAGCAAAAAATAAAAATAAAATTTTAAATTAACCACATTGTGCTTTGTGCATTAGAAAGTGGTCAAGAAGAACACAACTAATCATTGCCTCTCCGATTGGAACAGCTCTGATACCAACACAAGGATCATGCCTTCCTTTAACTGAAATTTTTGTATTCCCCCCTTTTTTATCTATTGTTTTTCTACTGGTTAAAATAGATGATGTGGGTTTAACTGCAAAAGAAGCAATAATATCTTGACCTGAAGAGATACCTCCTAAAATTCCACCTGCTTGATTAGATATAAATTTTACTTTTCCAGAACTTTTACTCATCTCATCAGAGTTCTCTTCTCCACTCAAAAAAGCAGCATTCATTCCTGCTCCAATGTTGACCCCTTTGACGGCATTAATGCTCATTAATGCTGCAGCAATGTCCGTATCTAATTTGGAATAAATCGGAGCACCCAAGCCAACAGGAATTCCAGTTGCTCTTAATTCTATGATAGCTCCACATGAAGATCCTGCCTTTCTTACCGCTAAAAGATATTTTTCCCAAAGTTTTACTGAATTTTTATCTGGGCAGAAAAAGGGATTCTTTCTAATCTCACTATCTTTCCAATTTGATTTATCGCATGACATCAAACCAAGTTGGGTGACTGCTCCAATTACATTAAACTTTAAGCCAATGATTTTTTTTAAAACTACTTTTGCAACGGCTCCAGCTGCTACCCTACAAGCTGTCTCTCTAGCTGATTGTCTTCCACCACCTCTAAAATCTCTTATTCCGTATTTTCTAAAATATGTATAGTCAGCATGTCCTGGTCTAAATTTATTTTTTATTGTTTCATAGTCCCTTGACCTCTTATCCTCATTATGGATGATGATAGAAATTGGTGTTCCTGTTGTTTTTCCCTCGAATACTCCTGATAAAATAATAGCTTTATCAGACTCTTTTCTTTGAGTAGTAAATTTTGACTGTCCAGGTCGTCTTTTATCCATATCTTTTTGAATATCCTTCTCAGATAATGGTATATTAGGAGGGCAACCATCAATTACGCAACCAATAGCTGGTCCATGAGACTCCCCCCAAGTCGTAAACCTAAAAAATTTTCCAAAAGTATTAAAAGACATAGATAATTAATGTATAAATTATTTTAAAGAAATTATGAATCAA
>MDTD01124010.1_pt1 | contig 11003 bp, 11 predicted proteins | sample 811221 | NCBI WGS metagenome assembly MDTD01 (sample SAMN05326646, study PRJNA326480) | marine metagenome | isolation source: seawater | place: Pacific Ocean: South West | collected 2011
ATTATGTTTTTCAGTATGGTCTACATTAGTTATCCAACCAATATTGTGTATAAAGTAATCTAAATTATTAACCGCAAGATCCAATAACTCTTGTAACTCATCAGGATCTCTTATATTACCAGCAGAAACCATTGAACCACTAAAAATAGCTTTTGCCCAATCAGGCAGTTCTCTTTTCTTTGATGGAACAAAACTATGTACATTCTTTTTGAATTGTGTTAATATATGACTATCAGGATCAATAGGACTAAAATCGTGAAAAGCTCCGGTTACTTTCTTTGGTCCAGCAATAATATCAAAACCGTAAATCGGTGCAGCATCATTAACATGTGGATAAACGCATAAATGCATCATCCATAATTTTCGATTTTCTCGTGCATCGATAATATCTAAGTCCGCTCTACGCCAAATGTCAGGAGAATAATATGTAGTTGCAGGCCATGGAAAATCATGAGTATGTTTAGTAGTAGCAAGAGATTCTAAAAGCTCTCGCATTCTTTCACTAGTGTCTATAAGTTTTTCAAAGATCAAAGTCATTTTTTAAATCCTTAAATAACTTAATAGCATAATCAAATACTAATATAGCTTCGTCTACCATATCGTCAGATAACTTAGAGCGTACATGTTCAATTAATTCTTTCTTACGGTCAAACGCATACATCTGATGTTTCATAAACTTAATTCGTTTTGAGATCATGTTACCGCCATACATGTCTCCAAAATGTCTAACGTATATGTGTGCCCAACATTGTTTTTCTGTCAATCCTTCGTTGACATAATTATAATATCGTCGTACACTAGGAAGAACTCTAACATGATCTTTTTCAGGTCGCATAACTCTCATAAACCTACAAGCTTTAAAATCTTCTTTTATTTTATCAGCACGTCGAATTTCTGGAATGTCATTTAATATACCATGCTTATCTGCTTGAGCTTCTAATGCACGATATGCTTCTTCTTGATTGAATAAATATGTAGCATATTGAGTAGGATTAATATCTCCTGACATAAGTAACTTTGCAAAAGGTTGATTTTCTGCTTTTGTGTGAACATCTTGTACTAGGTCTTTCAAGGCCATAACAAACTCCATAGGTGAATAATGATTTATATAACTGGTGATATGATTATCGATGAATATTTATACGGAACTACAACTCGTATATCTCCAGAAGCCCCAGTACCCATTGTAGATTTACAGTCCCGAGAAAAAAGATGGGGTGGATGCGGTAATGTTTGGAAAAATGTCGCATCTATAATGCCTAATACTAGATTAAGCTGTTATTGGGACGAAGCCAACAAAGAATTGTTCTATCAAGATAAAAATAATTTTTGGCTACCTAAGATTGATAAGGTTCCTTTGAAGACTCGAGTTATGTCTAATGGAAGATATATGTCTCGTATTGATGATGAAGAATGGATTACTGATACTCAACTAGAAGACACATTTCATAGTCATTGGTCTTCAGAACAAAAGAAAGAAGACCATATTATCTTGTCTGATTATAACAAAGGATCAATTAAAGATCCACAAAAGTTTATACAAGACGCAAAGTGTAGAGTAATAGTAGATCCTAAATTAAAACTAGATAAGTATAAAGGTGCATATCTTTTAAAACCTAATCTAAAAGAGTTTGAAGATTATGTTGGTAAATGTCCAACACCTAAAGAACTTATGGCTAAAGCACAGCTGACAAGAGATCATTTAGAACTACAATATTTAATAATTACATTAGGTGAAGATGGTGTTTTACTTGTAGGTGATTCACTAGAGCATTACGAATCAACTGTACAAGAAGTTAGTGACGTTACTGGCGCTGGAGATGTATTCATGGCTGCGTTAGTATTAGGATTAGAATTTCAGTGGCCAGTATCAAAGGCTACACGTGTTGCAAATCGATTAGCAGGACTATCTGTTTCGAGAAGTGGTACATACATTATTACTAAACAAGACTGGAAAGAAGCGAGTGAGGCTGAACAATGAAAATTTTATTAACTGGAGACCAAGGATTTATTGGTAAAAACTTTAAAGAAAAACTGACAGATCTAGGACACGAGATCGTTGGATACGATTTTGCTCCAATGCCTCCAATGGATAATGATGGTAAAATAATTATGCCTAATTTAGATGGCATTGATCAGGTAATTCATCTTGGAGCTGAAGCATCAACAACAGCAGAAGATGTTGACTACGTATTAAATCAAAACTATCAATTTAGCTATGATTTATTAATGATGTGTTGCGAAGCAGGAATTAATATGCAATATGCATCATCTGCTTCAGTATATGGTCCAGTTACTCCTTGGCAAGAAATACATGAAGGTTATCCACCTCGCCCTCAAAATTTATATGCATGGACAAAGTACTTATTTGATAGAATAGTATTAAGAAGTATTGATAAGTTACCAATTAAGGTACAAGGATTTAGATATTTTAACGTATGGGGTCATCATGAAAATATTAAATATGACCAAGCTAGTTTATTTCATAAATGGGTTAGAAATTTTCCAGAAATAAAAGTATTTGATCAAAGTAATAGATTCTATCGAGATTTTGTTCATGTCGATGATGTGTTTAATTTACAGTACGCTATGCTCGATAAGGAAGAATCAGGAATTTATAACATAGGAACTGGGAGAGCAACAGAAATAATGGGCTTAGCAGAAGAAATATCAAAAATGACTGGTAAATCAATCGAAGTGATTGAAATGCCACCTGAGTTAGTACGTCATTATCAAAAATATACTTGCGCAGATAACACAAAGATCTTAAACGCAACAGGGAATCAAGACTATAAATTTATCACTCTGGCTGATGTTGATTCTAATCTGCGTGTACTACCCTAATATACCAGATATCATCTGGCCATTTCATACTAGTTTTATGATCCGCAATTCGTAATCCGTTTTTACGTATCATATCATAAAATAATGTAACTGAAGATCCCTTGACGTTTTCCATTAATATGATCTGTCCGTTTGGAGCAAGATAGTCTTTAACATTATTATAGAAATCAATATGGCATTTCCAATCTATATCTAAATGTTTGCGGTGTTCTTCATAATGAACAGCTTCTTCATTATATGGCAAATCAAAGTTAAAGTGTGGAGGATTACCCACAATTAGATCAAATTTTTGAGGTGGTATATTTTTAAAATTATCTGAACATATAAACTGCATTGAGTCTTCACAGTTGTTCTCGACTATTGATTGATTAACAATTTCTTCTAATGGTTCGTGAATATCTGATAGAACTATTTGCTCAGCATAGTTTAATTCTTTTAGACCAAACCCAATATAACCTGGACCAGAACACCACTCTAGTGCTCTTTTAACAGGACGCTCAAACGACATGCCAACAATGTGCGTTAAAATATCTTCTAAATGTTTGTATCCATATCCATCTAGTTGATCGGCAGTGGTTATTGATAAGTTTCCAACCGGCACTTTAACTAGTTTCATTTCTTATTATACCTGCGCTACTGCTGTGTTGAACGATATACTAATTCTATGATCATCACTTTGATTAGGAGGAACTTCATGCTCAAGATAACTTGGAAATAATATTAGTTTACCTTCTTCAGAAGGAATAAGAATAGTGTTAACATTCTCCACACTATTGGGATCTTCAAAAGCTTCTCCGAATCCGTAATCAGTTGACTCACGAGACTTAAGTAAAATAAATGGGCTTTCTGAGTCTTCTGGCACTTTAATATAAAATGCACCACTAATTATACTTCCAGGATGGCAATGTCTTGAATTGTATCCACCCTTACCATTAATATTAATCCAAATTGAAGTGACAATTAATGGTTTCATTTTTAAAGACGATCTAAATTCATCTGTTGCCTGCACAATTGAATTTACGATACCACCTAAATATGGATTGTTGTCATCTTCAAAAAGTTTAGGAAACAGATCGATTCTTCTACCATCTGCCCTTCCAGATTTCGGAGGAGTTTCGTGATTTTCCAATAGCTCGAAAATCTCTTTTATTACTATATCAGAATCTATATCTCGTTTTGCAACACTAATAGGTTCTGCAAATACATAATCAATATTCATATTAAATAAACTTTATATTAGAAATTGTAACTAACTTTCCATGTTCAGGAAGATACAAATATTCAATATCACTATCCTTTAACGTATTGACAGCATCTTCAAGTGTTTCTACTAACGGCTGTCCCCCTAAATTAAAACTAGTATTAAATACAATTGGTATACCTGTTTTTTCTTTAAATTTAGAAATAATTCGATGGTATATTGGATTCTGATCTTCTGAAACAGTTTGAATACGACAAGTTCCATCTACATGAATAATAGCTGGAATCTTTTCTTCAACTCCAGGTTGACAATTCACAGCATACATCATATGCGGACTATCTTCCATACCACGTAAATCAAACCATTCATGAACATCTTCTTGTAGGATTGATCCAGCAAAAGGTCTAAAATATTCACGTCTCTTAATTAAGTTTACAAAATCTTTACCATCTTCAAATGTCGGATCAAATAATAAAGTTCTGTTTCCTAAAGCACGAGGTCCGTTTTCTGATCTACCTTGAAATAATGCTACAATATTTTTAGATGTCATTAACTCAACAACATCTTCATCTGTCGCATCTTTAAGTTGTCCTCCTGCTTTCTCAACAATTGATTCGACGTCATCAATAGAATAGTTGTATTCTGGTCCTAGATAAACCGATCGATCAAATATTGGTTTAGTTAAATTTGAACCGGCAAAGTATTGTAACATAGCTGCACCAATAGCTGTACCAGCATCATTACTTATCGGTTCAACATATAGATTGATGCCTTCATCTTTTAGTTCTTTTAAATAATGATAATTTGCAACACAATTCAAAGCATATCCACCTGAAAGAACAACATTTTTATTTCCAGAAAGTTTTACAGCTGTATGAATTAGTTTAGTAACAGCAGCTTGCGTTTCTTGTTGTAGGTGATATGCCACATCCCTACGAGATTGAAGTCTAGTGATTTCATCAATTGGTTCACCCTGACGTCCATCACAAAACTTTTCACCCAGTATCTGTGCATTGAAAACTGCGCCGTTTGGATACAATGGTGAAAATAAATTACGGTTAGATAAGTTAGCTGCATAACCTTCTGGAAAGAAAGAAGGAAGATCTGGATTGTGTTTACCATATGGAAACAATCCCATTGTTTTACCAGCTTCAATTGCTTGAAATCCACAATATTCTGTTACAGCTTCGTAACATTAGGTGATACCTGCTGTATCACTAATAACACTAATAAACGTGTCACCTTTTTTCTCATGGATATTCTCACTAGGTGCTTTAAAATCTACTTGTGTGCCACATGGTCCACGTGTCCCTTGGTGCTTGTATAATGTTTTAAAATTATAAGGATATGAACACTCCATAATAGTTTCAGTTTCCCACAACCAAAGGGGTTCATTCTGATATTCAGCATATACTTCTGTTCCTGCACCATCAACAATAACTGCTACTGCAGATTCAAAACCAGATCTATAAAAAGCGCATGCCGCATGAGTAACATGGTGTTTATTAGAAATATCTATTACTTGAGGATGATTAAAAATTTCTTTACCGCCGTTAAATCGTTCAATTAGACCTAGTTTTCTTGCTAAACCACTATACAACTGATCACCAGTAAAATCAATCTTACCGCCAGTTTTCTCCATTGATTGAGTGTGAGCAATGAATATAAAGTCAAGTTTATCTGTATATTCTAATACTTTTAACATGGTAGCAAGAGGTCCACCATCGTATTTTTGCCGAGTTAATCGCTCTTCTTCTAAAGCAAAAACAATTTTACCATCTTTAATTAAGCAAGCACCACCATTATGGCCTCTAGCAATTCCTAGGATATAACCACTTGTCAAGTCAGATTTATTCATCTATTTCATTCTCTCTTGTTTTAACGGATTTTTATTTGTTTTTAATACTTTTCTAACAGAAGATATAATCTTCGTAAAAGTATCATCATCTAATACCATTAGATCTTCATTATTTCTTTCAATAACAAAATCATGTGAAATACGAAATGGCGCATATTCTCTTCGCCCTATACCATTATCAATAATAGTAAAATCTTTATTTGCTGGATATGATATGTTTTCAGGAAATGTAGAACCAATAACAACTGTAGCTGGTTTTCCTAAAGCATGAGCGTAATGTTGACCAACACTATCGCATCCTAAAAAATAATCACATGCATTAATTACACCCATCCATTGTAATAAGTTTCCTTGCGGAATAGCAGCACCCATTGGTTTTTTTGTAGGTATCTCTATATTACTCATAAGAATAATACCAAAATCTTTTGAAAGATCTTCAACTATACGAACGAGGTCGCTGACCTCGAAAGATCTACCCGATGAATCAATGATAAATCCACCATCATGTTGAGCACCCGAACCAAATGGCTGAAGTACAATAACTTTATCTTTTTGGAATTGTTGCTTTACTTGATTAACAAGGTTATATCCATACGCCTGATCTACTTTGTTAATATCCAGATTGAATGACTTAGTTTCTGGAATTTCTTCAAGATCATTGATTAGCATATCAAATGCTTGAATCAAGTTGCATTTTTGTGTAAAGTATGGATTAAATCTATAAGGTTCAGGAGAATGTAAATTCCTGTCCTTTAATTGATTTTTAAATAAATCTTTATGATTAGATGGATAAACATTGTCTCTTAGCACTTTACTGGCTAGGTATATTTCTCCCCAAGCCTCTGCTACAATGACAACTTCTGGATCGACATTTTCTTTATACCATTCCAGACCTGGGATCGCACATAGGACACGCCCGACCCCTCCATTAACAAAAAACGCTTTCTTCATAATAACTCACTTTAATTAACATACTATACTATTATATATTACGTTTATAAAACGCTACTGGTTAGGTATTAATTATAACTCACACAAATCATACCCATACCACCAGCGTCGCCTCCGCATGCCTGACATCCACCATGCACCTGGCTTGCAAATCCACCAAAACCTGGTCCTTGCTGAACACCCTGTTGAGCACATCTACAGCAACCAGAACAAGTTGATCCTGTCCAACTACTCTTACAAGTCATGTTTTCAAAACCAAATACTGGAGGTGAAATTGAAAAAGAGTTATTATCTAATGAACTGTTGGGAATGTACATTCGTGGCCAGATTGATGGAATACCATATCCAAAGCTCTTTGCAGCTGAAGTAGTATTCTCACACCATGTTCTACAACCATAGAAGTGAGGAATATCAACACAATCATTTCCAGTGTCCCAACAAAAGTTCCAACCTGAACATTGGTGCGGCGCACAATTGCCGCTTGTTGGCATTGTGTTACCACACCAACAATTCCAACCTAAAGCTAGCGTTGCTCCACAAACCCAAGAACAGTAACACGAATAACCTGATAAAACTCTTAGACAGATTTTGTCATTTGAACAACTTCTAATACATGAATCTTCGCTTTCACCACCTGGAGTTGTTTGATATGCATAACAACAATATGCACAACCGGCTTTAAGACAATAACACTCACCTTGAGCAACATTAATTTCTGTCATATAGAATGCGCCAGAAGGACCAAAAGGAGCACCACCGCAGCAACAGTTAGTACTGGTACCACCACCTGGTGCCCATACTTGGAATAATACTTTATCTACCCCTGCAGGAACACAAAAGTTACAATTGGCTCCACATCTATAATATCCTGATGTGTCACAAACTTTAAATCCATTTGATCTTGGACAAGCTAATGGTGTAAGAACTGCTTGCCAGCAAGTAACCATAAGTGGGTTATCACTACCACCACCAACACCTGGCGTATCACCGGGTTGTGGATTTTCGTAGCTGCTTAAGCCACCACCACCGCCACCACTAGCTGCCGTTAATCGGTCTTTTTCTTTAATCGCGGCATGCAATAAAATATCTGACATATTTACACCTCAGCTGGTAAAGAGTTAAATACCGTAACTAAAGCCGCAGGAATTTTAGGAATAGAACTCATCGGAACTCCACCTTCTGCAGAAAATTTCCATGGGTATGCAGTACTCAAAGTTGTTATATGATTATTTATTGCAGTTAGATAAGTATCTACTTTTGTTTGATCATCAGTTTCGAAATCATACATATCAGCATACTTTTTAACATAATCTCGTCTTCGAATAGCTTCATCATATGCTTCAGATTGCCAAACTTTATAGATAGGTGTTAATTCTAATCCACGTTCTTGATCCCAGTCATCAGGAATTGGATGATACGTAAGTTCAAAATAATCACTTAATCTAGGATTAGTAATCTTTTTGTAAATACTGTCATCAAAGTTTGTTTCATCTTCGAACGTATGTTCATACCCGTCTGTATCATTATTTTCCACAACCATCATTGCACGTTCTGGATAATCAGCGGCAGTTACTTCTATTATAAAAGTATTTCCTGGATCGGCTGTTAATTCTGTAGTAGAAGTGTTATGAATTGTATAATCATCAACATCTATTGCTACGTAAACAGTCTCTGGACCATCATACGTATATGTTTTTTTTGTATCATCGGCCCAAGAATCAACCCAAAGTTGGTCTGGTACGCTGATTGTAAAATCTTGTGTCATAGTTGTTCCTCTTTTTCAACTTTATTTATCAGTTAGCACCAACTAACTCTTACCATACCACCACGGCCACTATCGCCATAGTAACATGTATTCTCTGACATTGTGTGAACACCAAAGTGTCCTTGGCCAGGCCAGCAGAGTAATGAATTTGCTGCATTACACTTACACCCACCACAACATTCGCCTGATGTCCATGTCATACAGCAATCAGAACCCGTTCGTTTTGTATGATCAATATCAACCACAGGAGCAGCTTGATAATACCCGTAAATATTTGTGTCCCAACAAGCTCTTGAATATACACCCGCAACTCCTAGAACGTCAGCGCCACCAAATTCAGCTGTCGTACTTCCATAATATTTTGATTTACCACAAACGTATTCCATTAATCCGCAAGATGCACAGCTGTTATCTGCACACCACCAACGACCGGAAGCACAAATACAACCACCTGAGTTCTGACTTGGAGTGTCATTTCCGTGGAATCTACAGCAGTTATAGCTATTATTATGCAATGCACCCATATGACAATATAGACTTGAACATCCACCCATTGCGCAGAAATTACTTAATCCGGCTCCTGTTACGTATGATGGCTGTCCCAAAGACCCGCCGCTTTCTCCAGGTTGAGCGTAACAACAAACTGCACAACCTGCACAGAGAACATATTGACAGCCTGGACATGCATTTATAATAACGGAAGCAAATGATCCATTTTGGCCAAAAGGGGCTCCGCCACAACATTGTGCTGCCCCACCGGTTGCTCCTGCACCCCATATCTGAAATTGTACTTTTGTAGCTCCAGATGGAACTGTCCATGTGCAGTCTGCGTTACAACGAACATATCCAGAGCTATTATCGTAGACACAGATGTAATTTGAACCAACAGCGGTTTGATCAAGTAATGGAATAGCTGCCCATCCCGCTGGATCCCATGGACAACAGTTTAGAATATCTGCAACGTTTCCTTCTATAGTTTCGCGCAGGGCTTCGTTTTCTTTCATCACCTGGCTATATCTTAAAATGTTTACCAATTTACAGCTCCCTGCAATCTAATTTATTGTATTTATATGTTTTATGCATTAGTAATACTAGCTACCGAACCATCAGTATTGTAAGTAATAGTTACAGAAGTAGTTGAACCACTAACAGTTTCATCATATGATGTTATTCGTTTATATTGACCTGTTGAAAAACCAGTAGTCTCGTACACAACATTTGAGTATTGAATATCACCAACTTTTGCTGAAGTATAAAGCCCGTCAGCATTTACTGTTGCGTCTGAATCATCAAATGTTGGTGTTCCAGCACCTGCGCCAAGGTTATTAGCTAATTCTAACATTGCACCTGACACAGTATTTGTTGTGAATACATCTGCAACTGATGGATCAAAAGCAACGTCTGCTCCGGTTATATTATCAACATATGTCTTAACAGCTTGCTCTGTTGGAACAGCTTGGTTACTGTTTCCAGATAGAGTACCATCAGAGCTAAATTCATTAATACTCTCACCTAACTGAGCACCAATCGAACCAAGTCTCAATGATGTCAAACCAGAAAGGTCAAATGCACTTGCATCCAATGTAGCTCGACCAGTTGCCTGATCAATTCTAAAGAAATTACCAACTCTAAAGTTACCATCTTGGTCTGTACTTGCGTAGTAAACACGACCTGGAAGTGTCTCTGTAACTTCGTTACCTTGTGAAGCCGCTTGAGTTGGTTCACCTGGATAATTAGTAGTTGCTTTACCACCAGTACCAATACTCAAGAAATCGTGGCCTGTCATACGAACTTGTGAGTAGTTGTATCTAATATTAAAGTGCTGACCATAATATGCTGGATCAGTATTTAATTTTTCTTGGCTTAATGTTAGAGTAGCCGTACCACCAACTCTTGGATCGTTACTCGAGTCATATCCAGTCACTGTTGTGATAATATAACTACGATCGTCTTCACCTAATCTTGGTTCAGTTAGATAGGTTGAGTTATCACTGTCATATGCTGGTCCAGTAGTAAATTGAATACTACCACCTGCTCTTGGCTCTTCTTTCAATCCACCAAGAACTAATGAGAAACCAAACTGACCTAAGTGTCCATTTCCAGCAAGGACAGCACCTTGAGAATCTTGAGCATCAATTGAATCTCCGTTTGATAATGGATAGAATATTGGATGGTTACCAATAAATCTTTCTTTTGTTGTTCCACTTGCTGCGTTAATATACAGCTGTCCATTACCCATGTTTGAATGAGTATGACAACACATATAAACTGATGGTTGTGATCCGCTTTGTCCTGCAGCAATCTTGAATCTTACTTCTCTAGCAGTAGCTGCTGCAAATCCTGAAACATAAGCTGCTAAGTTAGCTACTGGTTGTCCATCTAAA
>MDTD01050456.1_pt1 | contig 11002 bp, 9 predicted proteins | sample 811221 | NCBI WGS metagenome assembly MDTD01 (sample SAMN05326646, study PRJNA326480) | marine metagenome | isolation source: seawater | place: Pacific Ocean: South West | collected 2011
AATGATATGATTGAGGAACTCGAAGATGAGATGATGTTGGATGAGGTTCTGGAAGAGATGGGAATGGAATATTCTGAGTAATACTGAAAACCCCTGGATGTATATATGTATATACACATGGGATTGAAGAAGAAGAATTACTATATCAAAAAGGAAAGAGTAACCTTACCCAAATGGAAGGTAGTTAGTGGAACTACCTGTGATGATACAATTCTCTCAGATGGTGAAAAACAACTTACCTGGGATGAGTGGTTTCAAGATTATTATAATTAAAACATAAAGGGATATGAATACAAGTATGGAAAAAAGATTAACGAAACAAGAAGTACAAGAATTATACGGAGTAAACCGAAAAACAATAGAACATTGGGTTAAAAACTATAGTTTTCCAATGATCCAAATATCACCATATAAAAGATTTGTAAGAGAAAAGGATCTTTTAGAGTGGGAGAAGAAATACGAGATCCAACAACAATAACTTTCGTAATTTATTTTTTTTTACAACACTACCTTTAACCTGGTAACCGAAGGGAGAACTTATCTTGATGGATTTGTTCTCCTTTTTTTCTTTTGATACATTTTAGAAGTACATTTTCTACAATACCATAATAAACCATCAGTTGATACTTTATTTCTTGTAATATTAAATTCAGAAACATCTAAAATTTCTTTACAGATTGAACACCTTTTCTTTTCAAGAATAAAGGTTTTTTCATTATACACCCTTACCCTAACTCCTCGATAGAACTCACCCTTTCTTGTTAATTTATTATTTGGTATTTGAACATAACAATCCTCACAAACAGATGATTTTTTCCATAGATTATGGAACTTTTTTATGGATTTAAAATCATCACACGAATTACATCTTCTCTCAACAACTTCACCTAAATTGTTGTATTTTCTAATAATCCTTCCCTTATAAATCTCACCTTTCCTTCCTGTTCCTTGAGGTAACCCTTTCAATTTTCTCCATCTCATAACCCTACACTTATCACACATATTTTTGGGTTTACCATCTAAACTTTTTACTTTGGTATTGGTTTGTATTGTATAACTTCTAATAGGATGATACTCTTTACAACAAGAACACTTTTTTGAAATCATATCACCATTAACTCCATAAAGAATTCTACCTTCCTTTGATACACCATGAGTTATTTCTCTCCACTCTTTTGGTAGATATTTCAGTATCTTTTTATTTTTCTTTTCTCTTTTTCGAAGTTGTGATTCTCCACTTCGAACCCTTTTAACTTGTCCACTTATAACTCTTGTAATCACTCTTCTTAAATAGAGTTCATATGGAGGGATGACCCATCCAGTATTAATACTTGTAGGTGGGAATAATCTTGAATTCCACATTATATTTCTATTCTTAAATTGATCTAAGAATTGTTTATTTTCCTTTTCAAAATCTTCTTTGAATTCAATTAGTTTTTGAAGATAATTTTTATCCTTTTTAAGGTATTCCTCATCCTTGTTTCTTGAGGGGTTATAAACACCTGGAATAGTTGATTTATATTCCATAAATTTTTTCTCAAACTTAGTATCTGTTGAAATAGAATGTTTATATCCCCAACCCATAACCCCACTTCCAGAAATCTGTAATCCACTTAAATCTATACTATGGTTGTAATTAAATCCCCTTTTCATCAGATCTAAACATCTTTTTTTACTTTTTTCAAACCAATCATTGAGTTGTATCTTATCAATCTTCTCCCTAATCTTTTTTATTTGAATATCATCAATAAGATTTAAACTCTTTAATTTTGAATAATAAATACCTGTAATCTTTTCAGTTTCCAATATGTTTTTCGAAATCTTGTATTGATCAATGAACCTAAAGGAATCTCTTTTGTGTTGATTATATAATTCATCTTCAACCAACTTATAGAATTTGGTTTTCCACTTTTCATCCATTTTATCGATATCATATTTACCAACTCCGAAGTGATCCTTTATCAACGTTATTGGAATACCCCCCTTTTTTAACCCAAATCTATTCTTCCTAAGAAGAGATCTTAGTTCATCAAAAAATGTTGAATTTTCTAAGATCACCCTTTTCCTGGTTATTTTTCCTTTTTGATGGTATCCTATTGGTTTTTTCTTTGATGAAATTACCTTTTCATAGTTTTTAAGAAAATCCTGTTTCTTTTTTATTTCGATCAAAGATGGAGTTAGAAAATCATCTTTGAGTTTACTAAGATCTTGAGTATCTCCAATGATATCTCTGATAATTTTAATAGTATTATGAGGTAATCCAAATTTATCAAATGTATCAGGTATAAATGATGGGGTTTTTGATTTATTAACTTCTAATTCAAAAAGGAAATCATTGGTTAAACTCTTTGAGTTAACTAATTTTTCGATGTTCTTTATATTACTTCCTTTATTCATAAATCAAGTATAACTTTGATTGTTTATCAAAGTATAAACCTATAAGATACTAAGGTTCAACTATAAAAATACAAATCGAATTCGTAATTTTAGGGTAACCACATCAAATGTTTCTGAGAATTGAAAGGGAACTTATCTTGGGGGATTTGTTCCCTTTTCTTTTCTAACACTATAACCAACTTACTTTTTATTTTACTAATTTAGTCATGTGGTAGTTAATCCTAAACATACACAAAAGGTTAATGATTTTATTGATGATGATAAATCAGTAAAAAAATTCTTTGAGATTCTAAAAAAGAATAAGACCTCAAACACGATCAATATTGAAAAATCATTGATGGAAGTGGGTTTACCAAACACTACACTAACCATTTTGAGAGATAGTATTAAAGGATATCAAGATGTAACCAAACTTAATCCAAATTTTCTAACACCCACTCTTGAGATTATACTGAAGAAACAACTCTTCTTTCAAAAATATGAGGAGGTTGTTTTATCTCCAATTAACATCTCAGGATCAGTTATCACACGTTTTCTTCATAATGAAAATGATTGGGATAAAGTGTTTAATCACACCATGAAACTTATGAGGGAAAGGAAAATGAATTTGAGATCTAATGATGGATTGGATTCTAATGATATAAAAAACCCAATCTATAACCGAACACAAACCAAAGAGTTTCAAGAATCATGTAAAAGTTTCGGATATGGTGTTGGTTGGAAAGAAAAAGGATCTAAGGTTTTGGTAAAGGATATCCAAAGAAGTAAAAAACACCCTAAACAAAGAGATAAGTTCTTATTGAGGTTTGAGGAATTTAGAAAAGAACTTAAAAAAGAGTGGTTGGTTTTTGAGAAAAAAAGAAACTCCTTCTGGTTAGAATCGATCAAAGAGGATCTAAGAAAATATAATGGTGATTATAGGAGGGTTCTGAGGTTTGATGAACATAGATATACTTCCAGAAGATTGTTCCTGGATAAACCAGAATTAAAATCTAAACTGGTTGAATATTCCGAAAACCTCAACACTAAATCATTAAAACAATATTGTGATGATTGTTCAATTAGATATGATGAGTTTTTGAAAAAAGGATTAAAAAGTAGGGATTCATTGTATTTGTGTGGAGTAGGAAAATTTATGGGATCTAATTACAAAGAATTCATTCTACATAAACCAAATTTTGATTTTGATCCAAACATAAATTATGTTAGATCAAATGTACCATTAACACCAACGGATTTAGATCGTAAATTCAAGTACTTAGATCTTCTCAAGAAAATAAAAAGATCCTATAAAATACTTCCAAGGTGGGTTACTGAAACCAAAACTTATACAGGTTGGTTTCACAAAGGAAAAAGAAAAGATCCAACCAAGAGATTTATACAACCTAACTACGAAACTGAATTTGAATTAAGAATTGATTCCCTGATCCACAGAAACGAATTGGATATAAAACAAACAAGAAAACTTGTTCAGAAAAATATTAAATCAGGTGAATTAGATAGATACTACAGATCTCAAGAGAAGAAACTTGAGAAAATGGGTTTAACTCTTAGAAGAAAACAACAAAAAAGAAAATCTAATTCTTACGTTAACAAACTATACAACACAAAAGGATTCTTTAAGGAGTTAGAAGATATTATCCTTAATGATCCTAAATACCGATACGATGATAGGATATTAAATGGATTACTAAATAAGAGATTTCACATTCGAAAGGAAGGAACTCTAACCCAAGAAATTAAACAACTCAAAAAAGAATATCCTGATTGGAAAAAGAAATTTGATCAAGTATATGAAGAATCTGTTCTTAGAAGGAAAGAAAAGGATCGAAAAATGTTCCTGGATTTACTATCAAAAACAGGTAATCTAAATAGAACCTATAAACTATCTGGAATTGGTGAGAAATCATATTGGAAAAGAAATGGTTTGGTATCTGAAAAAGATATTAGAGACACATTAGGAGATTTTTTTGATAGATGGGTTGATGATAGTAAGAAAAGATGTTTAGAGTTTATGGAAAAAGGATTCCATCGTCATCATTCAGTATCTCTAAGTGGGTTAGATTTTGGAGGTGGTAACAAGATCCCATATGGATTGGTTTACTCATTAGATACCGATAAGAAATTCAAACAAAAGTTTGAAAGTTTGAGATCAGTTGTTGGGGTTGAACGAACACATAAGGGTAAAACCAAAGAAGATGTTGAATTTGAGGAAAAATATCTAAACAGGTTGGTTGAATTTCAAGAGGAAATACTCAATAAAAACAAGGATTTCTTTGATAAAAAACCAAAAGGATTATTGATCGAATCAAAAATTCAACCCCCTGGTAAAAGTATTCAATATTATAGTTTTCCAGATTACCTTCTTTATCTGAGAAGATCTATCTCATGGTGTATAACCAATCAAAAATACAGAACAAGTAGAACCCAGGAATATTACAGAAAAAGTCAACTTAAAATGGAGAAAATCCTAAGGAAAGTTCCTAAAGGTATAAGAGAACTCACCCACCACATCTCCCCATTTGGTAAGGAATTATTTGGAATTGATAATCAAATTATCTCCAGAGAATGTAGAATGTGTAAAGAGTATTTACCTATCAAAGAGTTCAAAAAACACAAAGATGGATCTCCATTTAATATGTGTATTAAATGTGGAATAATGTATGGTAGAAAGAGAGATGGATCTCCAATTGGAACAGGAAGAAAAGGTGAAGTTTATAGAGGAAAAATCATCAAGAAATATAACTCTTTAGGTCAGGTTGTTGAGAGAAGATGTACTTCATGTGATCAGTTCAAACCTGTAAAGAAATTTCAACACTTACAAAGAAAATCTTCTGTTTGTTTAGATTGTTATGTTGAGATCCCAAACAACAAACTTACTCGTAAAGGTGAATTTTATCATGGGAAAAGAGTTAGAGTTTATGATGAGAAAACCATGAAAGTTATACAGAAGAAATGTAATAGATGTGAAGAAATGAAGGATATAGATCAATTCAATAAATCCATAACTAAATCAAATAGGATTGATGGAAGATTACCAACCTGTAGATCATGTGGGAGTATTAAGAACCAAAGAGTTAATAAGAAAATCAAGATTTGATTTAGTAACTTAGTAATCTGATGAATAGTAATAATATAGATTGGAAAAAGTTTTTGGATGATTACCTCCATAGTGGTGGAGATAAGAATGGAACACTCGAAAAACTCGGGATTACTCATAAACAATTCAATCTTCAATATTATACAGATTCATCTTTTGGTAAGAAATGTGATGATATCGAAAACCTAAGGAATAAAACCATTGAAGATGAGTTATGGGATTATATCAAAGATGAATTTGAACAGAAAATAAAAGAAGGGTTTACACCCAAAGATTCACAAAAACTTACAGGTTTTGATCCTTTAGTTTATTCAACCAGGTTGAGTGGATCAGATCCAATGTATAAGAAATATAACTCCCCTGATTTTTGGGATAAATACAAAGTTCTCTATGATCCACAAAGTAAAGATCCCGATGAAAGGTTAGATTACGAGATCCATTACCGAGAAAAACTACTAAAACTCAAACAAGGTAGGTTTGATCGTGATCAGATCAAAAGAGATAAAAGAAAACAAAAGGTTCGTGAGATAAAACTCAAACTTCAATCATCTCTTCCACCAGAAACATTGGAAGAAAAAATTGATTGGGAACTTGAAAAGATCATCAAAAGAACTGATAAGAAAATAAAAGATCTCCAGGATAGAATTACAAAAAATAAGATTGTTGGTGATCAAAGAATTAAATCTCAAGAAAAGTTACAAAAGGAGAAGGTTAAAGGAATCAAACAAAGAGAGGAACAAAGAAAGGATCTTTATAAAAAGAAATTAGATGATCAAAAGGAAAGAAGAGAACTTACTGAAAAACTAAGAGGTAAGAGATTTAAGGAAAGAATAGATGATCGTAAAAAGAAAAGGGATGAAACCCATAAACGAAGAAAAGAAAGAATCAAAGAAAGAGAAGAATTACTCCTAAAGGATTTTACTGATCGATTAGAAAAAAGAAAGGATCTTGTAAAACAAAAGATTGATTCAAAAAAGTTGGTAGAGATGGTAAAACAAAAGGTTGTGAACCAAACAATACCATCAAACATAAAGAAACAAGTAAGTAGAACAAATAGGTATGGAACTCAATTCTATGATGTAGATAACAGAGTTGTATTCTCTTATTGTTCAGGTTGTGATGAATATAAAGGAAGAGATCACTTCCACAAAAGAGGTAAAAATGTTAATACCTATTGTATTCCATGTACAAGAAAAAGAATGGGATTAGATCCCGAAGGAGGAAGAAGAGGAAGTGTTTACAAGGGAATTAAATTAAAGAAGTATAATAAAAACGGAAATGAGGTTGAAAGAAGATGTTCCTCTTGTAAGAAGTTTAAACCAACTAATGATTTTAGATATAAATTCCAAAGTTCTTACACTTGTAAGGATTGTTATGTAAAACTTCCTAATAACCACCTTACCAGGATGGGAGAGATCATAGATGGAGTTCAAGTTCGATGGTATGATCCGAAAACCTTTGAAGTAACCCATAAGAAATGTAACCAATGTGATAAAAAGAAACCAAGAAATGATTACACGATGGTTACAAAGAGTATTGATGGGATCTCTGGAAAATGTAAACCTTGTTCTAAAGAATACAGGAAATACCTCAAGAAAAAGAAACAGGGTAAACTAACATAAAGAATCCATAAGAACCTCAAAGAATTAAAAAGAAGGATTACCACCCTTAACTAACAAAACCACCCCAAACACTCTGTAAATAAGTGTAGAGGTGGTTTATCTTTTATTCTTACACCACCAAATTTTTTTAATAGAATTTGATAGGTTATTTACTCATCAAATCAACGAATTCAGAGGATGATACCAATGGTTCTTTCTTCAATCCCTCTACATACTCTTTATTAGGTTTCTCCCAATACTTTCTCACCTTAACAATAGTAGAAAAGGAATATCCTAACCTTCCATTAATATCTCTAACCGATTTACCCTTATCTAATAAATTAAAGATCTTCTTCGTTTTCTCTTTATTTAAGAAATCCTTTCTACTTTCAGTAGTTCCAACCTTTCTTCCCAACTTACCACCATTCATTACATACATCTTTCTACCCATTTCGGTTCTTTCTAAGATATTCTCTCTTTCCAACTCATAAAGTGAACTCATAACCGATGTAATTAAGTTCCATATTGGATTTTTCTTCCCATTTACCATAGATTGAAGATTCCCCATACTTTTTACAACAACATTAACTCCATACTCCTCAAAGAACTTCAATGTTGAAATTGTATCAAGGGTATTCCTACCGATTCTCGAGATTTCCTCTACAACAACCTCTGAAACTTTACCATCTTTAACTAATTGGGTGAGTTCTTTTCCCTTTTCGCTTTCAAAGAATGGTATTTTACCACTCACTCCTTTATCGAATAGTGTTAAATCGTAATTATCAGTATCTAATTTAAATCTCTCACCTTCTTGTTGAATAGTACTTGTTCTATTGTATTTAACTCTCATAGTGTTCCATTTTAATTTTCAATCTAAATATATAACATTTTACCCAATTTTCCTAATGATTTTGGGAAAAAGGTGTTATGTTTTTTATTAAGAATTAAATCGTAACGAATTATATTAAAATCGTACTCAAACAGGGTGGAAACCCCCATTTTTATTAGGTTTTTAGGGGTAAATTTCGTATATTTAAGTTGTAAGAAACAACCTTTTCTGTACCACCCCCCAACACAATTTAAATTATAGAAAAACAACCCCGAGGTTTTAAGTAACTGGAACGATTCGGTTTTCAAAAATGGAGATCTGGGTGATCTAAATATCGGGGGTAATTTTTTTCCCTATAGGAAATTTTCTGAAAAAAAAGATCCATAATACTTATTAGTAAGGAGTGTGAAGTAACACGAACTCCTATGAACAACGAAACAATTTAAATTATGGAAGAAATAAAAGAGTACGAAATAGATGGTTTGATCCAAACCATGAGAGAAACAGGTATAAATGGGATCATGAAATACACCGATGTTCTGGTTCTTAATCATATGTGTGAAAGGGATTGGATTCCTTCTGATCGTGAAGGAATGATCAAAACTCTCAAAGAAAATACAGAAATGGAATATAGTAAGATCATTACTTTATTAAACAGATACGATGAGTGGAGAAAATACCTCCCATCTTATTCCTTAGGATTACAACAAAAGTTAAACCTTATAGAATCAAAGATGAGATCAGTAATACCTTTTAGGTGGATTGGAGGTGGAAGTGGAAAAAGATTAATAGGTTTCGTTAACGAAGGAAGTAAGATCGTTGTTTACGATGGTGGAGGTAATCACCCAATGAAGGTTTGTGATATTGATAAAAGTAATTGGGGAATCTCCTGGAACAACTATTTAAAGATAGATCCACATCACCAACACTACATTATTGGTGAAGTTAAGAACCTTAAAAAGATGAGAATAGTAGGATGATGAACGAACAAAAAGATTTTTTTAATGAATACTATGAGAGTATAAAATCCTACAAGTGGGTTGGGGTTAAAGATCTCTCAGAACAATTTGATGTATCCCAAAGAACCATTTTCCAATGGTTAAAGGATAACAAGATTCAAGGAACTAAGTGGAAAGGAAAACGACTTGTAAATACAATATCGGTACTTTCATTCCTATTAAAAAAGAGATCGATTGAGATGAAAAATATAAAGGAGAGAGAGATTCGTGATGAGATAGAATCTAAAGAGTTCAATAGTTTGAGTTACGATTGATAGTTTGGTGATGTGGGGAGGTTATTTTCCATTGGAATAGTAATATCTCAATTTTTTTCAACCCTCCCTATCTTCACCTATTTTTTTAATAATCCCTCCAGAACACCAATTAAAATCTTTTGATCACCTTCAGTTAATTTGTTGTAACTATCTACTAAGTAATTAGAAGTTTTTGATTTTGTTTTTTTATCAACCTTGTATAGATCTCGGATCTTCTGAACATCCTCACCTGTAACCGAAATGTACTTTGAGAACTCTGAGAATGTTTTGTGACCTGAGAGTTTCATAATGGTTCGATAATCCATCTTTCCAAGATCAATAGAGTTCTTTACAAATCCCCTTCTACCACCATGAGATGAGATCATTTCCCAAAGTGGTTTTTCTTTATCATCAACAATCTTAGATCCAACTCTTTTCGGATTTGATACCAATCGATTCAGAAACCCTGTTTCTTTACACAAATTCTTTAATTGTTTATTGAACTTAGATTGTGAGATCTTAGGGAATAGGTTCTGAGATCTTGATTTACCAGAACTAAATTTCTTAAAGATAAACCCACCCATATCGTTGAGTGGAACTTGAACTCTTTTATCAGTTTTTTGTTGTAACCAGGTTAAGATTTGGGTTTCACTATTTAGATCTAAATTGTTAACCTTAAAGTGAGGTATATCACCAATCCTACATCCAATACAATTCTGAAAAAGGAATATATATTTAACCAATTCCCAATTAGTAACCTTTAGAACTCCACCATATTTTTTTGAATTAGATCCTAATAGTTCCTCTTCAATTATAGTGATATGTTTATTTTCTTTTAATTCAGATTCTTTACTCTCATCATAATCAAACTTATTCCAATTAAAGAGTTTGATAACCTCCTCGGTATTCAAATAGATCTTTTCATCTTTCTCAAGTTCCTGTTGGGTTTTTAGATCTGGTTTTCTTCTTATGTATCCCATTTTGTGTGAGAAATGAAAGAATCCACTTAGGTTATCGTAAAGTTTATTAACATACGAATTTGAGTGGTTTTTCTGATTCCATAAGTAATCATTTAACTCACCCTGGAATACAATGGTTTTAAGAAGGATATAATCGAATGTGAGTGTTCTTTTAGTGAACTCTTCAAACCCCATTAGATGGTTCTTTGTAGTGTTGATAGTTTTCCTATATCCATAGGAGGTATTCTTTTTTGTTTTCCAATACTCTTCCCAAACCTTCCAAAACTGATGATCATCCCTCATCTGAGGTGTTTCCACTTCAGTTCTGATCTGTTTTAATTCTTTCCTTTTTTCATATTGAACCTTGATGTATTGTGGAGAGGGTTCTATACCTTCTTCCTTTGATTCACCAATGATAGAATTTACTTGATCTATAATGGAATTTATGATCCTTTGTTTATCAGTATAATTTGGAACTCTCGGTTTTAAAACACCTTTATTAAAGTGTTTAGGATCTATATCTAAATCCGTATTTATTGAAGTTTCAACAAATTTTCCTTGAGAATTTTTACCTCTAACTCTCACAAATAGTGGTGATTCTCCATTGGAGTTTTTTCTATGTGATAAGAGTTTGAGTGAAGTTTTCATTTACTCAAATTTATATAAAAAATCTGATATTTGGGGAACTATGTGGGGAACAATTAAAAAAGGGGAAATAAAAAACCCCTTAAAGTGTTGATCTTTAGGGGTTTATCCTGTTAATAAGTCGGGGTGGCAGGATTCGAACCTGCGACCTCCTCGTCCCAAACGAGGCGCGATAACCGGGCTACGCTACACCCCGAGATTAAGTGTGCAAATTTATAA
>MDTD01078154.1_pt1 | contig 11002 bp, 8 predicted proteins | sample 811221 | NCBI WGS metagenome assembly MDTD01 (sample SAMN05326646, study PRJNA326480) | marine metagenome | isolation source: seawater | place: Pacific Ocean: South West | collected 2011
CGCTCTCGATCTGAAGCTTTGCGGTCTCTCCATGAACGCAAAAGATTTTGGAGCAGCCGTGAAAAAAGGACAATCCATAGGTAATTCCACCAATTTGGCTCGAACCCTCGTGGCAGAACCGGCACACTTTATGACACCAAGCCGCCTGGCTGAAGAAGCCAAAAAGATAGCAAAAGAAGAAGGGTTAACCTGCACGATTATGACCGAAGCCCAGATCAAAAAGGCCGGCATGGGCGCACTCCTTGGAGTGGCTAAAGGAGCCGACGAACCACCAAGATTCATCGTCCTGAAATACGAAAATCCGAAAGCAAAAAAACAGATTGCCATCGTAGGCAAAGGTATAACCTTCGACTCGGGTGGACTATCTCTGAAAACTCCAGCCGGTATGGAGAGAATGAAATATGATATGTCGGGAGCAGCAGCTGTTATCGGAACTATGAAAGCGATCGGAAAGCTGAAGCCGAAAGTTTCCGTCCTGGGCGTAGTTGCCGCCACCGAAAACATGCCCAGCGGTCATGCCATGCACCCCGGTGATGTAATCACGGCCATGAACGGCAAAACCATTGAAGTAAACAACACCGATGCCGAAGGTCGACTTGTTCTTGCCGACGCGCTCTCCTACGCAAGTAACGAGAATGTGGATGAGATTATCGACCTCGCCACCCTTACTGGTGCCATAGTGCACGCTCTGGGCAGGGTAGCAGCAGGCGCCATGGGCACGGGCGATTCGATGATCGAGGATCTCTCTGCCGCAGCTGACGCCGCCGGCGAAAAGATTTGGCGCCTTCCTCTCTATGATGAGTTCAAACCGAAACTGAAAAGTGACATAGCAGATCTTAAAAATGCCGGCTCCAGAGGCGAAGCAGGCAGTTGCTGTGCTGCCATGTTCTTGAAGGAGTTTGTAAAACCAGGTATCCCGTGGGTTCATATGGACATCGCTGGTGTAGCCTGGTCCGACAAAGAATCAGGTGAGATCAACAAAGGCGGCACCGGTTTCGGCGTCAGAACTCTGACACACTACCTTCTATCAAAATAAAGTTGAGCACAGGCCCAGACCCAGATAGAGATCTAGAGGTGCCCTCCGGCCAGGGCAACCCTTCGGGCATAACTGAACGCTTCGAGATAGTCATGGTCCTCAGCTCCGCTTCAGGTGCCCTGGTCTACAAAGCCAGAGATAAGATCCTGGGGGAAGAGGTAACAGTTAAGACCGTCTCTTCCGACCATGTTCGCCATGAGATGCTGCCTTCTTTCCACCGCGATCTCAAAATCATAAGTGGTATTGAGCATGATTGCATAGCAAGAGTTCTGGACTATGGGCAAACCCGTTCGGGCAAACCATATGCAGTACTGGAATATATTGACGGTCCCTCCCTCAAGGATTGCTTGAAAGAGAGGGGACCATTACCTCCGGAAATAGCCATTGGGATTCTCAAACAACTCCTTGACGGGCTCTCGCTCTGTCATGCCCAGGGAGTGATACATAGGGATCTGAAGCCGAGCAATATTTTTTTGGTAGAAGCTGAGGGCGAAGCACCAATCCCGGTTCTTGTTGATTTCGGCTTCGGCCATATCAGACTGCCGGATGAGAGGGGAATGGAACTGAGCCCAGGCGGAGACTTTGCCGGTGTTCCCGAATATATGAATCCCGAACAGATTAACGGTCAGGAAGAAGACGGTGGTTCCGATATCTATTCCCTTGGATGTGTATTCTATGAAATGTTGACAGGAAATCCTCCCCAATGCGGCAACACAGCTGAAGAGATCTTCAAAAAGCATCTAGAAGATCCATTTAGAGACCTCCAGAACCTCGAAGGGTTCCCGGCAAAATCCATGGCTGACTTGAACTCCACAGTAGGCTTCATGCTCTCAAAAGACAATTCAAATAGAGCCAGAGCGGACGCGGACCTGGCATCAGCCTTGACGGGGCTGCTCCCGCAGAAGAAGAGCCTGGCCAGAGATTCCGTTTCAAGTAAGCCATTCAACTTACTTGGTTTTTCTGCCACCACCATCGCTATCGCGATTTTACTAATTGCTGGGAGTTTCATTTTGAATTCGCAGTACTCCCAGGAGAGACAAAAGACCGACCGACCGATTACAGCAAACATTCTCAAACGCTATATAGAAGACAAAGACATAAAGACACTTGATCTGAGGACACTCAATATCTCAGATGAGGATATCGCTTCACTCAAACAACTGCATTCCCTGGAGAGTCTTTCCCTGGGCGGGAAGTACATTACGGTAAAGGGTCTCGAGGAGTTACTGAGACTGCCTTCCATAAAAGAGATCCGCCTTCAGAAGGCAAATAATGTCACCGAAGAGAATTGCGCCGAGTTGAACGCACATTTTGGTCGAGAGATAGTGGTAATTGTCGACTAGCAGCTCGCTCTAAACCGGCCACCCGACTCCGCAAAGCTTGTTTACAAACAACTGAAGTTCTCCTAACTCTATGCCGATGCTCCGTCTAGATACACAGACATGAAACCCGGAGCGAAGACCATGAAGCCGAAAATCTACTTATTTCTATTACTAGGATTACTTTCCTTTGTTGCAAACAATACAGAAGCCGTGGCTGCCTCTCTAACTGAGAATGCTGATGCACACTATCGTAGAGCCCACTATCACGCCAAAAGCGGTAACCATAATAAAGCGATAGAAGAGTATTCAACGGCTTACAAACTCAGTCCAAACAGTCTTGTGGGACGATACAGCTACCAGGCTCTCACCAGTTATGGAGTTGTCGTGGATAATAACAAGATCCAGAAGCAAGCTAGAGAATTTAGAAAGAGACAGGGTGAGTTCGCCAGGAAAGAGATTGTCTCCAGAAACAGATTCACTGCCGACAGATTAAGAACCATAGAGAATGAAAAAAACGCAGACATACGCGATGTCATAAACAATCCCAGTTACAAAACTGCGCTTAACCCATATTTCGGCAACGGCTACTTTCCCAACAACTTCAACAGACATAATAATGGACTGATTAGAGTCCCGGACCCGGTCGCCACCCAGGCAAGAATAGATCTGGTCAAAGCAGAAGCCGAGAATAAAAAACAGCGGCTTATTGAGGTAGCCAATCAAAAGTCCGATCAGCTTCTCGACAGTGCTACTCGAAAAGCGGAGATGATAGATGAAACAGCCATGAATCTTGCCAGTCAGATGACTGGAAAAGGAGTCAAGCTACAGTCCAGAGGAACCAACCTCTATGTACGCTCCTATAGATAAACTGATAGAACAATAGAAAGAGAGTTTGCTTCTGCCTGCAAGAGAAGTCCCCATGGGGCTTCTCTTCGATTATCAAAACTTTTTTGATTAAATTCCAATTTTAATTGAACTTTTTGTCCGGAACTTTCGTTGATAGAGATACAAGCGCAATTTCAACGGCAGCTATTTATTTTGAATAAGGAGACAAAGTCTATGAAATCACTACTGGCACTAAGTTTAATTGCCGGACTCAGCCTATCAGCGCTGCCGGTCCAAGCCCAACTTGAAGAGCTTCCTTCTTATAACGAAGGCTCTCCCCTTGCCATGGTTCCCCTTGATGCTCCGGGAGCAAATCCTCTTAACGGCGGTCCGGCCGGCGGAAAAATGAAACTCTCCAACGAACAGTTAGAGAAGATGTACAAATTGAAAAACAATCTGCTCGATGAGATCGGACCCAAAGTAACCGAATTGCAGAAACAAAGTAGGCACCTGAAAGATCTTCTAACCCAGGAGTCTCTGGACAAAGGCAGCATTCAAGCCACCCAGGACAGGATCAACTCGCTCAAGGCTGACATATCAAACTTAAAGCTGTCCTTCAAAATGGACATGAACGAGAATCTTACCGCAGAGCAGAGACAATCGCTTCGCTACAGAATGATCAAACCTCATAAAATGAGACACAGAAAAGGTCACGGCAGAGGTCATATGAGAAACCAGGGACCTGTGAGACGCGGATTTAGCGGAGAAAAAAATGTAATCGGAGAGAGATTTCAAAATCCGGTCGGACCACAAGCTCAAAATCCTGGCGCGGATCTGACCGACATCTCGGAATCCATATAAGTTAAGGCAGGGTTTCATTTCTAGCTCTGTATAGGAAATGAGGGCAGATTCCTCCCGGCCCTTTTCTCCTGCCCATTTCCAAAGAAATTAGCCAAAATCTCTTAAGACTCCATCTCAATCTTAAGACGATATCCGACTCCCGGCTCAGTGATTACGTATCTGGGCCGGGCTGGTTTTTCTTCAAGTTTCTGGCGAATATTGCCCATATAGACTCTTAGATAGTGAGAACGTTTGGAATGACCCGGTCCCCACACCTCTCGAAGAAGCGTTTCCTGGGAAACTACTTTTCCTGGATTTCTTGCCAGAAGAGTCAAGAGCTTGTACTCGGTGGGAGTGAGATGAACTGGCTTATTCGCCATAAAAATTTCACGCCTTGAGAAATCCACCAGCAGATCACCGGTGCTGAAGGTGGAAGCTTCCTCCTCCTTCTCTCTCAATTCAAGATGCCGCAATGCCACGCGGATGCGAGCCATCAATTCAAAAACACCAAAAGGCTTTGTGACATAGTCATCGGCTCCCGCATCCAGGGCGTCTATCTTATCGGACTCCATATTCCGCACCGAAAGAACTATGATGGGAACCGTGCTCCAGTCACGGATTCTCTTGATCAGGTCGACTCCATCCATATCGGGCAGACCCAGATCCATTATCACTAGAGTAGGCTGCTCGCCCTCTAGAAACTCGATAGCTTCCCCGGCTTTAGTGGCCTCAAACAGCTTAAAGCCGTGGTTTGAGAGAGTTACCCGTAGAAAACGACGAATCTCAGGTTCATCTTCCACAATCAATATCGAGCTAGACATCAATTAGTCTCTCCCGTCTCTTCTGACTGCTCTTCCGGCAAAAGAGCCGGCGATTCCTGGGGCAATGGTAAAGTAAAAGCAAGAGTAGCACCATCGGTTATACCGGATTCGAACCATATACTGCCACCATGGAGTTGGACAATACTCTGACAAATCGACAGCCCCAGCCCGGCTCCGGGCTTTGTCGTATCCCCTCTGTGAAACTTTTCAAAGACCCTGGTTAAATCTTCATCTTCCAGTACCTTGCCACCATTGTGGACGCGCACCTCCAGACTATCTCTTTCGACCCTGGCATCTATCTCGTACCTTTCTGCCGGTGCGTATTTGACACAATTATCAAGAATATTGGTAAGCAACTGTTCGGTAAGGATCGGATCGACTTCGATTAGCGGAATATCCGACGGTAGGTCAACATCTATTTCCTGGGCACCATACCTGGTCTCAATGGCGCTGATTGCGCTGGCCAAAAGCTCCTCAAGATGATACCAATCTCTATGTAACTTGATGCCACCACTTTCAAGACGAGTCATATCGAGAAGATTGGAGACTATACGATTCAACCTTGAAGACTCAAAAGCGATTGACTCTGCCAATTCCTTCTTGAGGCTATCCGAGAGCGGTGTCTCCATCTCCTCGCTCAACAATGTGGCAGCCCCCATGATACTTGTAAGGGGACTTTTGAGATCGTGGGACACGGATCTTAACAGGGTGTTTTTAATTCTCTCGGTCTCAGCCTCCTGTTGCAGCAAGTTGGCTCTATTGGCATAAAGACGTGCCAGGTAAGCCAATTCGTTCACCACTAGAGCAACCACGAACATGAAAATCACCACAACAAAATACTGCCTGTCCGAAGGTATCAAGCTGTAATAAGGCTGCACAAAGAAAAAGTCATAACATAAAACGCTGAGCAGAGAGCAGAATAAGGCGGTTCTTCGAGAACTACGAATTGATACGTACAAAACTCCTGTGATGAACACCATCACATAGTTGGCCGAATGTACTTCATGATCAAAGATCCCACCAAAATAAGAGAACAACAAGGCAACAGAAGAACTGAGAAGTACGACAACCAACATGACAGGGACTTCACCGGGCGTCACAGGATTAAATCCGCCCGCTTCTCTATCCTCTATCAATTTTTCGGTCATCATACTTCTCAGTATCGGCTCCCTTGAGAAACTTCAATCATTTAATACAATGTGGAAAATCGGAATTTATCTAATTGGACTTTCGCCTTTCAGACACCTCATTATCTAAGATGTTGAATACGAAATCAAATTGCAACCACCTCCATCCATTCACTATATCCAGTATCACTATCAACCTACTATGCGGCCTGCAAGCGATTCAGAGTATCGGAAGCCCGTGAACTAACATATGGGTTCTCGTCATCGGCTAATTTTTCAAGTAGACCCTTTCTAATATGATAGTTCTCGGCAACCCTGAACCTGACATCGACGTGATCGTCTTCTGCCAGGGCGCTCTGGACTGAAAATGGTGCGCTGGGATTATCAGCGACAGCCATCCTCACTTCCGGGTCGGAATGCTCAGCGAGCAGGCTCAACACATAGGGTGCGGTCATAGGATTTTCCGCGAGGCGGACGAGAGCACTGTTGGATTCAACTTTGCAATCGAGTCCATCAGCTCCAGCCAACCTATCTTTCTTTAGAGTATCCGAGGCCTTTGCACTGGCGTGAAGCTTTTGCTTAAGCTCATGCACTAAATTATGCCTGGATTTCTCAATTTCAGGATTCAAGTAACTTGATAATCCCACAAGATAGAGAAGTGCTTCCATTTGTCCCGTCGCCTCCCGGTTTTCTTTCTGACTCTCCTATCTAACAACGGTCAGGCATAAAGAAAACGTCAAAGTTACATAGTCATTTGTGAGATTCAAGTAAATGGCGGTCTCAGAACAATTTAGAGGGGCTTTAGATTACATTTCTATATCAGGCTTATGGAATTAACCCCTTCCATGTTATTCTTGACAAGCTTCGCAAACTCAGTGCAGCATCAGAGCCTAGTAAAAAATTTAGGAAAAGCAAACTCACAAAAATGGAAACAAGCTCACAAAATAAAAATTGCCAGGTGCCGGAGACAGATGACCAGGAAGAGGTCCAAATCAGTCAAAAAGAATCCGCGACCACCAAAACCGAACAATATATAGATACGGCTGAGCTCAGAAATAGAATTGGTGAATTGCACAAGGAATTGACCAGTCTGCGGGGCAAACTGGCGGCTAGAACAAAAGAAGAAAGCATAATAGAGTCAAGTGAGATTCCTGATGTAAGACTGGACGAGAACTTGCAGAAACAGGTCTTGATGCTGACCGAGGCGATGCCTCACATGGTCTGGATAGCGGACTCCGAGGGACGAACTGTTTTTGCCAATGAGCGATTTCACGAGTTTAGCGGTATGACCGGGGACAAAGACGACGGATTCGCCTGGGTGAGCGTTCTTCATCCCGAAGATCTGGATAAGGCAATGGATAAGGGGAATCAAGCAGCCCTGGAAAATCGACCTTTCAGCATGGAAGTTCGGGTTCGATCTTCAGAAGGGGAGTTCAAATGGCATCTTATGCATTCAATTCCTTTTTATGACCCTGGAACCAACTCTACAAAATGGTTTGGGACTACTACCTGCATAGATGAGCAAATCCGTGCCCGGGAAGAGCTTAAACATAGTGAAAGCAAATATAGAACCATGGCTGATGCGATTCCACAGATTGTATTTATCGCGAACGCAGACGGATCCATCCAGTTTTGGAATCACCGCTTCTACGAGTTTAGCGGCTTCACTGAAGAGCAAAGCCTTACCGACGCCTGGCAACTCCTCATTCACGAGAAAGATCTCAGTGAATACATAGAACAATGGAAAGCCGCGATTCTCTCCGGAGACACCTTTGAAAAAGAATTCCGGCTCAAACGTGGCTTGAACCGGAAAGCAAATGGTGATACTCGCTATCTCTGGCACCTGGCAAGAGCCGTGGCTCTAACGGATATGGAAGATCGAACCGAGTGCTGGTTCGGCACATGGACAGATATCAACGACCAGAAAACTTCGAGAAATTGAAGAGTCTAAATTGAACCGTTCAATCGCAAGACTAAAAAGAACATTCCCCCGAAGAGCAGGGAGAAGGTGATGATGTACGGTGTGAGATTACCGGTTTTTTCAATAGAGTTATAGTTGTTGAGCATTCTTTTCGGCCTCCCCTAAATAATATTCAAAGCTTGCAAAATCACCCGGGCACAACCAATTGCATCCGGATAGATGTTATGACGCAAAGAGATGCTCTGTGTTCCCGGTCATGTCCCGGGGCGCCGGCGTCTATGTGAATCACTACCTGGTCGAGCCTCAGCCTTTGGTTGCTGCCATTTTGCCGTGGTTCCCGACCCCAGAAACATCTGCGATGTTGCAAGCCGAATAATTTCTGAGAGCAAAAAGAAATTAAAACTCAAAAACTTACAAACACCTAGAACCCAAGCCCACCGGAGCAGCCACCGGCCACGCTTCTGACAGCAAATCTAATGCCCATGTTAAGCCCTGCTCTAAAAAGAGCACCGGCCACGGCCCTTGCTCGAGCTCCACTCTGCCCCGGAGGCTTCTGACTTACGGGTAAAACAGGCATGGTCGGAGGCGCTGCTACAGGGAGCACACCTGAGCCGGATCCGGCTCCCGCCAACAGATGACTCCTGTCGGATTGCAATTGGTATGGTCTATGGGAGGGCAATTTCCTCTCTAGAACTTGTTCAATATCGTCCTTTTTAGAACGTGACGCCAAAAAATCTACAGCCTCTTTCAACTCCTGGTCCCCGGGAGATGCTACCAGTCCTAACCGGTAATGCTTGAGAGCCAATTCAAAGTCTCCCCGACCTTCGTAAAGAGCGCCGAGATTATAGTATCCATCAGGATTATCCGGGTCGAGATTTATTGCCTTGTTAAAGAACGTCTCGGCAATATGGACATTTCCGTTGCTATGCATCCTGGCACCGTGCCGCAGATACTGAACAGCCAGTGACTTAGACTTAGATTTCTTTGCTTCGAGACTCAAGTCCATCCTAGCTTTAAGTGGCGGCATCAACTGAGGAGATGGTGTGGATTCCTGGCCAAAGGCTGCCGAGCCATGCAAAAGCATCACTACCCAAACAAAAACAGATATGGGTCCGAAGGTCCTGTCCATTGCCCCTGTTGTCTGATAAACAATGACACTGACAATATGCCCCGTCGTCCACTATTTGAAGCCCTTAGCCCAATTCCTTAACGACCCATCTGTTGTCGGACCAGATCATCGATGGTCGCCCGTCGGGTAGCTGTAAGGAGTATTCTTTTCAATAAGGGATTGATTAATGATAGAGAGCCCGTCACCAAGCTCTTTCACGAACTTGGAAGAGGAGAATTCTCCCTCCTTAAGACTCTCATCAATCTGATACCAGTCAGGGCATTGCTCCACGGCATCTTTAAAAATTCGAGCATATCGGTCTGCCACACCAAGAACGATAGCATAGGCGAGATAGCGGCTGAAAAGGTCCTTCTCTTTCTTGAGAATGGACTCTACTCTATCTTTGTCTCCATGCACAATGAAGTTTCGGAAGTTGACGATCTCTTTCAGGGCGGCTGTTCCACGGGCACCCTTGCGAGGCATGGCGCCGGCGGCGATGATGATTATTACTCCGGATAACATAATGCCCACAGAAGTGGTGGCACCAGCCAAATGATAGAAAGAGGCGGTAAGAAGGCAAAGACCAAGAGCAACAACAAGGACCCCCACGCAGACAAAGTTACGTCTATCCACTTCGGGATCCCTTGTAAAATAACCACCGTCCACCAGAGATCGATAGATAGAACGACGCACCAGGGGTAGATACTCTGCCACTCTTCCTCTCAATGAGGAAGCATAGGTGACCGAGGAAATTCCAAAAACAAGGGAGAGAAACAATCTTTCATGACTCTTAAGCTCCTTGTCTTTCGGAGACTTTAGCAAAGTAAGCTCATAGTCCCGGTCACAGAGGTATAGCAAACCGGTATAAGGCAGCACACGAATCTTTATAAATCCTCGCCCGGCAAGGTCTACCACAGTGGAGACAATATCGGAGAGGTCACAACTCTCATCGATCAGGGTTCCAACTTCCGCCGCCGTAAGATAGTCCGGAGGTTTCCAACCATCTGTACCGGCCTTCCTTGCTGCCGGCTCGTCTCTACCGGTCAACCACCAGCAAAGAGTAAGAAATAAAAGGGTACTCAAAGGTATAAGTAAAAGAGGAGAGCAAGACTGGATATGCCAGACCAGATCCTGAAGCGCCGACGGTAAAACCACCGCCCCCGGTGGCAGAGTAAGTTGCACGGCCAGACCTTTACCGCTTTCAAGAGCCCTGGACGAAAATAGAACTTTTCCCCCTTTGACTTTTCCGACACTGGCCTGTGAATAGTTGCCGGGAGCTCCGACAAAGGACACGGCTGTAACAGAACTGTCATCCACTCCCCGGGGGAGGGAAATTTCGCAAGAAACATTCCGGAGAGGGAATGGCCACTGGTCACCGGTGACGTTAAAAAACAGCTGTGGCTTTCCATTTACAAAATCGACGGCGCGATAGACTTCATACTCCAGGTCAAATTCGTGACTACCGGAGAGCCTCTCCTCCGATTTGCCAATCTGGAGTTGCAGTTCTCCTCCCGTGGCTCGAGCTATAGAATAGGTTTCAGGACTCTTATCCATCAAAACCTTTTTGACTTTTACCCTTACATCATGAATTTTGCCGGACCCTCGATACCTGGTCTGGACATACTTGATTATCTGACTTCGTTGTCGGTCCTTCTGAAAATCAATTTGAAATTGATCGCGAACATTAAGGATACCGCTCGGCAGGAGTTTAACCTCTGATCGGTATTGCTTCAAAACCTCAGCATGGGCGGCTCCTGATATAAAAATGAGGGAGCAGAAGGAAGCAAGAACGATGGAAAAACATACCAAAAACTTCCTTCTTTCCGCTAAATCAGCGGACTCACTGAAATATCTCCGGTTACTCATATAATTGCAAGCAGTTCCTTGTCTGGACTTGAAACACCTTATTATAACTTCCTTGACCTTCCTATATTGATGCAGATTGTTCGTAGTGTAGATATGCCTCAAAAATCCAATAGTTACCGAAAATACAAAAAAATCC
>MDTD01136283.1_pt1 | contig 11002 bp, 12 predicted proteins | sample 811221 | NCBI WGS metagenome assembly MDTD01 (sample SAMN05326646, study PRJNA326480) | marine metagenome | isolation source: seawater | place: Pacific Ocean: South West | collected 2011
CGATACTCCCGCTGTAGTCATCGCGCACCACGCGGATGCGTCCATTGACCACCGCGCGGATAGCGGCTTTGCGCGTGCCCTGTACGGGGACCGTTTCCGTTAGCCCGACGGCGTAGACCCCATGCTGCCGCAGTTCGGACACAATTTGTCGATTGACCGCTTGTGCTGCTTCCACGAACAGGTCACGGGTTGCAGGCGGCGTATAGCGTGAGCTGTGGCCGCTGGGGGAGGTCAGCGTTTCAATAGGCAGGCCGCGCTCGGCGCTCATTCGGGCCATCATGCCACTGACGCCGTGGACGATCACCAATGGGCGCGTCAGGGCGATTTCGGCCAGGTCAGCGCAGGCGGCTGCCAGGTCCAGGCCTTCGCCACCGCCTAGCTTCACCACCAGAATATGATCGGTGCGTGTGCTTGTTTGATCGTCTGTTGCTATGTCGGTTAGGCGGTTCATGTTGTAATCCTCTTTAGTTAGGCTTATTGGCCAGGATTTACTTTTGCGTATCCCGAAGAAGGTTCAACCTTGATCCTCTGCTTTCGGCGCTTGCGCCGAAAACACGGGGTCCAGGGGAGAAATCCTCTGGCGGGGTCGTAGGGGCAGCGCCCCTACACTATGGGTATAGGCCGGGGAACGACAGTCCGGCGCATTCGTCGAAGTTATGCATCAGGTTGAGGCACTGCACGGCGCTCCCGGCGGCCCCTTTACCCAGATTATCGAGCGCGGCGATCAGCACCAGATGGCGACCATCGTCGTCCATCTCAAAGCCGATGTCGCAATAATTGGTCCCGGCGACGATGCGTGGCTCCGGCAGGCGATGCAGTCCGTTACGGTCGCGCACCAGCCGCACGAAGGGTTCCTCGTTGTAAGCGGCCCGATACAGCCGCCAGATGTCTTTTTCGCTCATTTCCTGGTTGAGATCGACATGTGCCAGCAAATGTATGCCGCGTATCATCTCGATAGCTGTCACAGAAAATCGAACGGCCACTTCCTGGCCGAGCATCATCTGGACCTCGGCCATATGACGGTGGCCCGTTGCTTTGTAAGTCCGTACCGCGCCGCTGCGCACCGGGTGATGACTGCCTGCATTGGCTGTGTTACCGCCTTCCGACGATCCCACTTTGAGTTCCGCGCTGACGCGCTCCAGCAGGCCCGCATTCGCCAGCGGATATAGCGCCAGGTTGAGCGTGGTCGCGTTGCAACCGACGCCGCTGGCATAATTCGCACCGCGTAGGGCATCTCGGTTCAGTTCCGGCAAGCCATAGACAAAGCGATCAATCCACTCCGGCGCGGGATGGGCTTCACCATACCAACGCTGGTAAGCCTCGGTATCGCGCAGTCGGAAATCGGCTGACAGGTCAATCAGACGCGGGGCCAACGCCGCATAATGGTCGATATTGCGGGCTGTTGTCCGGTGGGGCAGCGCCAAAAACAGCACATCACAGGCTTCCAGCGCATCTGGGTGAATAAACTGCAAACGCGATACCCCGCGCATATTCGGATGCACCGTATGCACATAACGTCCAGCGTGCTCCCGGCTGGTGATCTGCGTGACCTCCACCTCCGGGTGGAAGTGCAGCAGACGCAATAATTCGCCGCCGGTGTAGCCGCTGCCGCCAACAATCCCAGCCCGGATCATGCTACGACCTCCGCCTGCGCCAGGGCATAAGCGACGACTTCTGCGGCGATGTCGACGCCTGTCGGTGCGCTGCTGTTACGGAACTCCATCGTGTGGTTGATCTCGTTGATGAGCAGTTCGCCGTTGCTGTCTTCCAGCACATCAATCGCCAGGATACCGCCACCGACCGCTGCCGCTGCCCGCTGGCAAATCTCATCCAGCTCCGGTGTGACCGGACAATTGCTGGCGCTGCCGCCGCGTGCTGTATTGGTGATCCAGTGCTCGCTGTTGCGGTAAATCGCGCAGATGGTGCGGCCACCGATCACAAAGGCGCGGATGTCCCGACCCGGTTTGTTGACATAAGACTGCACATAATACGTGTGGTGGTTGTAGTCGCCCAAGGTTTGGCGATGCTCGATGATGGCTTCGGCGCTGTCACTGTCGTTGACACGGGCTAGCAAGCGCCCCCAGGACCCGGTGGTGGGTTTGAGGACTGCCGGATAGCCGACGCGCTCAATCGCACCCATTGCGGATTCCGGCGTGAAGGCCACGCGCGTTTCCGGCTGATTGACGCCTGCGGTAGCCAGCGCCAGGGTCGTTTGCAGTTTGTCGCTACAAATGGACGCTGTTTCATACGTGTTGATCGTGCGGATGCCCCAGCGATTGAGAATCGCCAGCAGGTACAGTCCGCGGGACGTACTCACACAGCGTTCCAGCACCAGGTCATACTCTGACCAGGGGCGACCGGATGGCGCATGCTGGTCCGGCCCAGCCACCAGGTCGATGTTAATATCGCGATCCAGGATCACATCGGGTTCGACGCCTGCTTCGGCAAAAGCTGTCAGCAGCAATTTTTCTTCAGCGCGGATATGCGTTACCAGGAATGCGATCTGCATTATTCGCCCCAATCTTCTTCAACCTCAGGTGCGAGGTCGACGGTCAGTGGGTTCAGGCTCAGGACTTCTAGCTCGACGCCGCAATCGGGGCAGGCCAGCAGTTCGTTTTCCATGACATCGGTTGGGATATTGATGTCAGCATCACACTCTACGCAGGTTACGTTATGGTTCATGATTTGTGTTCCTCTCTTAGATCGTTACTGGGTTATGGGTTCACTAGACAAAATAAAAAGCCGCCGTCTCAGGTCAATCTGGACGGCGGCTGGGTACACGCTTTTAGCGCAGCACAACTATCCAGAATGAGCGTCCGGCTTCTTTTCCTTCTTCTGTTTCTTGGTTTCGTTGATGATGTGCTGCATGATGTTCTCCAACGTCGATCAAAATTTGACAACAAAAAAACCCGCCTGTGGGCGGGTCTGCTTGTTTGTCTGTGCTCGGCTAGCGAGAAAGCAAAACGCCCACTGGGTTAGCGGTTCGTCTTCTTTGCCTTCTTGCTGATGATGATAAGCATCGATAATGCCTTCTTCGCCGAAAATGTTTGCTGAAATTTGACTTCGCGTTCAGTTTAACGTGTGTCTAGGAACGATACAATGCAGCACACCGCCCGATCTTTGCTGTGCAAGTTGCACAAAATACTGGGCTTTAGGCCCCGCTGGGTTCAAGTGCAGCCGGGGATGACTCCTGCGTTTCCAATCGTTTGACGATCCAAATCCAGACCACCAGCGGCACAATGGCAACCACGCCCGTCCCTAAAATGATCCAATGTAACTGCTCCAGCGGTACTTGATCGACCAGCCAGCCATGCACCAATGTGCTGATCACGGTCGCAATCTGGAAGCCGGCGAAATCCAGTGCAAACATGCGCCCTAGTTTGGCATCCGGCGCGGTTTTCTGGATGATGATAACGCTGTAAGTCCAGTTGATCGACCCACCCAGGCCCCGGATGAACACGGCGAATATCACCATGAAGAAGACGCTCGACACACCCCACAGCAGCCAAGCACCAACCATCGACGCAAAGCCAATGATGATCAGGCGGCGCATCTGCTGGACGCTGCCATCATTGAAGCGGTTGGTCAGCATCGGCCCGATGAAGGCTCCCAGGCCGAAGGCACTGTACAGCAAACTGAGCGAAACCTCGCCGTCGTTGCCCATAATGAAGATTTGCGTGGCCACAATCGTAACCAACGTATCGACATTGCCCACGCTGCCGCCGAACTTGACGAACAGTGCCGCTAGCATCTGCGGGGTACGCAGCACGTAACGGATGCCCTCCATAAAGGAAGTATCTTCTTCCTCTTTAGGCTCAATTTCCAGCTCTTTGCGCAGTTTACGGGCTAATTCGGGCTGATAGTCAATCCAGAAGATCAATCCAGCGGCAATAGCAAAAGTCAATGCATCGGCGATCAGGGCCGCTTGAGTACCGAAGATATAGGCGAACACGCCACCTAAAACTGCACCGAGCGCCAGCATGACCGACCATGTCACGCTAACCAGCGTATTGGCTTCGACCAGATCATCGGGGTCGGTTAGCGCAGGAATAATGGCTGATTGTCCCGGCTCAAAAATCGCCGACAGCGTAAACTGGGCAATTGTCACGGCGTAGATGATCCACAGGTGTTCGGGTCCCGTCACTAGTAAAAATAGTGGCACGATCAAAGCCCGCAGCAAATTGCTCCAGATCAGTAGTTGCTTGCGGTTGAAGCGATCCACCAGTACCCCGGCGAAAGGGCTGACCAGCAGCGGCGGCAAGAAGCGCGCCATCAAATACAGGCTGACAGCCAGACCGGAGCCTTGTGTATAGGCCGCCACAAGCGTTGAAAGCACGACGGTGCTAAACCAATCGCCCGTCAGGCTGATGACCTGTGATAACCATAATTTTGTGAATTCAGGGTTGCGTCTAATCAACTGCCAATAACGTATCATAGGGTTCCCGACGTAAGATGGATCGCTTGAACAAGAAAGTCTGGAGGTTTTGAAATCTATGGGTAGCGAACACGTATACTATCGAACAAGTGGCCGTCTGCCCATGCCCATATAACCAGTTTTGTTAGGTCATTGTATAGGTCCTAATAGTGTGGATAGGTCCGATTGACAGCCCTTATAGGCTGGCCTATGATGGACCCGTCTTTCTTAACTTCAACCAGGGAAGCATACATCATGGGAACGTTACTGGCTGTCGGTGTCGGCGGCTTTTTTGGTGCGATTGCGCGCTTTGTGACGGTCAATTGGGTGACGCAATACGAGTTGGCCATCGGTGGTATTGTTATGCCCTATGGCACTTTGGCCGTAAATGTGATTGGATCATTCTTGTTGGCTGTTTTTGCAGCACTGGTTGAACATCACTTTCAGCCACCCGATCATGTACGCTTGCTTATTGCGACAGGGTTTTTCGGCGCATTTACGACATTCTCTACATTTGCCAATGAAGGCCTTGCTATGCTCTCGATTGGTAACTGGCGGACTGCACTCTTCTATATTGCAATTACGAATGTGCTTTGTCTGATGGGTGCGGCGTTGGGTTTTTTCGTTATCGGTCGCTTGTTGCCGAATGCTTAAAGTACTCTTTAGCAAACACTGCAATTAGCAACCTCTGGAATAGGAAAATCGCGTGGAAGAGTGGGTAAAAGTAGTCATCCTCGGCATTATCGAGGGCCTAACCGAATTCTTGCCAGTTTCATCAACCGGGCACTTGATTGTGTCGAGCCATTTTTTGCAACTTCGGGAGAGCTTGCAGGGCGTCTTCGAAATCTTCATCCAGATAGGGGCTGTGGTTGCGGTTATCGTCTACTACTGGCCGGACTTGTGGCAACAGGCGCGGACCATCACCCGCGATACCAGCGTTCAACGCCTATGGATGGGCATTATCCTGGCCTTTATCCCGGCTGCGGGTATTGGCTTCTTCTTAGAAGACGAAATTGATCGGGTGCTGTTTTCGCCCATCGTTGTGGCCATTGCTCTGATTGTTGGCGGCATCCTGTTCATTGTTGTTGAGCGTTACATCGTTCCGCGGACTGAACAAAACCAACAGGTCACAGAATTACAGCAAGTCAGTCCACGACAGGCGCTTGTCGTTGGTTTTTGGCAAGTACTGGCACTCATACCGGGGATGTCGCGCTCCGGCATGTCCATATTGGGTGGCATGATGGCCGGACTAGAGCGCAAAGTAGCCACGCAATTTTCGTTTTACCTCGCTCTGCCGACCCTCGGCGCGGCCACTGTATATAAACTCATCACCAGCCTGGACCAGATTACGGGCGATGACATGGTCCTTCTCATCGTCGGTGCTGTGATTTCCGGGATTGTGGCCGGGGCATCGATTGCCTGGTTGCTGCGTTACATCGCCAATCACAACTTCATCCCCTTTGGTGTGTACCGAATTGTCGTCGGTGTTATCATATTAATACTCGTTGCGAGTGGAACTGGCGCATAATGATATAAATTAGATTTGGTAGACGATTTATGACCACAATACTGGTAATTGATGACACCCAGGATTTGCTTGAAGATATTGTCGAGGCCCTTCAAGCTGAGGATTATGAGGCTTATGGGGCAACCTCTGGCTTGGAGGGGGTACGCCTTGCGCAAGAGTCGCTGCCGGATCTTATCATCTGTGACATCATGATGCCCGGTATGGATGGTTTTGAAGTCCTCAAAACCCTGCGGGCTGATCCTAAAACGGCGACTATCCCTTTCATTTTCCTGACGGCGCTGACAGGCCGTACCGACCGTCGTCAGGGCATGTCCCTGGGCGCGGATGACTTTTTGACCAAGCCCTTTGCCGTCGATGAATTGCTTACCAGCATTGAAACTCAGATACGCAAGCGCCAGGAACTCAATGATCTCGCTGAAGGGCACTTGATGGAACTGCGCAACACCATCGTCACTGCGCTGCCGCATGAACTGCGCACACCTTTGAATACCATCTTGGGTTTTGCGGATATGCTGCAACTAGAAGCGGAAGTGCTCAAGCCCGATCAGATCATCAGTTGGGCACAGCTCATCAGCGATGCCGCCAATCGATTGATGCGCATGAATGAGAATTTTTTGTATTATGCGCGCTTACGCCTCGCCCTAAGTTCGCCAGAAAATGCGGAGTCGTTTGGTTCGCCCACGGTAGACAATCCTGAACTGATTATCTCGGAGTTGGTGCGCAGTCAGTTGATGCGGGCGGGCCGCCTTGATGACCTCGAACTCAACCTGGCAAGCGTTGAACATATCCGCTGTCCCTCAGAGAATTTTAATAAAATCTTTGAGGAACTCATCAATAATGCGCTCAAATTTTCAGAAAAAGACCAGAAGATTAGATTGTCCAGCATGGTAGAAGATGGCTGGTATGTGATTTGCATGCAAGATGAAGGCCGCGGAATGGAAGCCGACGCGGTGGAGAAAATCGCCCTCTATCGCCAGTTTGACCGCACGCTTTATGAGCAGCAGGGCATGGGCATGGGGCTGGCCATTGTCAAAGACATCATGGATCTATGTAAGGGCAAGCTGGTCATCAAGACCCGGCCAAATGAGGGCTTCCAGGCCCATCTTCACTTTGAAATCGCCTGATATTCGCCTTTTTGTGCCAACTTTTTCGCTATTTTCCAGACAAACCATACGGCTCTGTAACAGGTTGCAAAGCTTAATCACTCTTGCTTGGCAGCAACTGTGGAAAGCACGTATAATTGAAAATGCGAACTCTACGACACAATAAGCACTTTGTATATTCGTCCCGTTTTGCACGATATGAGATGCATAAACGACCCGGAGAAAGCGTGCAGCATGATTAATTTCGCAAAAACTTGGCAACTGGTGGTGGGTTGTTTGATGCTCATAGCCGTTATGGCTGGTTGCTTCCAACCCGCTGATGAGGCGTTATCGGGAACGGCAGTCGCAGGGAGTGTGCCATCCGCCACCTGGACGCCAGTCCCCAGCTTGACGAGCACGCCGTCGGACACGCCGACCCCTGGTGAAGGCATTCAGGTCGTCATAGAAACGGCGACACCCTCGCCGACCCCTGATGCCGCTATTGATCTGATTGCCCAGAGTTCGACCGAGGTCGCCCAGGAACAGGTGCTAGAATCCTGGGAACTGACTGCGACACAGATCGTCGCTACGGTGACTTTGGGTTATGAGCAGATGTTGACGCAGACAGCCCTGGCAGCCGGTATTGGCTCCACGCTCACACCGACGCCAACAGCTACAACCTTTGGTATCGATCCGCAACAGCCAGTTGTGACATCCATCCCCGGTGGGAGCTGTGTACATCAGGTGGTTGCAGGCGATAACCTGTTCCGTTTGTCCTTGCGCTATGGTGTGACGATTAATGATATCGCCGCTGCCAATGGCATCAGCAACATTCAGTTGATTGTGGTCAACCAGCGCCTGACCATCCCCGGTTGTGGGACAACAGGCGTGTTCCCACCACCTACGACGACTGCTGGCCTGACAACTGCCAACACCGGCACAACGGGTACGGTCAATGTGGGTACAGGGACCGCCACCTGCCCAGGTACATATACTGTGCAGCAGTACGATACCCTCTTCCAGATTTCCATGCGCTGCGGCGTCCCGGTCCAGAGTATCGCCAACGCCAATGGCATCTCCAATATCAACCTGATTATCTTGAGTGATACGCTGGTAATTCCGGCGCAGTAGCCTGGCTGGTAGATAGCCAATACATAGGTAAAGCATGCAAAGGGCGGTACAATAACCGTCCTTTTTGCTTTCAGATGGGCTTGTGTTTTCAGCATGGCCTGAACAAGCCATAAACACGGATACCGTGACGGGGAAGGGTAGCAGCACATGGAAGAAAAAATCGTCGGGACAACGCGCGTATACGATGGCAAACTGGTAAAGGTCGATAAGCTCACGGTCCAACTGCCGGACGAAGCCATCGCTTTGCGAGAAGTGATTAAGCATCCGGGGGCAGTTGCTATTGTGCCGCTTGATGAAGATCAGAACGTGCTGATGGTGCGCCAGTTCCGCATTGCGGCCCAGCGCCAACTGTTGGAAATCCCCGCCGGGACGCTTGAACCCAATGAAGAACCCGACTTGGCCGCAGTCCGAGAAATGCGCGAAGAAACGGGCTACCAACCCCAGCAAATCCAGCATATCGGCGGTGTCTACCCGGCCCCTGGCTACACGACCGAGTACATTCATCTTTACTATGCGACCGACCTTGTCGAATCGCCATTAGAGCAAGATAGCGACGAATTCATCGATCTGGTGCGCATGCCACTGTCCCAGGCAATTGATATGGTCGCTGATGGTCAGATTGATGATGGCAAAACAATTGCAGGTTTACTGCGTGTCGCGCGCATGTTAGGCCGCTGATTGCGACCAAATCAACCCTAAAACAGGCTATTCAGGCAGGGTTGCGCCCTTGTCGCGTCTTCTCTCGCCATGATATAATTCTCGTCTGTTAGACCGCAATGTGCCACGCGCTACAGTTTTGTCGCGCGTGTTTTGATGAAAGGCAAACGAGTGTGAACGAACTGTTACAAGCCGTACAGGCTCCTAAGGCAGAACACCCCCAACTTGCACCTGGGGATACAGTCAAAGTGCATGTGCGCATCGTAGAAGGCAACCGCGAACGTGTCCAGATTTTCCAGGGTGTGGTCATTCGCCTGCGTAAGGGCGGCAACAATGCCAACTTCACCGTGCGGCGTATTGCCAGCCACGGCGTCGGCGTTGAACGTACCTTCCTGCTGCAAAGCCCGCGTGTAGAGAAGATCGAAATAACCCGCAGCGCCAAAGTCCGCCGCGCGCAGCTCTACTACCTGCGTGATCGTCGCGGTAAGGCAGCTCGCCTTAAGGAACGTCGTCGTCGCTAAGTTGATCTTTACGCGCAAGGGGCAAAACATTGAAGCCGCTCATTGGTGTCGTTGCCTATCGCCGGGCCTTCCCTAAAACGGGGTGGCTTTACGACGTCTCTTATGCGCCCAACTCAACCGCTATTCAGGAATCGGGTGGTTTGCCTGTTCTGGTTCCAATCTGGTTGGATGAGCAAGACCTGCGCGACGTGTATGATCGTTTAGATGGCATCTTATTGACCGGTGGCGAGGACGTTGACCCGGCCAATTACAACAAGCCACGTCACGAAACGGTCAAGACGACAGATCCCCAGCGGGATAAAACGGAATTTATACTCACTCGATGGGCTGTCGCTGATGACAAGCCCATTTTGGGTATCTGCCGAGGCTGCCAGGTGATGAACGTTGCCCTGGGCGGCACACTGCACCAGGACATCCCCACTTTTGTTGATACCCAACAGCGCCACGATCTCAATGTGCCGGAAGAACCTCGTCATCAGATCATGCACAGTGTCCTGATCGAAGACGGCACGCTGCTGTCCGGTATCATGGGGGGCCAGCAGGTGCGCGTCAACAGCATCCATCACCAGTGCATTGACGATCCCTCGCCCGATGTACGCGTCGTGGCCCATGCCGATGATGGCATCATCGAAGGCATCGAAGTGCCCAACAATCAATTTGCACTCGCCGTACAATGGCACCCTGAGGACATCACGTCTGACCCCCATATGAAAAATCTCTTCGACCAATTCGTTAACGCTGCTCGCGCTCGTATCCGCATATAGTAATAGGTAAGCCTGCGTAACGTCGTAGGGCCTTATATACGGATTATTGTGAGGTCGCCATCATGGATGGTCTGCGTCAGTTGATCCTTGTATTGCTGGGGTCGATTGTAATTGGGGTACTGTGGTACCTGCCCATGCACTTTGAAATGTACTTTTTCATTGTGATTCCGGCTGTTGCGGGGCTGCTTATCGGGGCGCTAGTGAACTTATCCGATAGCCAGCAGAGGATGCCTGGGCTAACACTCGTCTTGTTTGCCATCATTGGCGTGCTCGTGATGGCAGGGACTTTCTGGAGTGCACAGTACACAGTCTACCAGAATAACACCATCGACTACATCCAATCTCAATACCCCTACGCCACACATGAGGACATTATCGCTGGTCTTGAAGAAGCGCAAATGGAATTATACGGCACAACAGGCTTTATGGCATTCCTGACCGATGTGGCTGAAACGGGCTTTAAGGTTCAACGGCGATCTTCATCAACGGCCACTGTTAATGGTATGACGGCTTTCCTCTATTGGGGCGTGGAAATCCTGGTCGCGCTGTTTGTCGCTATTTCGACCGTACTCAAGCGAAAAAAGCCTGTTTCCAATCTCGCTGTTCCCGATGCTGAATTCATGGAAAAGCTCAAAAATAGCTAGAAGCTACCTACAAAAAAAGCACGCTCATCGGCGTGCTTTTTGAGTTGCCTCACAATCTGGCATCTACTTCAAAATGTAGTGCGTGCCCTTCTTAGAGCCGACTTTGATGAGGATACCTTTTTCGACCATATCCACTAGATCGAGGCGCAACGTTTCCGCTGAGACGCCGTCACACAATCCGCGATACTCGCGGTTGGTGATCGACCCTTGTTCACGGATGTATTGCAGTGCCCGTGCCTGCCGATGGTTCGTATTGCGGAC
>MDTD01183883.1_pt1 | contig 11002 bp, 7 predicted proteins | sample 811221 | NCBI WGS metagenome assembly MDTD01 (sample SAMN05326646, study PRJNA326480) | marine metagenome | isolation source: seawater | place: Pacific Ocean: South West | collected 2011
GAAGGTGCAGTCAAAATATCTGAATTAGCTGAGTATTGTAAAAAAAATAAAATTTTAGCTGTAGGAATTTCAGATACTAACAATTTATCCGGAGCACTTGAATTTTCTAATGAGCTCTCAAAAGTTGGAACACAACCTGTTATTGGGAGTCAACTCAATATTAAATTAAATTTTAATAATCAATATATAATTGGAAAAGTATCCATAATTGCTAAGGATGCAAAGGGCTATGAAAATTTGCTTCATTTATCATCTAAATCTTATTTAGAGTTAATAGAAAATGAGCAAGTAAATTGTTCATTTGAGGACTTAATAAAGTTTAGTGAGGGTTTAATTATATTTGCAGGTGGAACAAACTCCTTGGTGGGTAAATTATTACTAAACAATAATGAAGAACAAGCAGATTTTTTTCTTAAGGAGGTAAAGAAAAAAATAAATAGCGATCTATACATAGAAATTCAAAGACACAATGAAATAAACGACAAACAAATTGAAAAAAAATTACTACATTTTAGCGATAAATTATCAATTGCTATTATTGCGACACAAGAGGTTTTTTATATTAATAAGGAAATGTATGAAGCTCATGATGCATATATTTGTGTGGGTGAAAAAACCTATGTAAATGATAGAAAAAGATTAAAATATTCACCAGAACATTATTTCAAATCATCTGATGAGATGAGTTTGTTATTTAAAGATTTACCAGATGCTTTAATTAATAATTCAAATCTTATAAAAAAAATAAAATATTTTCCGAAAAAATCCAAACCTTTGTTACCAAACCTTAAACACAATAATATTGATCTTAATATAGCAATTAAAGAACAATCGTATGAAGGATTAAGGTATCGATTAGAAAATTATGTATTAAAAAATATAACAGACAAAAAACAAAAAAAATCTTTCGAAACATTATATAATAATCGACTAAGATATGAACTAGAAATGATTATTAATATGAAATTTGCAGGATATTTCTTAATAGTATCAGATTATGTAAAATGGGCAAAAAAAAACTCTATACCAGTTGGACCAGGAAGAGGATCTGGCGCAGGTTCCTTAGTCGCCTGGTGTTTATCTATTACAGATTTGGATCCCATAAGATTTGGTTTAATTTTTGAGCGTTTTTTGAACCCAGATAGAATTAGCATGCCTGATTTTGATATTGATTTTTGCCAGGAAGGTAGAGACTCAGTCATAAATTATGTGAAAGAAAAATATCAAAATAAAGTTGCACAGATTATAACTTTTGGAAAATTACAAGCAAGAATGGCTTTAAGAGACATTGGAAGAGTAATTGGGTTACCTTATGGAAAAGTAGATCAGTTGTGTAAAATGATACCCTTTGATCCTTCAAGGCCACTTTCTTTAGCCGAGTCAATTGCAATAGAACCTAGAATCCAGCAAGAGCAGAAAGAAGATCAGAATATAAAAAAATTAATTAATTATTCTTTAAAATTGGAAGGATTATACAGAAATATTGCTACTCATGCCGCGGGTATAGTTATTGGAGACAAGGATTTAAAAAAAATTGTTCCATTATATAAAGATTTATCATCTAATATCCCTATACCCGTCACTCAATTTGATATGAAATCATCTGAAGATGCAGGTCTAGTTAAATTTGATTTACTTGGATTGAAGACTTTAACTGTGATAAAAAAAGCTGTTAACTTTATAAAAAAAGAGAATCCAAATTTTGATATTTCAAAGTTAAACTTAAATGACCAAGGTACATTCGATTTATTAAGCTCGGGAGAAACAATGGGCATTTTTCAACTTGAAAGTTCTGGGATGAGAGAAGTTCTTAAGCAATTAAAACCAAATAAGTTTGAGGATATTATTGCTTTAGTTGCTTTATATAGGCCAGGACCGATGCAAAATATTCCAACATATATAAATAGAAAACATGATAAAGAAAAAATAGATTATATACATCCAACCTTAGAAAATGTTTTAAAAGAAACTTATGGCGTAATTATTTATCAAGAACAGGTTATGCAAATAGCACAAACACTGTCAAATTTCTCAGCTAGTAAAGCTGATATTTTAAGAAAAGCAATGGGTAAAAAAAAATCCGCAGAAATGGAAAGACAAAAAAAAGATTTTATTGAAGGAGCAATCAAAAACGGAATTTACAAGGATCAAGCTACATTTATTTTTCAATTAGTTGAGAAATTTGCTCAATATGGATTTAACAAAAGTCATGCCGCTGCTTATGCATTAATAGCTTATCAAACTGCATATTTAAAAAAACATTATCCAATTTATTTTTTTTGTGCTTCTATGAATACTGAGCTTTCAAACACAGATAAATTAAATTTATTTTATGAAGAATTAAAAAAAATGAATTTTAAAATTTTTCCACCGTGCATAAATAACTCGTATTCGGATTTCTTACCAAATGATAAAAACGAAATATATTATGCATTATCTGCTATTAAAGCTGTTGGTTATGATAGTATTTCAAAAATTGTATTAGAGAGAGAAACAAATGGCAAATATAAAAACTTAAATGATTTTTTATCCAGAAATTCAAGTAAGAATTTGAATAAATTACAATTAGAGGGACTTATTAAAGCTGGAGCGTTTGACTGCCTTGAGAAAAATAGAAGAAAAATTTTTGAAAATGTTCCGGATTTGATAAAGGCTTCTAAAACTTCAGAGATTACAAGCAATAACTTAAGTCTTTTTACAGATGAAAAAACTTCTCAAGTTATTAACTTAAATGATGTAAAACAATGGAAAGAATCAGAAATTATTGAAAAGGAATTTGAGTCTATTGGTTTTTTTGTTAGCGATCATCCCCTTAAAAACCACAATGTTTTATTAGGTGATTTAAAAGTTATTACTTATAAGGATTTCAAATCAAACTCAAAACTTAAAACGTGTGTTTTAAGCGGAACATTGATGAAGTTGCAAGAAAAAAAAACCTCAAAAGGCAGCCCATATGCAATTGCAAAGTTTACAGATTTAAGCCAAATGTTTGAATTATTTATTTTTTCTGAGAATTTAATTGAAAATAGAGAACATTTAAAAATCGGAAATTCTTTTATAATAAATGTTAAGAAAGATTTAGCTAAAGATGGCACTGAGCGAATAAATGTTACAAGAGTTTTCTTTATTGAAAATCTAATACCTCAATATATAAAAGAAATAAATGTATATTTAGATGACAGCAAAAGTCTCGAAAATTTTAAAAATAATCTTAAAAATGATGCAGGTTCCACTATTATAAATCTAAAATACAAAAAAAATAATTATTTTTATAATTTTCGTTTGACAAAAACCCGAAATATTAATTATGATGATATAAAATCATTAAAATCTAAGGGAATTAATATTAATATTAAGAATTAATTACTTGTAATAAAGCCTTTTTTTATTTATAAAGCAAAAAAAAATTCGCAGAGGAAAATGGTTTTATACCCCCGGTCCACGAAAGTGGTAGTTTCCTCGGTGGAATAACCGGTTTAAATTATGAATTTACCTAATGTAAGTATAAAAGATCTTTTAGAAGCAGGCGTTCATCTTGGACATAAGACTTTTAGATGGAACCCTAAAATGAAGCAGTACATTTATGGTGAAAAAAACTCTGTTCATATTATCGATTTATCTCAAACATTAGAATTATTAAACAAAGCATTAATTGAGATCCACAAAAGCGTATCAAATGGTGGAAAAATATTATTCGTTTCCACAAAAAAACAAGCTTCCGAGCTTATTTCAAACTTAGCGAAAGAGACAGATAGCTATTATGTTAATCATAGATGGTTAGGCGGTATGCTTACTAATTGGAATACAATAAATAATTCAATAAAAAGATTAAAAAGATTAAATGAAGATTTAAAAAAAGAAGACACTGGATTTACTAAAAAAGAATTAATTAAAATGACGGTAGAGAAAGATAAATTAGAAAGATCTTTAGGTGGAATAAGTAGAATGAGAAAGTTACCTGATATGATTTTTATAATTGATACAAATATAGAGTCATTGGCAGTTTTAGAGGGCAAAAAACTTAATATACCAATAGTTGCAATCGTAGATAGCAACTCTAATCCAGAAAATATTACTTTTCCTATTCCTGGTAATGATGATGCAAGAAGATCTATAAATCTATACTGCGATTTAGTACAAAAAACTATAATTGATGCCAAAAAAAATATTACAGTTGCTGAAAAAATAAAAACTTCTAAAGACTCAGCAAAAGATAAATAATTTTTTTTATGTCTATTCTTGAAAAAGTCAAAGAACTTAGAGAAATAACAGGAGCTGGTATACAGGATTGTAAGAGTGCTTTGTCAGAAAATAATAACAACATTGAACAAGCCGTAGATTTTTTAAGAAAAAAAGGTATTTTGAAAGCTGCAAAGAAAAGTTCTAGAGATGCAGCAGAAGGATTAGTTGTAACATATATATCTGATAAAATCGGAATTTTAGTTGAAATAAATTCTGAAACAGATTTTGTTGCTAAAAATAGAGAATTTATTAATTTCTGTGAAGAGGTAGCAAAAAAATCTATAGAAGCTAACACAATAGATGATTTAATGTTATTAAAATTAAATCCAATCGATACTATTCAAGAAGCAACAACAAAACTTATATCTAAAATCGGAGAAAATATTAAGATTAGAAAATTTGAAAAAATTATATTTGATAACAACATCGCCTGTTATTTGCACAATAAGGCCTCAGATAGCACTGGAAAAATAGGAGTTTTGTTATCTTACGAAACTGATGACAAACAAAAATCTAATGAATTAGCTAGAAATATATGTATGCATATTGCAGCTTTGAGTCCAATGGCAATTAACGAAAAAGGTATAGATAAAAACTTTATAGAAAAAGAAAGAAAAATTATTATTGAACAATTAAAAGACGATAAAAAAAAACCAGATATTTTAAAAAAAATTATTGACGGAAAAATATTAAAAATTTTATCTGAAAATTCATTATTAAAGCAGAAATGGGTACTAGACCAGAATATCTCTGTGCAAGAAGCTATAGATAGTTTCTCAAAATCTCACAATATTAAATTTAAAATCTCGAATTTTAGAAGATTAAAAGTTGGCGAGGGTATTGTAATAAACAAATTTAGTTTCAATGAAGAAGTAAAAAATATAGTACAATAAATATCATGAGCGAATTACTCAAATCATTTGAGAAAAAAATGAAAGGTTCTTTAGAAAGCTTAGAAAGAGATCTTTCTTCAATAAGAACGGGAAGAGCGCATGCAAATATGCTTGATTTGCTTAAAGTTGAAGTTTACGGACAGGCAATGCCTATAAAACAATTGTCATCTATATCAACACCAGACCCTCAGACGTTAAGTTTGCAAGTTTGGGACCAAAATAATGTAAAGTTTATTGAAAAATCTATTAGAGAGTCTGATTTAAATCTGAATCCACTAGTCGATGGCCAAATTATTAGAGTGCCGGTCCCAAAACTCTCTGAGGAAAGAAGGAAAGAATTAACTAAAATAGTTTCACAACAGTCTGAAAAAATTAAAATCTCTATTAGAAATATAAGAAGAGAAGGAATGGACAAGATTAAAAAAGACAACAAGGATAAAATTATTTCGGATGATGAGAATAAAAAATACGCAAATGAGCTACAAAAGATTACAGATAATTACATAAAACTTATTGAAGATAAAATTAAACAAAAAGAAAAAGACATTCTCACAGTATGAACAAAATTCGACATCTGGCCATTATTATGGATGGAAATGGTAGATGGGCGAAAGCAAAGAATAAAAAGCGCTCTTATGGCCACTCAAAAGGGTTGGAAAATTTAAAAACTATCATAAAGAAAATCATTAGTTTAAAAATTCAATATTTAACGTTATATACCTTTTCGTATGATAATTGGAAAAGATCAAAGATAGAAATAAAATATATTTTTTCATTATTGCACAATTACTTAAATAAAAATTATTTAGAATTGGAAAAGAAAAAAATTAGTATAAAGTTTATTGGTGAAAAAAATAGATTACCTTTAAAAATAAAAAAGCTTATAAATTTTTATAATAATAAACATCAAAAGAAATCAACATTACATATAAATATAGCTTTTAATTACAGTTCAAAAAGAGAGTTGTTAAGTTCAATTAAATTAATTAAAAAAAAAAGATTAAATATAAATGAGAAGAACATAAATAAACATTTATACACAAATTTTTTTCCTAATCCTGACTTACTAATAAGAACCGGAGGTCATAAAAGATTAAGTGATTTTTTATTATGGCAAATGTCATATACTGAAATTTTTTTTATTAAAAAGTTGTGGCCAGAATTTAATTCTAAAGATTTAACTAATATTGTAAATAATTTTAAAGTCGTAAAAAGGAATTATGGAAAATAATATAAAACATATTATGAAAAACAGAGTATTTATATCCTTAATCTTAGCACCATATTTAATTCTCTCAACTTTTAACCATACATTATTTTTTATAAATATTATTATAATATTACTTTTGTCTATTTTTGAATGGAATAAATCCATAACTCAAACTTTTGATAAAGTATTAGGAATTTTAATTCTTTTAATATTTTCTGTTTCTTTAATTTATATCAATTTAAATAATAATTATAACTGTATTTGGTTGTTTATGATTGTTTGGATAAGTGATACTGCAGGATATTATATAGGTAAAAAATTTGGAAAAAATAAGTTAAAAGTTATTAGTCCAAACAAAACTTTTGAAGGTTTTTTTGGATCTTTATTTTTATCACAACTTGCTTTTATAATACTGATTTTCAATGACTCGTTTACAAATAATTATATTTACATATTTTTAGTACAATTAATAATTTGTCTTTCAACAATATTTGGAGATTTATTTTTTTCGTATTACAAGAGAAAATATGGATTGAAAGATTATTCTAAAATCCTAGGTGACCATGGGGGCCTCCTAGATAGGATAGATGGATTGGTAATATCATCGATAATTTTTTTTATTGTTATTAAATTATGAAACATAAATCGTTAGGAATTTTAGGGTCTACCGGCTCAATAGGAAAAGAAACATTATCGTTAATAAAAAAAGAAAAAAATCAAATAAAACTAGTTTTTATAACTTGTGATAAGAATATTCATTTGTTAAAGAAACAAGTTCAGATCTATAAACCAAAATATATTTTAATTAAAAATAAATTAGCGTATTTAAAATTTTTAAATAATAATCAAAAACTAAAATTTCGAACATTTAATGATTTAGATAAGTTAATAAAAAAAATAAACGGTAAGGTAGATTTCTGTGTATCTTCAATCTCTGGCAATGAAGGTTTTGTATCAACTCTTAGTATTTCAAAAATATCAAAAAATTTATTATTAGCAAACAAAGAATCTATTATCTTGGGAAATAAAATATTAATAAAAGAATTAAAAAAAAATAAATGCAAATTAATACCTATCGACTCAGAGCATTTTTCTATATTTTCTATATTAGATAAAAATTCTAATTTTAAAAAAAATATAAAAAAAATATTTCTTACAGCATCCGGTGGACCATTTTTTGATAAAAATATTAATTATAAGAAAGTTTCAATTAAGCAGGCCTTAAATCATCCCAATTGGAAAATGGGCCAAAAGATATCTATTGATTCTGCCACATTAGCTAATAAGGTATTAGAATACTTTGAAGCTTTAATCATATTTAATTTAAAACCAGAGGATGTAGTAATAAGAATTGAACCATCTTCAAGAATTCATGCTGCATTATTATTAAAAACAGGTTTTTACTATTTTGTCGCTCATAATAATTCTATGAAAATTCCAATATCAAATGCTTTAAATATATTAGAAACAAAAAATATAAATAAAAAAATTTTGTTAGATAATGCTACATTTCAATTTCATAAACCGAACTACAAGAAGTTTAAATTACTAAAGATTGCAAAAAAAATTGCAAAATTAGGACATGCTGCGATGATTTTTTTTAGTATTATAAATGAAAGGCTAGTATACAAATTTTTGAAAAAAGAGATCACATTTGATAAAATTACCTTAATTTTAGAGCATTTATTTATGAATAAAAAATTTATTTCTTTATGCAAAACATATATAAGAAGTAAAAAAGATATATTAAAAGTCGTTAAGATTGCAAAGAATTATAATTTGAAAATAAAAAATGAATAAAATAATTTTAACCATATTATTAGTATTTTTCTGTAACACTCTTTTTGCTGATATTTTTAAAAAAATTGAAGTTAAAGGAAATAATCGAATAGATAAAAATGTTATTATTGAATATTCAAGTTTAAAAACAAATATAAACTATGCAGAAAGCGACCTTAATGAAGCTCAAAAAAATATTTATAAAACAGGATTTTTTTCAGACGTAACACTTTCAATTGAAAATAACATATTGTTAATTCAAGTTAATGAAAATCCCATGATATCCTTTTTTTATATTGAAGGAGAGAATAGAAAATCTGTACTTGAACAATTTGACGAATTTGTAGTATTAAAAGAAAATAAATTTTTTGACCTAGCAAAAGCTAAACAGGATTTAGAAATTATAAAATTATTTTATAGAAATACTGGATATTACGCAGCTAAAATAAATTTAATTACATCAGAACTTGATGATAATAAAATTAATTTGGTTTACCGAATTGAAAAAGGTAATAAAACAAAAATAAAGGATATTTTTTTTATAGGTAATAAAAAAATTAAATCTAACAAATTACGTGATGTTATAAGGTCTACGCCCCATAACTGGTGGAAGCTTTTATCAATAACAAATATAAATCCAGAAATAATTAAACGTGATACGGTCGTACTAAAAGATTTTTATCTTAATGAAGGTTTTTTTGACGTACAAATTACATCTTATAAAGTTGAATTGATTGATGATAATTTTGCAAATATAATTTTTTCAATTGAAGCCGGTCAAAAATATTCATTTGGTGAATTAAAGATTTTTGATCAAAAAAATTTATTTGATAAAAATATAGTAAATTCTCTTCAAAAAAATATAAATAAATTAAGTAAAGAAATTTATAATGAAAGCCAAATCACAAAGTTTGAGAGAAAAGCAAATAAGATATTTACTGAACAAAAATTAGACTTTGCATACACGCGAATTGAAAAAGTAAAAAATAATGATTTAATAAATATTAATGTTTACTTATTAGAGGATGTTAAAAAATTTGTAAAAGATATTAACATTTATGGAAATGAAATAACTGAAGAAAAAGTTATCAGAAACCAACTTGAATTTGTCGAAGGTGACTCATTTAGTAGTAGAAAATTAAAAAACTCAATCAATAAAATCAAATCAACTGGAATTTTTAAGGATACAAAATATAAAATTACCGAAGAAGATAATAATCTTGTTTCTGTTGATTTGTCTGTTGAGGAGCAACCTACCGGTTCAATAAGTGCTGGTGCAGGTTACGGTTCTACAGGGGGTCTAATCTCGGGTGCATTATCAGAAAAAAATTTATTTGGAACGGGTATTGCTTCAAATATTGAGATCTCTTTGACAGAAGACAAGGTTACAGGATTTATTGACATTATAAATCCTGATTACAAAAATTCTGGAAACACATTAAAGAATAGCTTCGGTATTATAGATGAAGATTTTTCTAATGTAGGATACGAGAGTTCAAAAGTGGTAGCCCAAACATCATATAGATATGAGTTATTTGAGGATATTTATTATCAACCGGGTTTATTATTTGATTATGATCAAATCGACGTAGTTGATACATCTTCTAATTTAACAAATAGAGACGGTAATTATTTTACAAGCGGAATAACACAATCACTTAGTAAAGATAAAAGAAATTCAAGGTTGTTTCCAACCTCTGGTTATGTTTATGGTTTAAATCAAACATTTGCACATTTTGCAAGCGATGTGCCTTATTTAAGAAATAGAATATTCTCAAATAGTTACGCAAAATTTGGAGATGATTATGTAGGATCATTAAAATTATCTTTTCGACATATTAATACTTTTGAAACAAATGATGATGTAAAGCTAAGTGATAGAATATTTTCAAGTAGAAAAACTTTAAGGGGCTTTGAGTCTAGAGGAGTTGGTCCAAAAGATGGAAATATATACGTAGGTGGTAATTATGGTGCAGCTGCATCTATCCAATCTACTTTTCCAAATCCATTTCCTGATTCGTGGAACGCTAAGACTTTAGTTTTTTTAGATAATGGAAATGTTTGGGGTGTTGACTATTCTGATGACGTCGATGAGAGTAACTTTATTCGAACTACAGCTGGTGTTGCATTAGAATGGTGGTCACCCATTGGCCCAATAAGTCTTACATTCTCTAACGCAATAAGAAAAGCAAGCACTGATAGAACAGAAAGTTTTAACTTTCAAATTGGCGGAGTTTTTTAAATCGGTTCAAAATTGCAAAATATGTTTTTTAAAAACAAAGGTCCTTTTAAACTTAGCTACATTAAATCTAAATGTGAGATAAGTAATATTAATTTTGATGGAAAAATTAACGATATTAAAGCTTTAAATGACGCAAAAAAAAATGATATTTCTTTTTTAGATAATTCTAAATATATTGACTCCTTGCAGTCTACATCCGCGGGCTACTGTATTCTAAAAGAAAAGCACATTAAATATTTACCAAAAACTTGTAAACCAATTGTTTCTCAATCTCCTCTTAATGATTTTATAAAAATATCTATTTTATTCTATCCTGACGCCAGATATGATAAATGTTCTAATTTATACTTAAGCAAAGGACAGCTTAAAAAAAAATACAAAAAAATTAAATTTGGCGACAATGTTTGCATTTCAAAAAATGTAATCATTGGTCATAATACCACTATTGGAAATAATGTAATTATTGAAAGCGGATGTAATATTGGAAATAACGTCATTGTCAGTTCAAATGCCATAATTAAAAACACCCATATAGGAAATAACTCTATAATTAGCTTTGGTTGTGTTTTAGGAAAAATTGGTTTTGGATATAAATTAATTAATAATAAAATTGAAATTATACCTCATATAGGTCAA
>MDTD01108712.1_pt1 | contig 11001 bp, 8 predicted proteins | sample 811221 | NCBI WGS metagenome assembly MDTD01 (sample SAMN05326646, study PRJNA326480) | marine metagenome | isolation source: seawater | place: Pacific Ocean: South West | collected 2011
CAACCAGGCAGAGCATCCAGAGCCGCGGAGAAAGGGGGTTCAATTGTAGTAGAAAGAGCAGATAAGGAAATCATTGATCTAGCCCTCGATAGGATATGCGATTCCGAGGTCCGATCCGAGATGGCTCAACGTTTGATCTCAGGAGTCTTTGATGATGGGGCCGAATCACTCGCAGAGAGCCTAATCTCGGACTAGAGTAAATCGGAGAATTCTGCTAGTCTCACTTCCCTATCTTCATCGGACTGATTTGACCATCCACGCAGATCGGTAGTTTGCTCTTCAGACATCTCTCCCAAAGCGTTCCTTAGTTTCTTAGAAGTGTAGTCGGAATAGCCTGGATCAACCAAACAAATTGATTGTGAGTACCATTTTTCCATCCAGTCGGTATTTATCGAACCCACTCTGACAAGTTGCCTAAGTTTATTGAAAAGTTCGCCGCCTCCCGATGCTCGCTCTAATGAGTAAGCGAGTACTCCCTCGTGTTTTATTGGCTTATTTTCCAATAGATGTTTTCTTATTTCTTTAGACCTCTTTATACTGAACTCTGAATGCTCAGGAATTTCATCTCCTTCCAAGGCTGAAAGCAGAATATTCTTCCTGAAGCACTTCCAGCATTTATTACATGGATTGCCCCACTTACCCCTTATACAAGATTGATGGAACCGTCCCAAGGGCAGTTCCAAACACATCTTTGCAGATCCAACCTCACTAACACCTGCTACCGGAAGGGAGTATCCCAGTCCTACTGATTCAAAAAGTGGTTTCCAAAGCCTATAGTGACTTGAATCCATATAGTTCCTGAACTTCTCTCCAGAAGTTCCGTATGCCGACTCTAGAATAGTACCGAATGCTATAGAACTGAAGTTACGCTCATCCGCAAGTAAAATGGCTGGAGAAGCTACTGATAGGTCAGTTGGGAAACCGATGGGATTTCTGAGATACTCAAAATCAGATTCAACTATGTGAACTGTGAAGCCCAAATTCCTCAATTGGCGGCATGACTCTAGAGCTGCATGGCTATCGTATAGTGACCGTGTTGGGCCTTTCTTTCTTAGCATGAAGACCGATTCAGTTGTTTGTGGCATCACCGCAAGTGCAGCCATGGAATCAGCACCACCACTGAATGAGAGGGCATGGCGACCCGATTGATCTCTATTTATTGATTGAATTTGGCCTTCTTCGGAAGTTATCGAGATGCGAGAAATTACCTTTGTGGCTTCCATTAACTCTTCTGAAACCGGCCATCCGATGTGCAGTCTCTCTTCACAGAAAGGGAGTGTGTTCAGAATTGCCACTAGAGCCAGTCTATCCGGATGAATTGTTCCGAAACCTGATGATTCTGATGAAGATTTAAACTCAAATTCTTGGATTTCGCTAAACCTTGCATTTCTCTTTTTATCTGCCTGCTCTAGAATGATTGTAAATCTTACATATTCGGAGGATGATTCACATGAAACACGAATTCTACCACCCCCTTGGAACGAATATTCTATCTTCGGTTAGTAAAACGGTTTCCCTCTTTGCCAACTCATTTTCGCTGGTAGTTGAATGCATTTCTTTCACTGAAAGAGTCCTGAAAGTTCTCTTGTAACCCTCCCTTAGAACCATTCCAATTAGAGTGTTGCTGTTGTTCATATCGAACAAGAACTGACCGTCATTTGCCTCGCATCGGCAAGCACGCATAGTATAGTCCACATGTGAGTGGCCCCGTACCGGGAATGAGGATTCGTCGAAGAAACCCAGTCTTTCAATCAGCTTTGGGGTTAGTGTGTAGAAACAACCCATTGCCTCTCTGGGAGTACAGAATGAAACTAAATCTGCTTTCCCTTGAAATTTCTCAGAATGGGAGGGTTCTTTCCATTCTGGATTGAAGTATACCAAGTGATCGAAACCGGAATATTGCATCGATTCTAAGTAAGCAACGTCCCATCCAGATTTTCTGAATCTGATATCGTCATTGCACATGAAAACTGCATCGATGTCAATTTTCATTTTAGAAATAGCATCCAAAATACTGTTACTTTGTCTAGCGATTCCACTGCCATTGTTTCTAATTACAATAAGTCTGGAGTCTTTTAACTCCAATTCCTCTAACCATTCAATCGTTCCATCGGAAGATCCGTCATCTGCAACAATTAGTGTCGAATTAGCAGAAGTAGACTTTGTCGCAAGCCAATCGGACACGAATCTTTTCAGATATTCTAGTCGATTCACAGTAGTAACTCCAGTTACAAAGGAATGATCCTGCTCCCCTTCATGACGGCCAATGTCACGCAAGACTACTGGTTCTGAGCTCCATGAAGAGAACCCAGCAGGAAAGTCTTCAAGATCCCATGCAAATCTCTTCGAGAACTCTAACTGGTTCCTACTTTCCCTGATTCCTGGTTTCTCAAGGTTTGCTATGACTATGTTTGGATTAGCGACAAAGGACCTTTCTTTTGATGTTCCGAGAGTAACTTTACGTAATGCTCCAGCATCAAAAGGAGCTTCCATAACTTCTATTTCTCGGACTATCTTCTCGAAGACCCTTTCATGATAAATCACTCCAAAGGAGCCGTTAGTATTCTCATTTGGGATGTAGAAATCTGCTCCGTCATTATTTATTCCGTCCCAAAGCCACTGTGAAGCTCCTAGATAGATCACATCCCAAGGTTCACCGATTAGTTCGATGAGTTTGGAAAAACGGTGATCGAATGATTTTGATAAGATGAAATCGTCATCAAAAATCGCAATTGAGTTATGTTTCTTTTCTATTGCATCTCGAAAAATGCCCTGCATAGATAGTAAATACCCCCATGCCCCTTTTCTATCAATGGCCTTTCTTCCAAGTTTTTTGTCTAGTTTATTCCAGGGCCTATCCATGTATTGTCGCCATTCGGTAAGATATGGTTCGGAATTCCCGTTTATTGCCTCCCAGCGAGTGAAGTTGAAGTCGAATCTATCGGCCTGAAATTGGCAAAATTTGAGTTTCTCCTCCTCCCCCTTCAAGTTTATTACGTACGATTCGTCTACTACATCACCCAACTTTTTGTATTCGGAAACTTCGAATGAGTGGATTGTCATTTCATGTTCTTTAGGCTTGGAAACTGTGGAGAACAGAAGTCCTAAGCGAATCTGGGAAATGCTGTCGGGTATCTTCACAGAACTATACAATTCCGAGTATTCTCCCTCCCCTAGACCTTCAAGAGATTCAAAAATAATATTTCTCTTTATCAGTTCGATCCCTGAGTTTGCATCTGCAGCATAAAGGAAAGCGACACTTGGATAGGATATGGAGACACGCAAGAAAATGGTAATCGTTGAGTTGGGAGTTACATCGATAATTGCATATGCGCCGGGTGTACTGATGGGCATTGAACGAACTTTGACCCCCCCTTCTCCAACACTCAAGTTCGTATTTTGATGAGCGATAAGTTCAGTGTACTGAATTGATTTAAAAGATCCTCTTGAGGTAGTACTTGCCGTTTGAGTGGACTTGGCTATGTGGAAGGAACTGATGAAGCACTTGTCGCCTAGTTCCTGCCTATGGCAAAGAACTCCGAAGAATACTTGGGAATCACTGGCCACTTTGAAATTTACAGTGACCGGCTCTTCTTCTGTTGGAATGTGAATTGTCGGGGTTAGTCTAACCCCTTCACCATCCATTGCCCATGGAAAGAACGTAGATTCAGAATTGGCGTATCCGACTACCGTGAATGAATATTCTCCGGATTGTAAATGAATCGGTAATTTTGATCTCAAACCAGGAGTACTATCCTTCTGTAGAATAGTGACTCCTAAAGTACCATCATCAAAATCGGTTATTTCTGCTCTTTGGTTTGGTTCGAAAAATGTCATGCTTGGTTCTATAGAGACTTCGTCTTTTTCGAAAATGATAGTTTGATGATCTTCTGAGTCTGCAACGGGATTGGTTCTTCCGTAATTTCCCAATTTGACGATTTTGGGTTTCTTATTGGGTGGATTCCCAGAATTGGGTCCACCTTCACTCATACCAATGCCCAGACGTCTGATTCATCAAATATTCTCTAGTGATGTTTAGTAATGGGGTCAATTACTGTTAAACTGCAAACTCAAGTGTGCTGAATTGGTGAGAAGTTGGAGGGACATATTGTAGTGACCCCGGTCAGAGACGAGGTTGCTTTCCTTCCATCGGTAATTCATTCAATGGCGAGGCAAACAATATTGCCGTGCGAGTGGATCATTGTTGATGATGATTCAAGGGACGGAAGTAGGGAAGTATTGGATGAGGCATCTGAGAGCTTCGAGTGGATCAAAGTTGTAAGTGCGGATTTGGAGAGTGAGAGAGCACGTGGGGAGAAGATAGCCAGATTAGTTAATTTGGGGTTAGAGAATGCTAGTACGGAATGGTCATTTTTCTCAAAGATCGATGCGGACATGATCTTGCCGGATAATTACTTCGAGAAGATAATTGAGCAATTCGACGATGACGAGGAACTCGGAATAGGGAGCGGTAACTGCTTTCTCGGTGGCGAGTCTAAGAAAATTGAGAAGGTAGAGTCGGATCATACCAGAGGAGGGCTAAAAACATACAGAGAGGAGTGCTTTTCCGATATTGGTGGGATACGAGAAATTGATGGTTGGGACGGATTAGATAACAAAATGGCCCAGTATAATGGTTGGAAAACTAAGAATTTTTCTGGAATATTGGCAGAGCATAAGAGGCCGACAGGAGAAATTGATGGTGCGATCTCGAATTTCCTGAGTGCTGGAAAAAAATCGCACATAATGTGCTACACGTGGACATTTCTAATTGCAAAGAGCCTGGCTTCAATGCTGAAAAGACCGTTAATCATTGGAGGCCTGTGCATAATAACGGGCTTTATTCGAGCAAAAATTACCAGAACTGAAAGAATCAGGGACAAGGATCTGATAAATTTCATTCGGAGACAGCAGAGAAGAAAACTGCTGCGGAGAATCGGCATAAGGTTTGATAGCTAATTTTTCCCATTGATTGGCTTTTTCAACTCCTCTTGTACTAAATCCCTAATTCCCTTCTCAAATGGTAGGAATGTGTCTGGGTCGGCATACTTGTCAAGACCTGTTAAATCTGCTAATGATTCTCTGATATCTCCTATTCTGGGCGGGTAGTGCTTGATTTTTGATTCGGAAGGACGGTATTCTTCTTTCAGAATTTGTAGGAGCAGAGAGGCGAAATCAATTACAGAAGTTCCCTTTCCAGTTCCCAGATTGATTATCTCGTACGAGCGTTCGGGAATTGTTGAGCAGGCGCTAATCAGAGTTTTTGCTACATCGGACACATGAATGAAATCCCTTGTTTGATTTCCATCTCCTTCTATCTTAATTGTTTCATTTCTGCATGAAAGGCTGACAAATTTTGGTATCACGGATGCGTACGGGGAATCGGCATCCTGGCCCGTGCCATATACATTGAAGAATCTGAAAACACTGAATTTACATTTGTTCGTTGCATACTTCCTAGCCAAATCCTCTCCTGCCAATTTAGTCTCTGCATAAGGGGATTCAGGCGGGGCTTCTTGGCCGATTATCTTTATTGGATTAGCAGAAGAGCCGTATACCGCTGCACTTGAAGCAAAGATCACTCTTTTGACACCTTGATCTACGCAAGCAGAGAAAATTCTCTCAGTGGATTCTACATTGACCTCATTGTATTTTTCTGGTATTGAAAAGGACTCTGGAACACTTATCAAAGCTGCAAGATGAATTACTGCATCAAATTTTGAAAGATCGAAATCATTCCAATCTATTTCCGATATATCTTCCTTGTAGTCTGAACCATCGACTAAATCGATTGTCTGAGTACTTATCCCCATACTATGTGCAGTAGAAACGGAGCGAGATCCTATGAATCCCGAACCGCCAGTGATGAGTATCTTCATATTTTCACCAAATTATTTAATTGAAGAATAAATGGTTAGCCCTTTTTCCACATCTCCATCATGTACCAAACAACCATTTTCCAATACTGAAACTCTAGAGGCTATTGACTTTACAAGTCCAACTGAATGGGTCGAAATAATGACGATTCCTGTTCTTTTCATCATTTCTTCCAATCTTCTGGTGGCCTTAGCTTTGAAACTGGGGTCCCCAACACCTAGAACTTCATCAATTAGTAGAATTTGTGGCTTTAGAGACGTCGCGAAACCGAACCCTACTCTCCCTCTCATGCCTCCGGAGAGAGTCCTTATTGGACGGTCGAACGCTTCTCCGATATCTGAGAATTCTTCGACGGATGAAATTACTCTGTCAGAGTCACATGCGTAAATTTTTGAAAGCCAAAGAAGATTTTGCCGGGGAGAAAGATTAGGGTCAAAACCTGGATCTACGGTAGAAAGATGTATAGTGGTTCCATTCACTCTAATGGAACCCTCTCTGGGCCTCATTTTGCCTGCAATTGCATTCAGTAAAGTAGATTTTCCCGCGCCGTTGTGACCCATCAATGCTAAAATTTCTCCGTCTTTAATTACAAAATCATCGATTTCCAATGCTTTGAATCTGAGTCTTTCGGGGAATCTGAAAGGGTTTGCAATCCTTAATCCGTCATAAACAAGTGATAGATTGCTAATTGAAATTAAGACCATGTTGTTGACCTCCATCGGTATTGGTTGAATCTGAAAAATCCGTAAAACATAGGAATTGCCCATAGAAATAGGGTTGAGAATGCATGTTGGGTTGAGAAAGGATATTGATTTCCAGATGAAGCAGATCTCACCCACTCAACGAAAATTGTATGAGGGAGCCACGAGAGAACAATTCTATGGAGTCCCTCAGTATCTGAAAACGGATAAAGTACGCATTGGAGGAAAAAGCTCAATAGAAGGAGATAACTGATTATTTTACTTACATCTTTGACAATCATCACTAATGGCGAGAGTACTAGACCAACTCCTGAACCAATCAATGAAAGCGCGATACAAGCTAGTGGCAGAACCAGAATTAGAATTATCGGCATTTCGACGATAAGTATCAGAATAATTGCACTAGAAAGGCCTAAGAAAATGGAATTAAGTATGTCGGATGTGATTTTGGAAACAATCATTGTCGATGATGGAGTGTGACTGAGAGGGAACGGTTCAGCAGATAGTCTGAGATTCATTGAAGAAGAAATTGAGTTGTTTAACGCATAGATTGTAAACACACCAATTACAAGTGACTCAGGAGAGGTATTGCCCCTGATGACGATCATAAGAAATGAGAATACAATTGCCCTGAGTAGGGGATCAAGCACCACCCAAAGGAGTCCTAGCCTGTAGGAGAGATGGGGTTTGGTGAAGTTTCTGTAACCTAGTTTTAGACCTGCAGAAAGATTGCCAGAAATTAGTCCACTTCCTGGCCTTCTTTCCTTTCTCATTAATATCATGGGCGTGTTTTCTTCCAGTTCAGATGAAGCCTTCATCATCCTTCACCTGGTTCCCAATAATTGGCTCTCATTCTTAACAATACTCGGAGTTGTCCAAATATTGAAGCAAGGGACCCCCTGAGAAGGGATCTTCCCGACCTTGAGAATAATGATATAAGAATAATTAATGAAGGCACCATTGAATAAAAATCTGGATTCAACTTGGTAAATTCGGGATACTGAATTATTATTAGTGGTGAGAAAAGGAGGAATACAACACACCAAGGAATAATGCAATGCAGTAGTATATTGAAAAAGAAAGTCGAGCGAAACTGACGACATGATGGGTCCCAGAAAATATCTATATTCCTGAGAAGTTGCTTATTCAAGCCCTGCGATCTACGAACTGATCTCTGAAAACTGGCCTTTTTAGAATCTCTTAAACTGGTGAATTTCATTTCTGAAGTTACATGGCTCTTGTGGCCGGAGCGAATTGAACAAAGGGCTATCTGTGCGTCATCAGCGTTAGAGTTCTCATCAAATGAAGACCATTCAATTCTAGAAGGAGACCATGCCAAGAAGCTTCCCTCAAGAATTGGACATTGTCCAGTGGAACTTTCAAAGCGTCTTAGTTCATTAGACCGCGTTTTGTATTCAGCCATGGGGTCTTCGGAGCGGATTGATTCCTGGGCTGAGATGGCACCAATTTCTTCATTGGACATCAATTTCCTAAAAGTTTCAAATGAGCCTTTTGGTATCAAGGCATCAGCGTCAATCATTATCACAATATCTTCATCTATGTAGTTTGACATTGCCATATTTAGCGCCCTTCCCTTCCCTGGTTTATCGGAATTTATGAGGCACCAAGAGCCTGCTTCCAATCCTGATTCGGCAATTGTTTCCAATATTGCCTCTACACTGCCGTCATGAGATGCAGAGTTTACCAAAACCAACTTACAGTTCTTATCGGAAAAAGTTTCACTCAGCACTCGCGATAGTGATTTTTTTATTATTAGTTCTTCATTTCTGAAGGGAAGGACGGCCAAAATCCGTTGATTGGATGAAAATTTCTCCAGACTGGGAATTTTTCTTTTGGAGTTCGTGATAAGATAATATCTAATTGTGGTGATTGAGAGTAGAGAGAAGCAGATCCAGACTGCGATTTGTGAGGCCTCAATTCCATCCACAGTTTGTCGATTGAAAGGTATGACTTTATGCTGTTGGAAAGATTTGATTTTTGGATGCCCCACGGTTAGAATTCATAATTAAAATATGAGATATCGTCCTTATATCGTTCTGAAATCATACTTTCTAAATCTGGAGAGTAAAATTCTCTGTAATAATACTGAGAGTCTTTTTTCATTGTCTTCGAATCTGATTTCCAACCCTTTCTAGTGTTGAGCCAAGGTAGAGATACGTCATCGAATCCAATTTTTGAAAGTACGTGAGAGAAATCTTCTTCCAGATTCTCCAATCTTCCAATAAAATCGGGTACTAGATTTCCATCTGTGTCTTTCAAAAATAGATTTTGCGAGGTCCAATGTCTATCTCCCAGCAAATCATTCCCTGATTCCGAGTTGCAGACAAAATTTACGAACTCTTCAAAGGGCATGTTATGATATAATTCCTCGAATCTATCTATTATAACGCTTGATGCCCCTTCATTTGAGTTTGCGACCTTGTTCTTCCATGTTGATACAACCCTTGACCAGGGATTTCTGACAAATGAGAAAATAAAGAGATTTTTGTGAGAAGGATTTTTGTCTAGGTGGAAAGAGATTGGTTCGTTAAATTCTGAAGTTGCGAATGTATCCCTTCTTAATACGGACAAAATCGATCTAGTAGCTGCTTTGGGAACGCCTATGTAGAGAAATTTGTTTTCTTCGGAAAATAGTTTTTCGCTCATTAGGTTATTCCTAAGAATACTTTTTTCCTTCTTGACATTGATTAGAGTTTTCTGACTTGGTGACTCTATTTTTTTGAGATTTATTCTAGTTATAGGCTTGTTTGCCCTGTTGCCGGCAAGTTTTGCAAAGCCCCCATGTACAGTATATATCTTGTCACAATGACTCAGCAGGTGGTTTTCAATTATGGCGAATCTGGACCCTTGGATAGCCATTTTTCCAGATGATCTGTCCATATGCGCGATGGGTCCGTTGGAGCATAGTAACCTGAATCTTGGATGTGTATGTTGGAGTAGAATTTCTTTAGCTTTATTTGAGTCTGTTGCCAGATAGAGAAGAGATTTGCCGCCATTCTGGGGCAATTTATTGGCAATTTCTTCAATTAATCTGATGATATCCGTAGGATCTCCCCAATCCGGATCTCTCCATTCACCGTCTCCCCCAGTTCTGAATTGGAGCCCTACCGTGGTTTGAAAATCCTGTTTTAATTTAATGAAAGAGGATAAGAAATTTGTTTCTTTTTCATTGGGGAGTACTTTGAAGATTGACAAAATAGAAGACATCAACTCTTGATTTCCTATCTGTCCTGGTTGACCTTCTTGATTGAGATCAACATTGGGAAATTTCTCTCGAATATCACTTATATTCAGCAGTTCTATCATAGAATTATTCGAGTGAAATATTATATCATCATCTTCGGGGGTAAACGAAAGAATACCTTTTTCCATAATTAGGGGTAGTTTTTCAATCCTGTTTTTATCGATGAGGTCTAGTGTGCGAAATTCTCCCTTGTTCTCGATCTGGGCAAAGGGGAAATCGTAAATTTGGTCCAAATTAAATGGGTGTGTCCAATCTAGTTTGAACGATCTATCGGCCCCAATAGACCACAATATTGCAGAGGCAAGGCCCTTGAACCTATCAGCAAATCCCCCTGTCGCTCTCCTTTTTCCATTAATCATTCTGTTTGTTGAGAAAATAATACTTTTGGATTTTTCAGAATTTGAAATAAGAATTGAAAGTAAAGAATCATGGAAAATTTCGTGATTTGGTGACGAGAATGAAATATCCGGTTGCATGTCTATGTTATTGTCATTTATCGGAATGATAGAACTGTACTGCAATATATTCTCGAAAAGAGAGGGTTCTTCGGTCATTCGTGTCACCTAGGGTTATTTTGTAAATGGGTTTGAATTTAACATTTTTATCGTGATTTATGCGGATTTTTTCTCTCGATTATGATTTTCTCTTGTTTGGCCGTTTCTAAATCATAATCCACCATTTCAGATACCATTTCTTCGAGTGATATTTTTGGAGACCAGCCCAACTTTAGTTCTGCTTTTGAAGGATCTCCAAGCAGTGTTTCCACCTCGGTAGGTCTGAAATATCGAGGATCTATCCTGACTACAACTTCTCCTGTGTCATCTCTAATTCCAACTTCCTTTTTCCCCTGGCCCTTCCAATTTATTCCAAAGCCAAGGCGTTTAGCAGTTAATTCGACAAAGGTCCTCACTGATTCTTGTCTTCCTGTGGCAATTACGAAGTCATCGGGCTCTTCCTGCTGAAGCATAAGCCACTGAATTTCGACATAATCTCGTGCATGCCCCCAATCCCTCAACGAGTCCAAATTTCCAAGATAAAGGCATTCTTCTAAGCCAACTGAAATTCTAGAAAGTCCCCTGGTTATCTTTCTGGTGACAAAGGTCTCACCCCTCCTAGGGCTTTCGTGATTAAACAAAATTCCGTTACAAGCGTAAATCC
>MDTD01022414.1_pt1 | contig 11000 bp, 8 predicted proteins | sample 811221 | NCBI WGS metagenome assembly MDTD01 (sample SAMN05326646, study PRJNA326480) | marine metagenome | isolation source: seawater | place: Pacific Ocean: South West | collected 2011
AATGGTCGGCGTAGTTTCTGTTCAAGAAGGCATCAAATTAGCAATTGACGCCGGTTTAGATCTTGTTGAGGTATCTCCAAATGCTGATCCCCCCGTGTGCAAAGTCCTCGATTACGGTAAATATAAATATGAAGAACAAAAAAAACGTAATGAGGCGCGGAAAAAACAAAAAATAATTGAAGTCAAAGAAATAAAGATGAGACCAAGTATCGACGTCCATGATTACGATGTAAAAATGCGTAATGCTAGGCGATTTCTTAGCCACGAGGATAAAGTTAAATTTACTATAAGATTTAGAGGTCGCGAAATGGCTCACCAGGAGCTTGGCATGAATGTGCTTAGCAGAATTAGAGCTGATCTAGAGGAAGAGGTTAAGGTGGAGCAATTTCCCCGAATGGAGGGCCGTTTGATGGTTATGATTGTGGCTCCTAAATAGTTTCTTAGACTTTGGTCTGCTTGTGTGGGCTTTTTTTAATAAGAGGGTAAAAGAACATGTGTGATTTTAATAATAAGATCACCTTGGCACTATCGTTGGCTGAAAAGGGGGATTTGACGCAAGCAGAAAAAATATGCTCTGAAATTTTAGACATTAATCCTAGGCACATTCAGGGCCGACATTTATTAGCATATATTTTTATTCAAAAGGGCGATCTTCCAACTGCAATAAAAAAATTGTTATATGTGATTGGCGATGCACCCAATGAAACCGGTCTCAACTCAACTCTCTCCAAAGCACATATGTTAAGTGGGGATGCGGATAAAGCTCTTTTTTATGCCCAAAGGGAACTTCAAATAAATTCTAATTCAATTGATAACTTGATAGATATAGCAAACATTTTTGCAGAAAATGGCGTACTCAAATCCGCGCAGAATTATTGCTCAAAGGCATTGAGTATTAATCCAGCTGACAAGCGTGCCTTGGAGCTTGAAAAGACAATTATAGAGAAACTCGATCAAAAATGCTTTGGTCCAATGGATGAGTTAATTCCGAAAAATATTGGTAGAGGTAAACATCAAATCATTGCCACACTTCGGATAATTGGAAGAATGGGGCATCTTATAATTGAGCCCTTTTTCCTCAAATGCTTATATGATCCTAATAAGTATGATATTATTTTTATATTGCCACCAAGAACTCTGGCCGTCAGTTTGCCTGTATTTGATTTGTCATTTCGGGATATTTTTTTCATAGAAGATCACAGCCCGAATGATAGGGCACCATTGTTTCATCTATATGGAAACAGATTGGGAACGCACACTGTTGGTGAAAGAACATATTTTCTGGAGGAGTATTCAGACCTTTTTGGAAAAGCATTCAAAAAGATAAGTGAGGGTGATCCACCATACAGAGCAAAATTAAATGATGAGGAATTAGCTGAGGGCTCAGAATTAAAAAATAAAATGGGTATACCTGAAGACGCATCAATAGTAACTGTTTTTGTTCGAGAACAGGGATACCTTAACTTTATCGATGGACATGGAATCAGAGACTCAAATATTAAAAACTACATTGAAGCAATCAAATACCTTGTAGGTGAGGGGTATTATGTTGTCAGAATCGGGGACAAAAAAATGGCTCCTTTACCTGATCTGGGCCCACAAGTAATTGATACTCCTTTTCACTCTTCTTATACACAACTTGTGGAGCCATATTTTGTCTCACAAAGTGCTTTCATGTTAAAAACTGTCTCTGGACCAGATGCACTATCTTTGATTTTTGGAATACCATCATTATTTGTTAATGCGTATGTTTTCCCCTCTCTTCAAGCTTTAAAAGGGGATATGTGTGTGTTTAAAACATATTATTCTCATCTTTATCAAAGGGAATTGTCATTGAGAGAAATTGCATATGACAAAGATATACTCTTTTCAATTCATTCTGATGAATTTGCAAAAAAGAAGATAGAGCTTCTGGAGAATTCGTCTGAGGAAATTCTCGCTTCAACAGTTGAGATGGTTTCTCACATTAAGGGTACACGTGAGCCTTTGTATGATATTGATCAAAGGTTTAAAGATTTGTGCAAGCAAATACATTATGATTGCAAGCATTGTTCAGATCATAAGATTGATATAACCTTGGATGCAAATTATTTTGGACCTTATTTATCAAACACAATGATTTCGTATGAGTTTTGTAAGGCCCACCCTAATTTCTTGTCTTAATTACGTACCTATTTTAGTTTTCTGTGAAATGATTTAATGTATGCACAAATTTTTAGAGATATATAAGGTGGCATGGCGCATCCGTCGATCTCAGTTAATTCTTATTGATGAATACCACCCTGCTGATCAGATGCGTTGCCCAATTCATTTTTGCGTAGGCCAGGAAGCTACTCCAGCTGCTTTATCACAAGTATTGCGTAATTCCGATACGCTAATGTCACATCATCGTTCTCATGGGTATTATCTAGCAAAAATGGCTCCCCTTGATGCAATGGTTTCAGAATTTTACGGCAAAGCCACTGGTTCAAATGGAGGTTTATCGGGTTCTCAAGAACTCTCACATCACGAAAGTAATTTTTTTAGTGGTACCATCCTTTCTGGGATGTGCGGTATGGCTGCCGGTAGTGCGTATGCACAATTATATCGTGAAAAAAATGACATTACAGTTGCCGTCATTGGTGATGGTGGAATGGGAGAGGGCATTGTTTTTGAAACACTAAATTTAGCGGCTTTGAAAAAACTGCCTGTTCTGTTTATTTGTGAGAATAATTTATATTCAATTCAGTCCAGGATCAATGAACGTACACTCATTGAGAATTGGGTTCCCAGTGCGAGAGCCTTGGGCGTGGATGCTAAAGTGGTCGATGGGAATGATGCCATTCTTCTCAGCGAAGAATTAGAAAAATTGGTAATGGGTATTCGAAATGGAAAAGGCCCTTTTTTCCTAGAAGTTTTGACTTATCGCATGTGCAGTCATGTTGGGGCTAAAAATGACGAACTTTCTGAGGAAAGGCCAGTTGAGGAATTAGAAAAGTGGAAAAAACATGATCCAATTAAGATTCTTCGAAGTGAGTTGATAAGAGCGGGTATCGATGAGCTTAAAATCAAATCTCTTGAGAGAAAAATCGATGATGAAATTTTTTTATCTATAGAAAATGCAAAGCAAGCACCTTTTCCTTTGATTGATGATGCAATTGCTTGCAATTATACTGACAGTTTCTCAGAACACATTCCAAAAGTGCGCCAAAAAGATGAGACAGATTTTGATAGTTTGCAAAAAGAAACAGTTTTGAGGCCTTATTAATGAATGTGGCAAAAAATCTGAAAAACTTTGATTACAATTCAAATCTTGATGAAAAGATGACCTGTCTTAATTACAGCCAAGCCATTAACGCTGGCATGCGCCAAGCAATGGAGTTAGATGAGGAGGTTTTTGTTTATGGGATCGGTGTTACAAAAAAGAAATATATTTTTGGCACGACCTCAGGGCTTCTTGAACGGTTTGGAGAAAAGCGTGTTTTTGATGCACCAGATTCAGAACAAGCATTAACGGCATTGGCAGCAGGTGCAGCAAATGCGGGGCTCAGACCCGTACTTATCCATCAGCGTATGGATTTTATGTTATACACCATGGACCAAATAGTTAATTGGATTAGTCTTTGGCACTTTAAATCGGCGGGCACATCCAAGATGCCTCTAACTATACGTTCTATTGTAGGAAAGGGTTGGGGTCAAGGGCCTCAGCATGCTAAAAGCTTACATACATGGTTTGCCCATGTTCCTGGACTTCAAGTAGTTATGCCTAGCACACCTATAGATGCTAAAGGCCTCCTAATTTCAAGTATTCTTAATGATAATCCAACAATATTTATTGAAGGCCGTTCCCTCTACGATATGGAGGAAGATGTACCAGATGACCCATATGCCATTGAGCTTGGAAGAGCTTGTATTAGAAAAAAAGGAAATGATCTAACATTAGTATCTTTTGGATCAATGGTCCCTTCTGCTTTGGCAGCTTCAGAGTTTTTAAAAGAATGTGGAATAGAAGCAGAGGTTATTGATTTGAGGACATTGATGCCACTGGATATGAAAACGATTTTAAGCTCTGTTTCTAAAACTGAGCGTTTAGTGGTGGCTGAACCTGGTTGGAGAACTTTTGGTGCCGCAGCAGAAATTGTTGCGGGCGTTTGTGAAAGTATGGGATCAAAATTAAAATCGTCTCCGGCCAGGGTTACTTGGCCTCACAGCCATGTGCCAATGAGTGCCCCCTTGGAGGCTGAATATTACCCAACGAGTGAAGACATTGTTGCTGCCTGTCTTCCGATGTTTAAAATATAAATATGTGCAAATCAGATAATGCCTGGACTAAAGTTATGTCTCTTGTTTCAGGTCACCCACTAGCTTTGGGACCTCTCAGCTCAGATCGATTTATACTTGATCCAAAAACTTTTAGTTTTTTTCTCTCACGCTACAAATTTGCTGGAAAAATGCTAAGCCGTTGCCGCCGGATAGCAGATATTGGTTGTGGGGATGGGACAGGTGATGTCATGCTTCTTAAAGAGACAAATGCTAACATATTAGCTTATGACCTTGATAAAGAACAGATAGATTATGCGAATAAAACCTTGTTGCCAGTCCTTCATAAGGTTATCCCTCACGATGCAAATAGATTAGCGGTAGAGTATCTTGATTTTACAATTGATGGGCCTCTTTGTCCGTCTGTTGACGGCCTAGTTTCTTTGGATGTAATAGAACATATTTCTCCTGATGATGAGGATATTTTTTTGCGATATTGCATTGACTCTCTTGAGGATAAGGGTGTGTGTATAATTGGAACACCAAACGACTATGCTAGCGATTATGCATCTAAATTTAGTAAAGCTGGCCACATCAACATGTTTACTCCTAATAGATTAGAAAATACCATGGCTAGTTATTTCTCACGTGTGTTTATGTTTTCAATGAATGATGAGGTGGTCCATACAGGATTCAGCAAAATGGCTCATTACCTTATAGCAATGGGTATCAAATGAAGCTCACAAATGTTGTGTTCACCGCGCATTCATTGCGTAGTTTTTTTTCCAAATGGGACTATTAATTGCCTTAGTAAAAAAACATCCAAAATTTTTTCAATTATTTTTCTGTAAATTTATTAAAACCAAGGACAGGTAATTTCTGTTTTTTATTTAAACGTCGACATTCAAAGTTGAGAATTCACCTTTTTTGACATTATACATCTATGATGACCGTTTCATAGGTCTTGCAATTGAGAGCTTTGATGGCTATAAACCGCCTTCATGAGCGTTATGGCCTAGGCATGCCTGGACGCTTTTAAATCAACAACTTAATGCAAAGAGATGTGAAATGCCGAAGTTAAAAACAAAATCTAGTGCAAAGAAGCGCTTTCGGATTACAGGTTCAGGTAAGGTTAGGGCTAACGTTGCTTTAAAACAACATGGTATGAGTAAACGCCCACAGAAGATGAAACGTAAAGCTCGCGGTACAATGATTTTGTGTGCTCAGGACGCCCGCATCGTTAGATCCTACATGCCAAACACAAAATAACCTAAGGAAACGAAAAATGGCACGAGTTAAAGGGGGCGCTACCGCCCATGCCCGTCATAAAAAGATTATAGATTTGGCTCGCGGATATCGCGGACGTGCATCTACAAGTTTTCGCGTTGCTGTGGAACGCGTTGAAAAAGGTCTGCAGTATGCTTATCGAGATCGTCGCACAAAGAAGCGACAATTTCGTCGTATATGGATACAGCGGATTAATGCCGGCGCTCGACAACATGGCATGACTTATTCGCGATTTATGAATGGGCTTGTAAAAGCTGAAATAGATATAGATCGCAAAGTATTGTCTGAATTGGCAATAAGCGAGCCTGAGGCTTTCAAGGCTCTTGTCAAAGAGGCTGAGCTAGCTCTCGATAAATCCTGATCTTTTTAAAATATATTATCAATCGGGAAATTGTTTTTTTGGGAGCCTGTTTTGAAGGTTGAGCTCCCTTTTTTCTTGAACTAATACGGAATATATTCATGGATGATGTTGATAAACTTCGAGCAGATTTAATGAATGCAATAAGTAGTGCGGAAAGTACTGATGTATTGAATGATGTGAGAGTTTTAGCTCTTGGTAAAAGAGGTTCGGTTACTCAATTAACTAAAACCTTAGGTGACATGGACTCAGAAGCTCGTAAAGAAGCTGGCCAAGCAATAAATTTGCTGAAGGTCGAAATAGCAGATGCCATTAAAAATAAAAATGCTGAGCTGGAGAAAGATGAGTTAAATGTTAGACTAATGACTGAGAAAGTAGACGTCTCATTGCCTATTCGTCCTCAAAGTGAAGGTAGCATTCATCCAATTAGTCAGGTTATCGAAGAGATTACGGTGATTTTTTGTGAGATGGGTTTTACTGTTGAGGAAGGGCCTGACATTGAAGAAGATTGGTACAATTTTACTGCTTTGAACATCCCTCCGGAACATCCTGCCCGTCAAGAACACGATACTTTTTATCTGCCCGGAGTTAAAGACGGTTATCGAAAGCTTCTTCGAACACATACTTCTCCTGTTCAGATCCATACTATGCAGAAAAACGAATTGCCTATTCGTATTATTGTTCCGGGTAGAACTTATCGTTGTGATTATGATGCGACACATTCACCCATGTTTCATCAGGTAGAGGGGTTGGTTATTGATGAGCACACCCATATGGGTCACTTAAAAGGGTGTTTAATTGATTTTTGTCGGTCAATGTTTCAGGTTGACAATCTGCCTGTACGTTTCCGTCCCAGTTATTTTCCTTTTACAGAGCCTTCAGCAGAGGTTGACATAGGGTGTACTCGTGCAGGTGGTGAGTTTCGCATTGGACATGGTGAGGATTGGCTTGAAATTCTTGGTTGTGGAATGGTCAATCCTAAAGTGCTTGAGAACTGTGGTATTGACTCAGAAAAATTTCAAGGTTTTGCTTTCGGTATGGGAGTTGAGCGTATTGCGATGCTTAAATACGGGATTCCCGATTTGAGAACTTTTTTTGAGTCAGACCTTCGATGGCTAAAACATTATGGATTTTCGGCCCTTGACATACCAGGCATGGTTGGAGGACTGAACCGATGAAAATAACATTAAACTGGTTGAAAGAACATTTGGAGACAGATGCATCTCTCTCAGAGATCACAGCTAAGTTAACAATGTTGGGACTTGAAATTGAGGAAGTCATAGAGCGTTCCAAAGGCTTGGAAGACTTTGTTGTTGGCCAAATTTGTGAGATAGACCCCCATCCTAATGCGGACAAGTTACAAGTTTGTACAATTGATGTTGGATCAGAAATTTTAAGAGTTGTATGTGGAGCTACAAATGTTCGTAAAGAGATGAAATGTGTTTTTGCGGCTCCTGGCTCACATATTCCCGGTCTTGATGTAGTTTTGAAAAAGACAAAGATACGTGGCGTAGATAGTTCTGGAATGTTGCTATCAGAATATGAGATGGGATTAAGCGAAAATCATGAAGGAATTAAAGAAGTAGATAAAAATTCACCTATTGGAACTTCTGTAGTTGAAGCTATGGGCTTAGATGATCCAGTTATTGAAATTGCAATTACACCAAATAGAGGTGATTGTCTTGGAGTACGTGGTATTGCTCGAGACCTTGCTGCTGCCGGCCTTGGTTCATTAAAGCATTTACCCAGCAAATTTTTAAAAGGAGTATTCAAGAGTCCAATCAATGTTCACATTGATTTAGATAAAGGGAATTTAGATGCGTGTCCGCAATTTATTGGAAGGTATATACGTGGCGTAAAAAATGTTGAAAGCCCAGTTTGGTTGAAGGATCGATTGTTATCGATTGGTATAAAACCCATTTCAGCACTTGTAGACATCACAAACTTGATGACCATTGAGTATTGTCGCCCTCTTCATGTTTTCGATGCTGATAAAATTGAGGGCGATATCCATGTCCGTATAGCTGAAGATGGTGAAAAGATTCTTGGTCTTGATAACAAAGAGTATGCTCTAGACTCACAAATGACGATTATTGCGGATGAAAAAAATCCGAGAGCTATTGCAGGTATTTTGGGTGGAGAAGTTAGCGGTTGTACAATTGAGACTGTTAATGTTTTTGTTGAGTCGGCTCTTTTCGATCCGATAAGAACGGCCACAACAGGTCGAAGGCTTAATTTACAATCCGATGCTCGTTTTCGTTTTGAACGTGGCATAGATCCTGAGTTTTTGGAAACTGGTCTAGAAATTGCCACTCAGCTAATTATAGATATATGTGGTGGAGAGGCTTCAAAAATTTTAGACGTTGGTGCGCTACAAAAGAGAGATTTAAAAATTCTATTTCGTCCTGAGCGCATAGAGGAACTTGCAGGTTTGAATATAGAAAAAAAGGAGATGAAGCGTATCTTATCTGTCCTAGGTTTCAGTATTTCTGTAAGTGGTAATTTATGGAATGTATTTGTTCCTTCATGGCGCAATGATATAAATAGTGAAGCTTGTTTAGTTGAGGAAATTGTTCGTGTTTTCGGTTACGACCAAATTCCCTCAACGCCAATGCATCGTTCTGATGTTGTTCCTCAAGTGGCTTGGAACCCTGATCAAAAAAATCGGTCTTTTGTCAGGCGCACGCTGGCATCCCGAGGGCTTATAGAGGTAGTGACACTATCATTTATCTCCTCGGATGAAGCAATTTTGTTTGGTGGAGGTGGTCATGATCTAAAACTTGTTAATCCCATTAGTGCGGATTTAAATTTTATGCGCCCCTCTATCTTACCAAGTCTAATTGCCGCTGCTGGTCGAAATGGTGATAGGGGTCTTCCAGACTGCCCATTATTTGAGGTTGGCCCCCAGTTCTCAGGTGATGATGAAGACGGTCAGGAAATAGTTGCTGCCGGTATTCGTTCTGGCCGTCGCGGTCGACGCAACTGGGCCGAGAATGCTCGGGAGGTTGATGTTTTTGATGTAAAGGCAGACGCGCAAGCTGCATTATCTACTTCGTGTACAAATATGCATAACTTACAGACTTTTTTTGAGGCTCCAAGCTGGTATCATCCCGGTAGATCCGGAACTCTTAATCTTGGCCCAAACAATATACTGGCTGTTTTTGGTGAAATTCATCCAAGCATCTTATCTAAAATGAATATAAAAGTTCCAGTGGTCGGTTTTGAAGTGTATTTGGATAAACTTCCTAAACCAAAAAATAATAAAGGTACAACTAGGTCAAGTTTAAAGCTATCACCTTTTCAAGTTGTCAAACGTGATTTTGCTTTCATGGTTGATGAGAGTGTCAGTGCTGCATCTTTAATTTATGCGGCTAAATTAGCAGAAAAAAAATTAATTATAGATGTTTCTGTTTTTGATTTGTTTCAGGGGGGTAATTTAGTTGAGGGGCAAAAATCAATAGCACTAAGTATCACGTTGCAACCAGATGAAAAAACTCTGGCAGAGTCTGAAATTGAGGAAATTTGCCGTAATATTATTTCATCTGTAACGAAGTCCACGGGAGCCTCATTAAGATCGTAATAGTGATACCTTGTTATGTGTATTCTAGTTGGTGCTTTAATATTTTTTTAATACATTTATCTTTCAAGCAAATCATTAAAAAAAACCTCAATTTCATCAGCAGCATCTTCAATATAGAAGTCTAAAAAAAAATGATCGGCCCCTTCGACTATGCTGAATTTTATATTTTGATTTGTGATTTCTATCATCCTCTCAGGCAAGTTTTTAACAATGGCATCCTCTGATCCTGCTATAACTAAAACTGGATGCTTTACAATTTTGAGAACAGTTGGTGTGTCAAAATGTTTATCGTTGCCATAGTATCCAATAAATGCGGAGGCAGTCACGGCACTGTTGTTGCAGTGCATAAATCCTAAATTTTTATGGATTTTATTTCCTTTTTTTTCAGTAATGTCACGTTTCATCCTATTTAGGAGTGAATTAAGCGGAATTTTGTGGCGGTCATAATACGTACGCTCAGCTTCTTGCTTCTCCCAAATTGAGGGCGCTATCAAAACTGCTCCTGCCACTCCAGAAGATTTTGTTTGTATAAGATAACGGGCTGTTTGATTTCCCCCACGTGAATGTCCAGCGAGGACAATTTTGTTTGCCCCTTTTTCTTTGAGCCAAGTTACCCACGCTGAAATTTCGTGTAAAGCATCTACGTGTTTATGGGTATGAGTGATCTCGCAGTCATACATCCCATGTCTATTGTTAACTCCAAGGCTTAAATTTATAGCTAATGTATTAACCCCCCGCTCAGTGAGTAATTGTTGAAGACTGGCAATAATTTCCATTTTGTTGTGGGCGAGGGTGCCGTGTGTAATTAGTATTATGCCATCTTTCAGAGACTTACCTTCAGCTAACTCGAGATTACCATTTAGAGTAAAATTATTGTATGGAATAGTTGTTTCTTTAGAAAGTACCGATAGAGGAACAAAAACTAGAAATACCGCAAAGAGAAAAACGTTATAAAAAAAAAATTGCATCGTTGGGTCCTCAAAAAAATATTGATAAAATTTAGTTCATTTTCTATGTATCGCCTCAAAAAAAAATAGTTTTTAGACCGTTTAATATTTAGAGGTCTCTATTTTTTTGTGTTAGTTTCCAAATTAGGCTTCATATACTCGTTTTGGTATTTACTAAAGTAAAGACAATTATATGGTGCGCCCGACAGGATTCGAACCTGTGACCCCCAGATTAGGAATCTGATGCTCTATCCAACTGAGCTACGGGCGCTATCTAATTTATTGGCTTAGTACCCACAAGTTGTAAAGATGCAAGTGTTATTTATTTTGATTTTTTCATGAAGCAAATTAACAATTTAATTTTTTGTTAGTGAGCGTTTCTGCGTCTTTATTTGGTTTTTTGTCTCTGTCAGGATGAAAAACAATTAAATATTAGCTTTTACAAGTTCGCGGAAAATGACCTTTTTTTGGAAACTTACTATTTATTAGAAGTTTTTTTGAATGGTATTGAGTAATAAATTATTGCAGACTCTGTGCCAGGATTTGTATCTCCAAGACTTGCATTGGAATAGTGCGAAACAGAAATTCC
>MDTD01050171.1_pt1 | contig 10997 bp, 5 predicted proteins | sample 811221 | NCBI WGS metagenome assembly MDTD01 (sample SAMN05326646, study PRJNA326480) | marine metagenome | isolation source: seawater | place: Pacific Ocean: South West | collected 2011
TAGGCCATTCATTGCGAAAAAGACATTGATTGCCTTCCACAGCATCGTGAGAAAATTCATTGGATTGATTGGCGTATCCTGACGGGGAGAAACCCGCTCGGCCAAGCGCGCGCGGAGAATAGCGATCGTCCCACTCAAGGGCAATGCGCTTGTCACGGGTATTTTTTGCGGTTTTTTCGGCCATTCAACATGGCCCCCACCCAGGTATAGCGCACCGCCCACTCGTACAAGGGGAGCAGAAGCAACAGTGTGACCGCGCAGATGCCCAGCAGCTTCACCCATCCCGGCCAGGCGGCGTCCGCGATCCAGATCTGCAGCAGCATGGTCACAGGCAGATGGGCGATATACAGCCAGTAAGAGGCATCGGAGAGGTAGCGCACGCGTGGGTTTTCGCCGGAGCAGAATTTTCGGAACATGCCGATCAGCCCAAATATCATCAGCCACGCGTATAATGCACTGAGGATGGAGCATAGCAGATTCCAGCCGACGAAGGCTGATAATGTCGCGGACTGAGTCGGCTCAAACATACTGCCCCGCATCTCATAGGCGTGCAGACCCAGCAACAACACTGGGACCGCGATCAGCAGTGTCACCGGCCAACGTTGACTGCCGGCGTTCTCAAAAATGTTCCTCCCAAAACAAGCTCCGCCGAAGCCAAAAAAGACTGCGTAATAGAGCAACACCGGCGGCCATGGTATCGGGCTGCCGGTGGTGTCCGGGCCAAAGTCTGTGATCATGAAGAACTGTGGGAACGCCGCGAGCGGCACCAGCCAGATGAGGCACGTTGGCCAAGCGATCATGCTCTCGGGCAACGGTTTCCATCCCCGTTTACGGGCCACCCAGATGAACGCTGCAAAACCCAGCACCAACAGTAACAGATAGTACAAAAACCAGAGGTGCTGAAAGATTGGGAAGATGGTGAGCAACCAAAAGATGACCGCTATTTCCACCGAGGTTTGCCCCGCCACCGGCAGTTGGTTGACTAGGTTTTTCATGCCAGGCACGAACGGGTAAAACCATGCGAGCGGCTCTTCCAGATCCACCGATCCGAATTCCGCATTGTTTTCCGTGAGAAACTCAAACACCTCCTCGCGGTCATCAAATAGTTGAGATTCATCCAGCCGGGCGCCGATTAGCTCTGAAAGCATCAACGTGCTGAACTCATCCGTCCCCGCAGCGTCAAGCGGGGTGTCACCAAGGACGGTCTCGGCGTTGACGTCTGCCCCGGCTGTAACGAGAAATTGAACCATGTCTACGTTGCCAAAAAATGCGGCGGTATGAAGCGCGGTTGCACCGTCCGGGTCTTTGGCGCGGATGTCCGCCCCATGTTTTATCAGCGCCTCGGCAGCGGGTACGCCACCCATTGCGGCAGCCCAGCCAAGCGGGGTCATGCCGGCCGTGTCCGGCTTAACGGGGTCAGCTCCGTCTTTGATGTGTTGCTCGATCGCCTGAACGTCTCCGGCCTTGGCGGCCTCCCAGATTGAACGGCTGCTGTCCGTTTGGGACGCGAGTTCCGCCCCGTAATAGCCAATGGTAAAAATAATTGGCGTGAGGATGGCGGTGAATACCGCTAACGGGAGCAGGATACGTTTGCAGCGATGCCTCAACAGGTTTTTTAGCCCGTACTTCCTCCACATCATCACTGTAAAAAACCCGCTAAGCACAAAGAAAAGTTGCAGCCGAAAACCGTGGATGGCGTGCAGTAAAAAAAGATAGACCGGCGACTGCGCCACATCCTGCGCCGGCCAGACGGCCATCGGCAGCGGGACGAGTGACATCATCCCGTGTAGCACGATGCCCAGCAGCATTGCACCGGAGCGCAGGGCGTCGAAGTCGTGGTAGCGGCGGTGAGTGGGGAGTACAGGAGGTTCCATCGCAGGGCCGAAGAAACTTTGATGGGGCCGGTAAAAGAAATCAACCTTGGCCAAGCGCTTGGCCAAGGTTGACGGCAAATTGTTGCGCTTGGTTTGTTAGTCCAGTTGTTTTCCAGACAGACCACCCTTTTCCTTGAGCAACGCGGCGATCTTGGGCCGGTTGGTTTCGGCCTTTTTCAGGTCGACTTCCAGCTCAAGTATGCCGCCGATAAACCCGATGATGCCCTTGGTCTCTTCGCCCCAGGGCGGGGAGCAGGAGTCGAGCGGAGTTTCACCCCGTTGGCTGCGGGCATTGACCTTGGCCTCGTTATCGAGCAGCAGCTTGGCGATCTCCAGTTGGCCAAGGAATGCCGCTCCGTGGAGAGCGCCGTTGCCGTCGCGGTTGGGCGCATTTACATCCGCACCCTTTTCGAGCAGCCAAGCGGCGGCTTCGTTCTGCCCCGCCATTGCCGCCCAGGAGAGCGCTGTGATGCCCTTTTCATCGTGGCCGTCGATCTTCACGTCGCCATTGGCCAAGGCGGCTTCGAGCTTGGCCAAGTCGCCCGCCTTGGCGGCCTCCCAAAGACCACTGTTGCCGGCGATGTCCTTTCCGAACTTGGCGCCGTTAGCCTCGAGTAGCTTGGCCATCTCGGCACGTCCTTCGCGGACTTCATCCTCATCCACTTTAATCCTGGCGATGGCCTCGATGAATTTGATTGTTCCGGCAACCTCGTCGCTCCAGGCCGGAGTGCAGTCGTCGAGCGGGGATTTGCCCGCGTTGTTGCGTGTGTTGACGTTGGCGCCGGCCTTGATGAGGGACTTGGCCGCATTGGTGCGACCGAGGAATGATGCGGCGTTCAACGGGGCTCCTCCGTCGCGTCCGCGCGCGTCCGGGTCCGCGCCCTTGAGGAGGAGAAAATCAATGACCTCGATGTCACCTCCGAGAACTGCGAGGACGATCACCGGGGTGCCGCCTGGATCGTTCTCGGTAGCCTTGTGGCCTTTGGACATGAGTTCCTTCACCAGCTTCAGGTTTCCGTCTTTGACCGCGTCGGGGAACGAGCTGGTCTTGGCCTCTTCGCGTTCGCGGCGTTCATTGTCTCCCCGTCGTCCACGACGCTCACCGGGCCGTCCACCGATGACCGGTGGCGGTTCCGGCGGAGAATTCCACAGCGGCATGTCGTCCCCGTTGATCTCCCGCTCCACATCAGCGCGGCGGTTGCGGATGAATTCACGAATGGCACCGTATCGGATGGAGCGTGCCTGTTCCTTGGAGACATGCGGCTCGAGCATTTTTTCGATCCGCTCGGTCTCGGCCAGCAGTTCATCCGCGTTCCAGTGGTCGGCCAGCAGTTGTTTCATCGTGGCGGCGTACTTTTTGCGGACGGCCGGGATTTGGTAAAGCCGGTGGCAGATCACCCCGACCGTGCGGACGGAGCGCGGCGAACGGCGGTCGACGCCAAGCATGCTGTATTTCTGGAAGGTGCAATCGGTACCCCATGGCATGAAATGGAACTTATCGGTCTCCGGGTTCAGGTAGACGAAGAAATTGTTGCGGTTGCCGGAGTAACCGTCCCAAAAACTGAGCAGCCCCTCGATGGCCCAGAACTGGTAAAACGCCTCTTCATCGACGAGCTTCCATAACTCCTTCTCGAATTCAAAATCGTTCTTAGCCAGCTCGGCTACAATGAGAAAATCGCTGCTCTCGAGGCTGTTGTTCATGCCGTGGATGGCCAGCATGTTTTTGCCCTCGAGCAGAATGTCGACATGCTCTGAGAGGTCGTAGTCGCTCCACGCCATGTTGGCCCCGTCGCCCCGGCTGCCGGTGGCCATGGAGTCCCAAGTCGGGTTTTCGGGGGCGTTGAACCGTGCCACTTCCTTGCCGTTGATGTAGGCCACGAACCCGTCGTCCACCCGCATGCGCAGTGAGAGGTTGCTCTTCTTGAGCGACTCGAGATCGTTCAGCTCGAACGGGAATCGCAGATAAACCGAGGTCGCCTTGCCGTGCATCTGTTCGCGGAAATCGAATGACTTTTGGATCAGCTTTTCGAAGCCGCGCTCGGTCTCGAAGCCGGCTCCGTTTTTGCCGGCAACCCATTCGGAGTCGTCAAAGCCCGGCTTAAACCAGTCGGCGTCCACGTCGCCGTTGGTCGGGACGAGGGCGCGACCGGCGAAGTCACCGCTGACTACAGGCGTACCTTCCGCCCCTTTCATCACGTCGATGACGGCCTTGATGGCCTCGAGCCCCTTTTTCTTTTTACCGGTCTTGCGGTCGAAGCTGCCTTCCCAATCCTCATAGAAATCAACCACGGTTCCCTCGTAGAGGGTACCTTTAGAGCTGCCGAATTCCCGCTTGAGCAGTTGTTTACGAACGGACTCCACATGGCAGTACACGCCGAGGTTTTTACCGTTGACGGTGATGCGCGCATAGCCGCAGCGCGACCCGGGCGACCCGGCCCGGTCAAACAGGTCGTAGCAGAGGAACTGGTTCATGAGGGTGACGTCCTGTTTGTTGTTGTTGAACGTCAGGTTGTCCAGCCCGTCAATTGCCTGGTCTTTGACGTAGTGGTCCAGCTTGATCTTTAGGGATGGCCGGTTGGTATCCTGTGAACCGATAAATCCTTTTTTGCGGATGCCTACTTTCGGATACGTCACACCGTCGATCGAAACGCTTGCCTCCACGTAGGTGTAGGGCGAAGGAGGTGGCTCAAACTGGCGGCTTGGCTGCAGGGCTGTAAAAAAGTTCTGCGACTGAAACCTCAGCTTGTCCCAGTTTGCTTGCGAAACCTTAATATTAACCTCGATTACCCGGTCCTTGGGAAACAGGTCGTCGAGCTTCAACTCCTTGGCTTGGCCAAGCGCTTGGCCAAGCGCCAGAAACAGGCCGACTGTCAGTATGTTAAACAGTTTTCTCATAAAAAAATTTCAAGGGGGATTTTGGCCAACATCCGGGCGTCGATTCGACGCCGAAACGTGACACAAGCGTAACACTATAGGCGTAAAACGGCCATTTAGTTACAGAAAACGACGCGCCACCTCTTGGCCAAGCGCCAAGCGAAGTCTCTAAAAATCACCGGAGTAACTCGGCTATTTTAGGTCGATCTGCCTTAAGCCGCGCGTAGTCGAGTGGTTTCCCGACCGGTTTGTAGAGGATGCCGTTGAGAAAATCATAGATGCCTTTAGCGGCCTCCCATGGCATCTCGACGCTCTCGAGGGCCGTGCCGCCGGAGTTGTTGCGAGCGCTTTTGTCCGCGCCCTTGGCCACCAAAGCCTGAACGATTTCCGCGTGGCACATGAACGCTGCTGTGTGCAATGGGGTGGAGCCATTTTTATCAGGGACATTGACGTCGGCGCCTCCGTCGATCAACGCCTTGGCTACTTCCGTATAGCCAAACGCCGCCGCAATCCCCAATGAAGTGGTCTGAACCCCATTCGGGTTGGGGTCCTTCTGATCCAGATCCGTCCCAGCCGCGATATGCTGTTTCACGACATCAATTTTGTTTTCTGCTGAGGCAGTAATCAGGTCGATGTCAGGCGTTTCCGGAACGATCGGGGCGGCAGGTTCGGGCTCTCCTCCTCCGCATCCAACGAGGAGAGCGGCTGCGATGGCAAGACTTTGAATGAGTGTGTTTTTTTTCATGAGAAAAGCGGGTCGATGGGGCGGCCATCGCGGACGAGATTAATTGGCCGCCCGACGTTGGTTTGAAATTCGTGCTGCGGATTGATGCCAATGTTTTGGAAAAACGAGGCCGCAAGGTCTTCCGGCGAATAGCCGGTACCGCTTGGCTCAGAGGCGCGGTCGTCAGTGGCGCCGACCACCTGGCCGCCCTGCACGTCGCCCCCGGCCATGAGCGCGAACATTGCTCGTGCCCAGTGGTCGCGACCGCCTTGGCCGTTGATCTTCGGTGTGCGACCAAACTCGCCGGCGACCATTAGCGCGGTCTCCCTGAACAGGCCACGTTCCTTGAGCCGATCAATCAGCGCGGCAAGCCCCTGATCGAACGGGGGCAGCAGTGCGCGCAGCCGGGAGAAGTTATCCAGATGAGTGTCGAAATCGAACTCGGCCGGGCGCAAGCGGACGGTGACAAAATGAACACCCGCCTCGATGAGGCGGGCTGCAAGCAACAGGCTTTGGCCAAACTCGTGTTTGCCAAAGCGGTCCGCCTCTGCGGTTTTTTCTAGCGTCAGGTCGAAGGCCTTGCGGGTGGTGGGTGAGCTGATGATGTCGTGCGCCTGTTCGCCAAAGCGGTCCAGCCCGCGGACGGATTCATCCAGATCTTCAAAACCGCGAAATGCCGTGTCGAGATCGTCGAGGAGCTTTTTTTGTGAATTGTACTTTTCGACCGTTAACCCATCCTCAAGGGAAATGCCACGGACGCTGTAAGGGATGCCGTAAGTCGGCTTGTTCGCCGTGAGGGCGCTAAACTCGTTGCCAAGATAACCCGGGCCGACGAACGATTCATCAATCGACACGTAGGACGGCAGGTCAAATTTTGACGGGTGAACCTTGCTCACGACAGCGCCATACTCGGGGTAGCTCAGGGTTTGGGAGGGGCGATTGCCGGTGAGGAGATATTTTTTGCCGATGCCGTGGTCGGCCAGAGTGTGGGAGAGACCGCGAATGATGGCATAGTCCTTCATGCGCTTGGCCAAGCCGGGGAGGTGCTCGCAAATATGAATACCGGGAACGGAGGTTGAGATCGGCTTGAACTCGCCGCGGTATTCAGAGGGCGCATCCGGTTTCAGGTCAAAAGTGTCCTGATGAGACGGGCCGCCTTCAAGAAAAACAAAAATTCCGGAGCGCTTGGCCAAGCGCTCACCACCGGTGGCCCGGGCACGGAGGTAGTGCGAAAGAGACAATCCTCCCAAGGCACCCACCTTGAGCATTCCGCGCCGGTTAATTTGTTGATGATCCATCCGCAGTCTGAACTATTTTTTGCGGCCAAGCTTCCGCTCTGCAACATTGAGGGTAACCTCCTGATACTGTTTGTATCCAGCAAAAGCCTCCCGAAAATTTTCGCCGGTAAACTTCATGCGCGGCCACTTGTCTTTTGGGAGGGCCTTGTCTTCGACGAGAAAATGTCCCTCGAACACTCCGTTGCTGTTTGGCTTCCCTCCCAGGTAGTAGGCGGTGACTTCCACGATGCGGTTCGAGTTCTGCTTAGGGGCTTTTTTGCCCGCGCCTTTTTCCTTTAGCGAGCGCTTGGTTGATGAAGCAATCTTTGGAAGTGGCTCGACTTCGTATCCCTTTGCGATGCGGTAAAGGTGGGTGTCTGACCGGATGAGCATGGTATCCCCGACGATGGCCGGCATGGAGACGAACACGGTGTCGGACTCGGTCTTGGCGAGGATTTTAAATTCGGAAGAAGCCTCGATAACGGAAAAAACACCGTCCCGACTAAACAAGTAGATTTTACCACCGGCATACACGGGAGAGACCCAGTGATTTTGAAGACCGCCCAGTCTTTCACTGTAAATCTGCTTGCCGGTTATTGCATTATAGCAACTGACCATCCCTCCACTGTCGCTGATCAGGAACAACTTGTCTCCAACGACGAGCGGCGCGGGAATATTGGAAACGCCTCGGCGTGTCTTCCACCGGATGTGTGAATCGGTGACATCGCCCGAGCCGGATGGGTCGATGGCGAAGAGATTTTTTGAGATGCCGGAGTTGGTGAAGACCAAGCCATGCCTATAAATAGGTTTGCACGTGACGTTATAGCCAAAGCCGGAGCCATGGCGGATAAACCACAATTCTTCGCCCGTCGCCGGATCGTAGGAATAAGTCGCCTCTGCCGCCGGGCTGATCAGTTGTTTTTTGCCATTGTGTTCGATGATGGCCGGAGTGGCGTAGGATTTTCGGTTGTCGTTTGGCTTGTTCTTTGGAGGAACCTGACCCGATTTGTAGGTTCGTTTCGTGATCCAGCGGGTCTTGCCGGTTTCCTTTTCGAGGGCCGCGACAAATTGTTTGTCCACCCCGTCGTACGTGAGAAACAGCAGGTCGCCATCGATGATGGGACAGGAGGCAGCGCGCACCCGGTGGTCGCAATTCAAGTCACGCCGCTCCCAGAGTTTTTTTCCGGTTTTCGTGTCTAAACAGGCCGTTCCGTAGGAGCCGAAGTGCACGTAGATTCGCCCCTCCTCAATGATCGGGGTGGGGGTGGCATGCGTGTTCAGGTGATTGAACTCGGTCTGTGGCTTGGCCACATCGAAGACCTTGATATCGTGCACCTTTTTCCCGGTCTCAAGATCGACGCAAACGGCGAACACTTCGGAGCCGTCCACTTTTGCGGTCGTGACCCAAACCTGATCCTTCCAGACAACAGGTGAGGACCACCCGAGATCATGAATCGGAGTCCGCCACTGCACGTTTTTTGTGCCGGAAAACTCAATGGGAAGGTTTGCCTCGGGAGCAACTCCATTATCGGGCCCACGGAATTGATTCCAGTACGAGTTGGCACTCAGGCTTTTGGGCATTGCCACAGCCAGTAGGAGCAGGAGAAAGAGATTTCTATTGGTCATGAAAGAAGTGGGGCTAGTGGTTTAAAATAAATTCCTTTGTGTTCATCAAGGCCCAAAGAAGATCCGTTAGGCCTTCTTCTGTTGATGGAGTACTGCTTAGGTGTTGTTTGGCTCGGGCGACCTCTTCCGGTCGGGGGAGGCGGTTTACTGAGCGAAGCCAAGCTTCGTTTATTAGCCTCAAAAAATCCTTTCGACCGCTTTCTCCCACCTCGTCAATCCAGCCGCTGTATTCGAGTCGCATGCGGACGAGGGGGTCGTTTTGAAGAAAAATAGATTGCAGCAGCGTGGGTTGATTCACGCGTTCACAATCACAGTTGATTGCCCGATCCGGTTTGCCGAACACCTTCATGGCGTGAGTGCCCGCCATACGCATGGAGAGATGGCCTGTACCGCGTCGTTTCAAGTCGGTTCTCACCTTTTCCAATTGATCTGTTTTGGCCGTTGCCTGTTTCATTGCATCGTAGATGACCTCAGCAGGAATTCTGCGGGGGATGGCACGGCTGTAATTTCGCAGGTCATCGCGGTTTGTTTTATTCGGGCGCCAACTACGTTGGTAAGTTTCGCTGGAGACAATTTGGCGATGTAACCACTTCATGTCGTAGCCGCTTTTGACGAACCCCCGGGCCAACCAGTCGAGCAGCGCGGGATTGCTCGGAGGATTGGAGGGGGTGAATTCATCGGTCGGCTCCACGATCCCGACGTTGAAATACCCGGCCCACACGCGGTTCACAAAGGAACGGGCAAACCAAGGGTTGTTCTCCCTCTTCAGCCAATCCATGATCGGTCCACGAGGGTCTTCATCCCTGATTGTGACCCTGTGACTGCGCAGCAAGCTCAGTTCCTTTTCATCGGCAGACGCAGAACTGGAGGATCGTTTTTTCCGCTCTGTCTTGAGCATGGGCGAATCGAAGAAGTTGGAGAAATCTGCGAAGTCATTTTGTGTCCATTGATCAAAGGGATGTTTGTGACATTCGGCGCACTGCAATTGAATCCCCAGAAAACTATGGGCCACGGACATGGCTGTGTCCTTGGGTTCTTCCAAACTTTGCCGCGTCCAAAAATAGGGCATCCCATCACCGCTGCCACGGGATAAGTCAGCCAGCATGATTCCCTCGACCAACTCAACATAGGGCCGGTTGCTAGCGATCTTCTCATAAACCCAGTCGTACCATCTGGTTGCCTTTACGTATCCATCTTCCCGAGCCACCTCCAGCAGGCTGCTGATGGAGGTGGGATTGCATCCAGTGAAATCACACAGCTTGTTCGCCCACCAAGCTGCGTAGGAAGGGCGCTCCAAAAGCTCTTCAATCTTTCGGGGCCGTTTGTCTGCAGCTTGATCGGCTATAAAAGCCAACACTTCATCGGGAGAGGGAAGTGTGCCGGTAAGATCGATGCTGACCCTTCGGAGGAATTCCGTGTCCGAACAGATGGCCGACGGGGTGATCCCGAGCTTGTTCAGTTTTTCTCCGACCAGTCTGTCGATGGGATTGGAATATTTTGTGACGTCAATCTTGGGATGATCCCCGGAGAGCGGCCGTAGGACGGGGATGGCCGCGATGCCGTTGTCGTACAACGCAACGATGTGCGTGTCGCCTTTGCCGATGGAAGTTGCCAGTCCGGATTCGTCGATCTCGACCACGGCGTCATCATTGGTTAGAAATCGTGTCAAGGATGTGACGTTTTCCCGTACCCCGTCATCCCATTCGGCAACAACCTTGATTTGCACTGAATCGCCCGTGTTTGAAAATAGAATTTCAGAAGGCTCGAAGTGAAGATACTTAAGTTTATTTGCTGTTTGGGCAGGGGCTAAATCCGACGTGTCTGGCCATGGCGCCCCTTGGGCGACCCACTGTTCCAAGTCCCTAATCTCATCCGCTTCCAGTTTGCGCTCGGGCGGCATTTGAAAATCGGGGTCGGTGTGCCGCACCGCTTCGATCAAAAGGCTTTTTTCAACATTCCCCGGCACGATGGCCGGTTCGCCGGATGCACCGCCGAGGAGCACATCCTCCCGGGATTTAAGCTGAAAATCGCCCTTACTTTGATTGTTCCCGTGGCACTCGTAACAGTTGTTCTCAAACAACGGCAAAATCTTCTCGGTAAAAAACGTGATGCCTTCCTCTGAGAATGCCGGCTTCGAAGACGATACGTTTTTTTCCGATATCAACATCTTCGCCCCCTTCGCCCCCGCCTCGATCCATCGTCGAAGAAGGTTGTATTCCCATGAATCCTTTTTGATGACTTCTCCGCCGCGGTGTTTGATTTGTCTGGTTGGCTTGAGGAGAATTAGACTCTTTTGGGGTGCGGTCAGGTTGACCCGGTTCTCATCCTCTGAAGAGGCTTCCCCAAGCAGGGCAGCATGATCCTTTTGAAAATCGAATCCAAAAAGGGACAAGCGAAAATCTCCTGCGCCCTGAAATGAGCCGTGGCACTTTGCCGAGCTGCAGCCGAGTTTTCCAATTAGCGGGACGACGTGTTTTTGAAAATCAGGAACACTGCTGCTGTCAGGCTGGGTAAAGTGCAGTTCTACGGAAGCGTATTCTTCAACCGCTTTGCCGCTCAGGGCACCGAAAAGCAGAAAGACGATGAGAAGTGCAAACGCTTCTGTTTTTCTGGTTTGTTCCA
>MDTD01053074.1_pt1 | contig 10997 bp, 9 predicted proteins | sample 811221 | NCBI WGS metagenome assembly MDTD01 (sample SAMN05326646, study PRJNA326480) | marine metagenome | isolation source: seawater | place: Pacific Ocean: South West | collected 2011
ACATCTAAAAGAAAATATTTACTTATAATCTTTTTGTTTTTTACTGTAATCCCAACTGGAATTTATAATTTAAACGATTCTTTTTCTACAAAAAACCTTGAAGACACTACTGATATTCAAGATATTGAACTGGTAGTCAATAAAATAAATACTCTCTACAAATCAAAATCTAATAGTTTAAATATCGTCTATTGGGATCCAAAATATGGAATGGCAAGAAATAATGTTACTCACATAGGAAGCTTCAAAATAAAAGAACACTGGGAATATAAAAACTTAAATGACACTCTACAAAAAAGTGATTTTTATGTGACTAAGGTATCTATATCAAATAATGATTTTCTTTTTGATAATGCTGGGGAATATTTTATTTACTACAGAAATAATTAAAAGTATATATTTCTCTTAACATTTAATAACTTTTGATTGATCTTTGGATACTAATTTCATTAAATTTTCATTGTTATTATAAAATTTACCAACAGGTATATAGTCTTTTATTTCATAAGAATGGACATCAACATATTGTTTGTTTATCATTCCAGGGTTAAGGTGTTCTTCCAAGTACAAATTTGAATGATAAAAATTTTCAAGCTTTTGTGACATAAGGGCAGCTGAAATAGGAAACCCACTAACACCAGAAGTTGCTAGATTTTTAGCATTTAATAATATATTAAAATCCTCTTCAAAAGTTCCTGACTGAATATAAAATCGTTTATCTTTTTTTAAATATTCTATAACAGGATTATTGTGAATTTTCCCACAAACAATAATGACCTTTTCAAATTCGTTAGATATTTTTAAGAAGTAACTAAGTGGATTTTGAGTATAAAGACTGTGCCAATCTCCATTGAAAATATCACCTGTTCTAATATGAATAACTAGAGTGTTGTCTTCAATATTCATATCTTTTTTTATAGTTAATTTTTTATAAAGATAGTTTTTATTAAAATTATGTATTTCTTCTATGTATCTAATCTTTTCATTTTCTAAAATAGGAAAGTCATTTTCTTTATTACTAAAGTAATCATTTCTCTTGTAAAAATTAGTTTCTGGTCTATTAAAATAAAAAAATCTGTATTTTTTCTTTAAAAAAGGGAGTTTTGAACTGTTCTTATCTTCGATTATTTTAAAATCTTGAAAATACGGATGTTCAATAGAGAAAAAGTTATATTTATTAAATTTACAATAAAGTGCTCCTAGGGATAATTGCTGAACATGCGTAGCAAAGGCAACCATATTGGAATCACCAGTAAAGTGAGAAATTGTGTAGTTTGATGTAGGTATATATCTATTAACAATAAAATAAATCCTCGGTTCAAACCTTCTAAGATTTCTTAAGTAGTTTTTAGCCATTAACAAATTCTAATCGTTTGCTAATTTCAATTAGTAGCTCTAATTAAACAATTGCTCTAATTAAATATTTTTTTATATATTTCAATTCCATAATAATCTTTTAGATAAATCAATTCGTATCCATCAATATTTTTACAAAAATTATACAAATAACTATTGCATAAAATAATATCAGGTTCGTTTTTTAGTAGATTTTTAAATGTTGTTTCGTCATTTTCTTTATATGAAAATTTATTTATATGTTCTAACCAAATTAAAGAAGGATGAACCACATATGAATCATTTTCTATATCAAGATAGTATAGAATTAAATGATGATCCAAAGCTAAAATTGAACTATATTCATAATTTTTTAAGTTCTTTGCAGCATCCAATAAAACATAAGTTGAGTCAATTGATTCATAATTTTTAATATTTGAATAAATACTTGGAATAAAAGAATTAAACATAACTAAATAAATTAGTACATAGGCTGGCACAAATAATTTAATGAATCTTTCAAAATTAATTAAATGAATATAGAAAACTAAAAAATAAATAATGAAAATAAAACGATGTGGCGCTGTTCCAGCAACTAGTAAATGAAGGATGCAAGAAATAAAAATAAATGGTAAAGAATTAAACTGGCTTTTCTTGTTTTTAACTATTCTGTAAAAGAGAATAAATACTAACGTGCTTATGGATACAATAAATAATATTATATTTATATTTATTAAGCCAAATACTGCGCCATAAAAACCTGAAATTGATATTAATAATTTCTCAAATATCGAATTATTTTGATAATTTGCAGGAATAAGTAAATTAGCATCTATATAAATCGTTAATAACCCATTAATACCATAAATAAATAAGAATAAAAGATGCGGAAAAGCAAAACCTACAAAGAACTTAATAATATCTTTTTTATAACTTCTAAATAGATATATCGATATTCCAAAAAAAATTGGTGATGTCCCTAAATTGATTAATGTTGATATAGCAAGCAAAGCCCCCAATATATAAAAATTTTTATCTGATTTAGTTTCTAATTGATAGAAAAAGTATGCAAGAGGCACTAAGGCATACAACTCAGAGTATCCTGGAACCCCAAAGTAACTTATAGACATAAGAACTAAAAAAAACAGAGTCCCACTGTTTGCGTAAACTCTGTCAGTTTTCTCCTTAAGGGTTTCATACATTAAATATGATGAAATTAATAAAGGTATATCATTTAGAATTTTTACTATTTTAAGGTCTCCTTGTGATATCAAATCTACAAAACTGTATATATAAAAAAGAAGTACAGGCTTAAGTTCAAACTGATTTTCATATGGAAGATAACCTCTGTTGATATCTTGACCCATAATCAAAAAAGTTGATATATCCCAATCAACAACTTCTTTTGATAAATATTTTATCTGAAGAACAAACCCTAAAAATAGTATTAGAGGAATAATGTACTTCCTGTCTAATAAACTCTTTACATTATTATGAGTTAATAACGGAATTAAAAATATTAATAACGCAAAATAAATTATTTCTTCAAAAATAAAAATAGCATTTAACAATATGTAGAAATTCAAAATTAGAATAAAAGAAATGTACAAAAAATTTTTTGATTTGTAACGCAAGTATATTAAAAAGTTAAGCAAAACCAATAAATAATATGCATAATTGAATATGATTTCATTTTGTGCAAAATATATTGTTGTGTTGTCTTGGGTTTTATCAATCTTATAAATTTTATTGAGACATTTAAAGTTCTGTAATTCAGGAATAAGGGGGATATCTAATGTTTCAATTATTAAATGATCATCATTATTTATATCATCTTTATTTAATATAGAGATTTCAGAACTATAACAAAATTTAGGTTCAAAACTCCTATCTTGAAAATTGATATTTTTAAAAAAGAAAATTTGCGCGATTAGACCTGCAATTAAAAATATAAAAATAATATTTTCTAATTTTATTTTTTCTTTTACCATTTCCCTTTCAAATTTTATTCATTTAATTTAAAAATATAACTGAAATAATTAATTTTTAAAAACTAAAAAAATCTACTGGAAAATGAGATAAAAATGTTTGAAAATTAAATACGTAGATTCCAAATAGAATAGTTAATAATAAGTTGTATTTTTTTAAATCATAAGACTTTAATTTTTCTAACTCTATAGAAGCCGTGAAAACAATCAGATGAAACATCTGGATTATATAAGTTGATTTAATCGTATCTCCAGTACTGACAGGGTAAGAAATAGCAAAAATTAAAAAACCAAAGAAGCTAAACAAAACTGCATAATTAATATATTGAATTAAAAAACTTTTTTTATTATTTCTTAATGTTTTTACATAAAAAGTAAGAATTAATACTGTAGTAATAATTGATAATGAAACTACATTGGACAAATAATTTCCAATTGATTCCTGATTTCTACCTACATCTAAAAATCTTGAAGTGAAAGAAAAATATCCCCAATAATCTCCCCACAAATCGGTGTATAAGATAGATATAAATTGATTATCCAAATATGGTCTTATAGGTTTTGTAAATATATACATTAATTGATTTAAATTTGGTACATAAAAGTTTAATGGTTGATTATAGATTGAAAATTTTGTAGCTTCCATATTAAAAGCAGTAAAACTTCCGTTTTCATTATATAAATTCAGATAAAACCAACTTGATAGGCCTGCTCCTATCAATGCACTAAGAGACCATGTTTTGAAATACAGTGTTTTAAATTTGTTTCTTTTTGAAAACAGTAAAACTATTAACGGTAAAAATAATAGAAAAGCCCATTGTCTGCTCAATGCTAAGAAGCCAATAATAAGGCCCAGAGCAATAATATTTTTAAAATTGAATTCATAGTTTGAATTGTCTAATTTTAAAATCCAGTAAATGAACAAGCTTAGAAAAAATAATATATAAGGCTCACCCCTAATCATAGAAATTGTTCTGTAATTTACAGCTAGTAATGAAATTAGAATTAAGTAGCTTGAATTAAGAAAATTACTATTTTTGAAAAATTTTTTAAGTGTATAAATATTTATAAAAATAGTTAAAAGGTATAAAAAAGATTGAAATATTTGAGTAAAATTTGCGTATATAGGCTGACATTCAGATAAATAATTTGTACTTTCTATTATATTCCTGCAAAATACCTGAACTATTGAGGGAAATAAATAAGCTAAAGGTGGATTAAAAAATTCCCTTGTCTCGCTGACACTCGGAATATTAAGCTCATAAGGCAAATATCTTGCTAAATGATCTACATACAAAAAGTGTGCCTCGGCATCATAACCAAGTGCAGGACTGTAGTGAAAAATGTTATAAATTAAAACATAAATTGTTGACAAAATTAACAAATAAAAAATTACATCAGAGTACTTTAATTTATTATTAGAAAAAAACATTTAACTTCATTAACATTTTATATTCAATTTATTAATTTAATAATGATTAAATTTATCTATATTAGTTTTTCTCTAATAAGTTTTTTTTCTTACTTATAATCAATGTATGTATTCTGTCGAATGGTTATGTGGAGTAAAAAGATCAAATCAGAGCTTTAAAAGTATCGATTTAAATGGAAATTTTATTTTTGAAAATGATCCAAACTTTGTAGCAATTCAACTTTGGGACAGATTCAACAGAACTCTTGTGGTCAACTCTTTTGATGAGTGTGAACATTATGTTTTAGGGGGTTGGAGCTATACTCAAAATCTTAACATTGAACAATTTTCTCAATTGGTAATAATTGTATTACTATCTTCAATATTAATTTTTAGACGAAAGTACTTTTATAAAAATTGAAAGTAAGTCATGTCAAAAACATATTAGTTGTCGTTTTAATTACTATTGCTCCTTGGTTTAATTCAAATTTATTTGATGATACAGCACCAAATAAAGATACTGAGTTCAGTAGTACTTACTTTGAAATAAATCCGTGTAAAATTTCTTTGGCTGAGTTTGCCTATTTTGAAGAAAACTTATCTAAATTTGAGTTTGTTAGTGATACTTCTTCTCCAATTTATTGTTTTGGAAGAATATCTTCGGGAAATGATGGTGAAACGTTAAAAATTGGTACCAATTTTTCTGTAAGTACATTAATTATCTTCTTCTTATTGAGCACTTTAATTAGCAAAACACCGCTTTTAGATAAGCCTTTAGGTATAAAAAATATTTACTTAAGCTCTTGTGTCTTTACAGCAATATTGGTCCTTGGATTAATCCTTGCAGATAGCAAATATTATGAAAATTCATCAATTTTTTATTTCTTAAATCAAGATAAGACAATAACTTTAGTCTATTTAATTATATTTATTTTATTGATTTTAAGTATCTTGGTTGAGAAGTATGAAATTAATAAAAGAGTACTCATAAACTATTTACCATTTTTATTTCTGCTTTCAGGGCTTGTCTCTAGAAGTAATCTAAATATTTGGTTAATTATATTTATTTATTTTGGATTTCATTACATAAAAACAAACAAAAGATCGTCATCTGTAAATTTCTATTTCTTTTTAATATTATTTTGGTCAATCAATGCAAGTACTACTTTTATAAAAACACCAATCATTTTTTTAGGCTTTACAAGTACTTCGTATGATTTTTATAGCATTATTGTTTACTCCATCTGCCTATATGTTGTGTTTTGTGGAGTAAAATTTTTAGTAATTAATCAACTTAAATATTTTGAACTTTCAAAATTTTTAAATAGCTTCTACATCGTTTTGATATCAAAATTTTTAATCAATTTTTTTGCAAATAAATCGACTGTTGCAAAATTTATATTTGATTTTATATTTGGCAAAATCAATCAAAGTAGTCTAAGCCTAAATTCTTTCTTTATTTCAAATAAAGAATTAATTTTTCTAATTTTAATTCTTTCTATTTATCAATACTTAGTTGAAAAACGTTTGAATATAAAATTTTTTGCAATTCTAATTTATTTTTTCTTAAACATTCTTACTTACTTTAATGAAATAAAATACAGCCTTGAGAATTATAAGGAATTTCTTATTTCTTATAACCCAACATTCGCTGAATTTATTATTGGAAGTGGGCCATTGAATCTTAATCAATTCTTATCTGAGAGTTCTTTTGATATAATTAACATTCCTATTTCATCATTTAGCAGTTTATTATTATTTTTTGGAACTTTGGGTTGTCTAATATTATTGGTAATTTATATTTATTTCATAACCTCAAAAAAATATAAATTCTTTGAAAAGTTTTTTGGCAGCTTTTTAGCTTTTAGCTTTCTAGAAGGTGTTGGTGTAAATTATATTTCATTTTTTGCTATGTACTTAAGTCTCTTTTACTTGACCAAAGACAATTACTTCTCAAAAAATTTTTCTTCTAACAAATAGGTATATACCTAATGCAATATTTGTTAATAGTATTGTGTAGTTAAACAAGTGAAAGTTTGGTTGTTTTTCAAAATATCGAAAATTATTATACTCTATTAAATATGGATTTAGGTCTTCTTTTTCGTAACAATAATCTTTCGAATAATCATATTCAAAACTAAAATATCGAGAATTCACCTTACAAAACAAGGAATATGAATTCAACTCATTAATTTCCACATTTAAATTATCAGTGTAGTTTTTAGGAAAGCCGTATAAAAACATAAATAAAGGTAAAAACACAACTAAGAGAACGCTTGCTTTAATTTTATTACTTGAAATTTCAGCTATTAAAAAACTCATTCCAATGACAATTAAAAAAGAATAATACAAAGGCTTTAGTGTGTCACCAATATTTGGATCAAAATTGTTTTCAGGGAATCCAGTAATTATATGGGTTGTTAGAATAAAAAAACCAATAAATGGGAGTGTGAAAAATTTTCTTCTACTTTTTTCTGACCTAAAAAAATGTTTCATAAATAAAAAATAAAAGAAAAGAGAAATAAATAATGAGGTCGTTTTTCTTAAATAACTATTGTCAGTAATTTCTTGAACATATATTGTTAATTGTTTTGTTTGTAAATTTAGTTTGGGAATTTTCATTTCTTGAGAGATACTGTATTTTATAATGTCTCTTCTTCCTTTAAAATAATTTTGGGAATCATCATCCCAATATAAATCGAAATAATCGCCAAATGAATCTAATAGCGTTATATGAACTGCAGAATAATTATGGCGATCTTTATAAGGAGTATAAATAAGTGTCTTTGGGTTTACTTTGTATAGTAAACTCAAACTACCTTTATTATCATATTGTGCTTCTCTTTGTGAAATGCTTTCAATGTTAAAAATATTCTTTTGATTTAATTGATTGTTTTCTTGAAACAATAAAACAAAAAAAGCTATAAGAGGCAGCAAGATAAAAAATACATTTTTCTTATCTTTAAGTCTTAAAAATTTTAAGGAATAATAAAGTATAAGCACGAAAAATGTCATTGCAAATATTGAGCCCTTCTGGCTAAATAATATTATTGACAATGATCCTGCTGTAAAAATATACAAATTATTTCGTTTCTGGAAATACTCTTCCAGAAAAACAATTACCCATGGAAAAAGAGCAAAAGCTAGTATTTCTGGCTTAAACACAATTCTCTGTGCAATACTTATTGGTAAAAAATTAATGAATACTAAAGAAACTATAATTTGAAATTTATTGTATTTAAATATTGATAAAAGTTTTGCAACTCCAGCTGATCCAATTAAGAACAAAATAAAATTTACTTCTTGGATACTTTTCCCTAAAAAAACAAAAAAATTATTAGAAGTTATTTCATAATTTTTCAAATAGAAATACAAAGATTGAATATCATAGTAAGCGAACCCCTGTTCACTATCCGTATAATTAACTATTCCAACGTTATATTCTAAATATCTAAAGTACCTATTAAAATCTGGACTATCAGTAGAGTTGTAAAATAAAAAGTTCATTTCTTTTACAAACAAAAGTGAAAGTATATAAATTGTTACAGAAAATATATAAAGTTTGTTTTCTTTTAAATAAGATAGAAGCATACATCTATTATATTTGTCTGGAAAACTGAGTACTATTTTTTTTATAATACAAGTAAGTTATCTTAATTCTGATTTATAAGTGTTGTCTTGAGAGCCTTGTTTAAAAAGAGGTGGATAAAACCAACGAACCTTAAAATCTAACTCAAACATTTTATAAGCCATTTCCCAATCATATGGAAGAGTGAATTCTTTCATTGATTCGTAAAGCAAGCCTGCAGATTTCTTTTTTATAATATAAGCCTCTGCACAATTACTTGCTGGGTGAGTTGGTTTTAAATATTTTAAATTAAAAAAATCTTTTTTTGATTTAGATTTTATAAAATCTTTACCGGCTCCTCTGCCTAAAAACACTATGTCCCAATCTGTTTTACTAAATTTATTAATAACATTATGTAAATTATTTTTTATTGGTTTTAAATTAATAACATCGTCTTCAAGAATTAATCCATATTCTTTATCTGAATTAGCTATATTATTTAAAGATTTAAGATGCTTAAAATAACATGAAAGTTCAGCATCAGAAAGAATTCTGTATTTCTCATCATAAATTTTCCATAATTTTGTAATTTTTCCTAAAAATTGGTCTTCATTTTTTACGTACTTGTATTCTACGGGTGCAGTATTTAAAGCTTCTCTGTCGTAATCTAGTACATAATTAATTTCCAAATTTTCGTCTTTAAACAACTTATCGATGAACTCTTTTCTATCAGATAGCTTTGAATAATGAATAATTTGTATTAACAGATTAGAAATCAAAATATACCTTTGTACTTTAAAGACATTTATTTGATTCTATGTTTACTAAATATTTATTTTTGACAAATAATTTAAAATGTATGTGTATTGACAAAATCTTTAGAATTTATTTAATTAATATAAAACTATGAAAAGAAATTATTTATTGGCGATTGCATCATACCCGGATAATAGGCAAGATTTTTTTAATACATATACTTCAAAAAGAAATAAAGAATATTGCTCTTATCATAATTTAGAATATATTGAAATTACTGACAACGTAGTGCCTATAAGGGGGAAAATAGGATGGTTTAAAACTTTTAAAGTAAACGAAATTATGAAAAATTTAAATAATGGAGATACATTAACTTATTTTGATGCAGATATGCTGATTGTGAATAAAGAAAAATCTTTCTTACCCGATCAAAATAAATCATTTGCATATTCGATTGATAGTGGAAATACACATTGTATGGGCTCCTTTTCATTAAGGATAAATGATTGGAGTAGAGACTTAATGGAATTAATTATCGATGAGAACAGATATCAAAATTTAATTAACAAAGATACTTTGCATGAACATAAAAATACATATAGTAGTTTTTGGGAGGAATTTTATGATCAAGCATCATGGTATTCCTTAGCAGGAATAAAGCGACACTCAGACAAATCATTTTGGAAATTACCAAATTTTGGTTGGCATTCTGCAAAAGATGAGTGGACAAAGTTTTCGTTAGATGAGTTAGACAGAAATGTTCAAATATTTCCAACTAATTATAATGTTACTGAATTGCCTGGTGAGTCAACTTGCACTTACAACATAAATAAAATTAATTACAATAACGTATATATAAGACATTTTGCTGGCGGGCAAAAGTGGAGAAGTGAGTGGTATTACAAAAAAACTGTACTATTTCACTTGAGACACATTAATCCAATTAACTATATTAAGTCTTACAAAAATTTTTATTATCCTAGGATAAAAAATAAAATTAAAAAATTACTACGAAGATAAAAATATTGATTAATAATTTTTGATTTTAATTATCTTTTGAAATGTCTATTTTTAAATAGCACATTGCCGCCATCTTCCCACCTTATATCCTCAAAATGTACCTTGAAGCCATTATCTATCATAAATTTTTTGAAATCTTCATATAGAATTTGGTTTTCATAATTTTCTAATACTGACACCTCTGAATATATGTATTTAACCTTTGATAGTTTATTGCTTGCCATCAATACATCAGGCTCAACACCTTGGAGGTCCAGCCACAATAAGTCAACTGATTCAATATTGTTCATGCTTAAAAAAGAATCTAATTTAATAGTTTCAACAGACTCTTTAGAATTAAATGTTATACCTGGATGTATTTGAAGATGAAGTTTAGGTTTTAACAATGATGAAGACCCCCAAGGTTTATTTTCATTTTCAGCTAGATTTAAATCCAGCCTTCCATCAATGTGGGAAAAGGCAAGTTTAAATAATTTTATGTTATTAAATTTTTGTATTTTCCTAGATGTTAAATTATACAAACTAGACATAGGCTCAAGTGAATAAATTTTTGAGTTTGAAAAGTTTTTTCCAAAAAAAACAGTGTCATTTCCATCAGCTGCTCCAGCCTCAATTATTGTTGATTCATTTGACAAATTTTTTAGTATAAAATCATGAATATCAACTGGAAAATTTATTTTTCTTTGAAAATATTTCTTTAAAAAAATGTAAAAATTAATGTTATTTTGATAAATAATATTTTTTAATTTATTCATTACAGACTCTTTGTTTTTTAGATATGAGCTAACAATTTGACCTCAGTTGATTATAACTTATTCTCTTTGATTATACATTTGTTATATAGAGCCTATATATCACAGTTAACAAGGATTAAAAGAGACTTCCATAGAAAGTGGGTCAAAGGTTGGTCATAGTTTTA
>MDTD01055023.1_pt1 | contig 10997 bp, 11 predicted proteins | sample 811221 | NCBI WGS metagenome assembly MDTD01 (sample SAMN05326646, study PRJNA326480) | marine metagenome | isolation source: seawater | place: Pacific Ocean: South West | collected 2011
AAAAGCTACCTGAGATGTTTTTGGCAATGTGGACGATTTCTTCCATAGTGGCGTGGCTTTAAGTTTGCAGACACGCCCTAGAATGGTGACAGACGTTGCTTAAGACAAGTTTGTTACGGTTTTTTTTTGCGTGGGTTGTTGTTTTCCGTCTATATGTATGTCAATATATGGAATCTTTGATGTGATTCTATATGAGGCCATGTCTTGTGAGGAGGGTGTTTCCATGTCTTCATTACATTTACTCTTACGTTATGCTTTATCTGTATGTTCCGTGTTGTTGTGTCTTGGTTGTTTAGGATGTACACACCAGCAAGCTGCTCGTGTGTCTAAGTCACAGAAGAGATCTCCGATCTTTCTCTGGAAGGCCAGCCATCCACAAGCGCCTAAGGCGAGTCTGTATTTGTATGGTACGATTCACGTTGGCAAAGAACAAAAAGCTGGTGTCGATATTGCTGTAAAGGAGGCGCTTGATCGCTCTGAATTACTTGCCTTAGAGAGTGTTCCTGCGGATCGTTCTACCAAAAAAACGGCTCTTGCGACGGCAAAAATGGAACAAGAGCGACGTATTGTGCAGCAACATGGGTTGTTATCAGGTCGTCAACAGCTGCACAAAGTCATCTCTCCTAAAACGTACCGACTTCTCACAAAAGTCTCTCGCAAGTTTGGAATGTCACCTCGCTTTTTTCACAAGATGAAGCCGTGGCTTGTAAGTATGGCGCTCTCCTCGATTCAGATGGGATATGCTGATGTACGTCGTGAGTTTGGGAAGGAGAGTATTTTGATGACTTATGCTGAGAAAAACAAGCAACGACTTGTTTCTCTTGAGCGGTTATCAGATCAGCTGCAGGTCTTCAGCAAGATGTCACCCAAGCAACAGGAGGCATACCTCGTGAGTACGTTGATGGGGCTTGATGGTCATGATGATACCTTTAAGATCTTGGATATATACAAAACAGGCAATATGGACCTGCTGGAAAAGTATCTCAACCAATCTAACCTCGAACAATTTCGAGATCTTCGTAGACGTATCGGGGATGATCGCAACGTGTTGATGGTGAAGAGGATCAAGGAGCTTGTGGCGCAAAGCAAGAAGGCGTTTGTCGCCGTTGGCGTCGCACACTATGTCGGTAAGACGGGAATCCTCGCGTTGTTAAAGAGCAGCGGCTATACGATTCAACGTGTCCCTGCCAAGGGGCTTTTGCCTTTTCAGCAACCGTTTGACCGGTATCAACATCCCGATAAGTATTGGATTCATGTGAAGGATCGTCGGCACAGGGTGAGCATCAAGTTTCCTGTGAAGCCACGTAAGCTCGAAAAGAAGATCTCCACCCCAAATGGGATCCATCTGCATACACTTTACACAGCAGAGCGGGCTATTTTTCACACGGCGATGTCCATTACTGAGTACCCGCCTCGTGTCCGTCAGCTCCTCCACTACACGACCAATCGCGCGAGATTGTACAACCACGTGGTGAGAGGATGGTTGCACCGTACAAAAGGGAAATTGGTAACGTTCCAGAAGGTTCGTCTTTTTGGTTCCATCGCTTTTTTTGTCCAGGTCAAGACCCACTCGACCTTTCAGGAAGGGTTTTTGACGTTGCGCAATGGTCGGATGATCCAGATCGCTGTCATTCATATTGGAAAATTGCTCCCTAAAGACCCGAGAAGATCATGGCGTAAGGTGTTCTTTCGCTCTCTCTCGATGGAGCGCAGCCGGAGCTTTGGTATCACCCTCTGATGGACTGTTTCGGAAGGGGAGAGTGTTCTTTTTTGTGATGTGTGTTGGGTTGTGAGGGGGGAGCGCGTATAGTCATTTTCGCGATGAATTGACTTCCCAAGGACACTGGAAAGGATGCTCCATGACGACATATCTTCCACAATTTCTCGCTCTCGAAGGCGCTGAGAGCGAACCGTTGATCTCTTTGCTCAAGAACCTCTTTGACCAAAACGTTACAGCTGTCGAGCTACGCAAAGAGGTCTCATGCTCTCTTGCAAATGCTGGTCATATTGGAAAAACAACGACTCCTGCGTGGTTGGTTCTTCATCAACCAAAAGATTGGGAGAACAATGATCCGCATCTTTTGGAGGAGGAGTCTATCCTGGTACATCTCGAAGCACCGATGTTTTTTGCTGTGCCGAGTGATGGGGATGTTTTTTACGGCAACCTCGATGGGTATGGTGAGAAAGACCTCGTCTATCAAAGCTGGGGAGAGGCGTACTCTTTGTATCTTGATAAGGACGGCAATACAGATGATACACCTTTGAAGGTCAGCGATAAAGACATTCCCCAACTCGTAGCGTATGATCAGGAGTCTTCTATTGTGCTTGGTCGTCTGCAATGGTTTGAGCCTTCGCCAACAACGATATCATCATGGATATCTTTGATGGAGATCGCTGCGAGCGCGGTCTTTGATGCGGAGATGGAACCCTACACTGTCCCTGAGGGTGACGAGAATGAAGTCAGCCGTGATGTGGAGATGTCTGTGGAGGGATTTTCAGAGAGCGTGATGGGGTCTGGTGTGATGGGCGCGACGCGTCACAACGCGAGTGAGCAAGAAGGACCACGCCAACTCCCCCACATTTTGTGGCGCGCGACAGCAACAGGTTCGAGTGGATCGGAGTGGGGAGGGAACCCTGTCATCGCTGGAGATTGTGTCATCACGAGCACATCTGGTTACAACTTGGACACGGCTGTTCACGATCTTGGTGGTCAGCTACGTTGGACGCGTACGTTGTTCGAGGCGCAAGGCTGGCCTGTTGGCGATCCTGTCGTGACGGCAGATTCGATTTATCAAGGGTCCAACAAGGGACTTCATGCGTTGGACCTCAAAACAGGTAAAGAGCGTTGGATGTACAAGGCTGGAGGGTTGGTTCAAACACCACCTATTTTGGCCAACGGAGTGTGTTATGTCCTGACAAAGGGCGCCGTTCATGCCATCGATATCCAGGAGGGGCGGCGTCTGTGGCGATACAACTGCAAGTCCAAGTATTACGGGGGGACAGCGTATGCTGAAGGCGTGTTGTTTTTTGCGCTCGCAGGACACGTTTGTGCGCTTGATGCTTCGACTGGCAAGCGGTTGTTGTGGAAGGTTCCCGGATATGGATTTCCCGGTGTTCATCCGTTTTTGCTCGACGGTGAGCGTTTGATCTGCCAGGGGATAGGGAATGGTTCCATTCGTGCGCTTCGTCGTTCTGACGGAGAGGTCTTGTGGGAGCGAGCGTGTGGTTTGGGATACGGAGACAAAGGGTGGGCTGTTCACCAGGGGATTTTGGTTGGCTTTGATGAAGATGGTCGTCTCTGCGCCTTGAAGAGTGAAGATGGTCAGCCTTTGTGGAGCTTTGAGACAGGTGGTACACAATATGGCATTGGGAAACGTATCCCGACGATCGCTGGCAATACGGTTTTCGCTGTGATGGTGGAGGATGACTCTTCCCAAACCAGGTATCTGGTCGCTGTTGATTTACACTCTGGTGAGGAATTATGGAGGCTCGGGAGCACCGAGTACGATATCTATTACGGCGATAAAGATGAAGGCAAAGAGGTTGGTCACGACTTTTTCTCCTGGAATTGTACGCCCGCTGTCCACCAAGGGATTGTGTATGCGCAGATCTGTAATCAGATGTACGCGCTCGGAAACATAGAGGAGTGAGAAGAGATGTCATTTCGTGTATTCATTGATAATGTGTCTTATTTTGCTGCAAAACGATTGTGTGTCTTTATCGTGGACCTCAAACGCTCGGAAGGCGATGATATCGAGATTGGTGATCGTCTCAAGGTGGTATTTGAAGGGGAAGAGCATATTTTCGAGATCGAGGACATAGAGCTGTTTCAAGGGACCAAGGAGTCTGGCGGATTGCTCCTCAAGATCCCATTTGAGACGTTCCCTACACAACAAAAATGGTCACAAATGAACCACGTCGAAGCGCTCTTGCTTTCATCTCGCTCAACCTTGTCAACGGCAACATAGGTCGTTTTTCTTGTGAGTAAAGACCAACTTGGTGAGGAGGGGTTCTTGTGGGAATGTGTTTGCTTCTCTGTGCTGTTTTGTATGTTGCATTTTTGCAAAGCAACTCCTGAGCGTCTATTTTTTTGTAAGCTTGCTCAAGTCAAAACGTACAGTTCCCCTTTGGCAACTTTCCAGGCAGATGGGGTTTCCGATTGTGAGGTAGCCAATATTTTCTTTTGTCTCTTCGAAGAGAAGGAGGTTATCTTTTCGTATTCCAAGTTTCATTTTGTGAGCCCCAGCAGACGCCCACACTTCATATCCAGATCCTTCGTCCCACTCTTTCTCTGATAAATTGACCTCCAATCCCCCAAAGGCAAAACACGCTCCTGGAAACTCGTGATATACGTTCGAAAGGTATTGCTTTTTTTCAAAGATGCATGTCTCGGATGGATGGTCGTCAAATTGTATGGTGAATCGATATTTGCCAACAGGCATATCTTTACTTATGACGAATTGGACGTAGAGGATACTCCCAGCCCCACAAACACCTTCCTGCCAGCATTCACCAACACAAAAGCAGCCAGTTTTTGCCGTCAGAAAAAAACAAAGGGCTGAGAGAAGGTAGAAATATCGTAGTTTTCTTCTCATTGTCGTACTTTACCCTATTGCCTTCTGCATCTCAGGCTGACAGTGCGCATGTGATAATTTAACTGATCGTTGAAGCCATCCTTCTTTTTTGGCTGCTTTCATCTCGTTCAACCTTGTCCCGTACCATAGCTCGTTTTGCTTCCAAATGCAAAGAGAAACAAAGTCAGATGCGCACATGGCCGTGAAGCGCCAAAAAAGAAAGTGGCTTCAACAGAAGTCACTGGAAGCTCGCCCCTTTGAGGGCGAGTTGTTCACTCGATGACCTTGCGCGAGTTGGGTTGAAAGCGCCTTCACAAATTGACCTCGACCGTAGCTTGGTTGATACCACAAAAGTCTCTCGTTACTTCAAAGAGTGTGGTTTTTGAAGTGTTTTTGCTGTGGATGATGACCTCGTATTTCCCTGCTCTATCCGACAAAACACAACACCATCCAGCTCCACCGTCACAAGAGCGGGTTTCTTTCGTCGAAACATTTTCCCACGGTCCTCCACCAACTCTGTACTGAAGCTTGTCGAGGGTTGCTTGTTCGCCTTTCACAGAAATGCAAAAAGCAAATGGTTGACTAAGTGGGCATTCGATCGAACATGAGGGGAGTAAGAGAGTGAAAAGTAATATCATCATTCGACGTGTTCGGTTTGTCAGAGTGATAGTTTTTTGCATTGCAGGGAAACTCCGTCTGTATACCAACCAGAATGGACATCCATGTATTCGTCTGGATAGAACGATGACTTGCTGTTTGAAGGTGTGTGATGACGATGTGACAGAGAAGATGTGGATCCTGGAATGTAAGGTGACGTATTCATCGCACTCTGAGCGTATTTTACGTTTTGAGTACTTTGTTTGAAGGGTCTTTGATCAGGATACATCATGTTTTTCCTTTTGGTTGACTTCCGTTTTGTTCAACCTTGTCTACGGCAACATAGCTCGTTTTGCTTCCAAATGCAAAGAGAAACAAGGGACAAAGCGCAAGCGACTCAACGACTTTGTCCCTTGTGTATGATACCAATTAACCACCACGCCCGATGATTGTTACTTCGAGAAGGATCGATTGTCCTGGTCCAATGGAGTTTTCTTCGCTTTTTTCCATCCAACGGCCTTACAGAGAGAATATCGTTCGCGAATGCTAAAAAAGATGGGTCTTGGAAGACCTCCCAGGAAAGATCCGATCACACCTTGTAGAAGGAAGAGGCTATCATTTTGTCCGAGGCCTTATTTTGCGTTTTGAAGCGTGGGACAAAAAATCCCACCCTCTATTTTGCGTTTTGAAGCGTTGGATTTTTGTCCCACTCTTTATTTTGCGTTTTGGAGCGTGGGACAAAAAAATCCCACCCTTTATTTTGTGTTTTGGAGCGTGGGATTTTTGTCTGAGGCCTTATTTTGCATTTTGAGGTGTTGGACAAGAAAGCTCATCCACTATTTTGCGCTTCGAGGTGTTGGAGGAGTTATGCGAGGGGATTTTTCGCCTGTGGTGGCAGGTGCGTGTTCATCCATATTTTTGGGTGAATCTGGGTTCTTTTGGAGCAAAAAGAAATGCTTGCGGCTTGAATATATTTTGTGTATGGTCCTATTCTCTATGAAACCAATACAAGAATAAGTGGAGGAAAGATGTCCAAACTTAGTGAACAGACAATGAATCAAGCCAAAAACGCTGATTATGTGGGGAGTTCTTTACAAAGTCAAAGAACCATCTTGGTGGATGGTCTCTCTGCGAGCTTGGGTGGCTTGTCAAAAGCGGAGTGGGAGAAGGTGATCGATGTGTTTTATCAGCACCTTGATGGAGCAAATCATACACTGGTCCAAAAGGAACAAGCATATGTTGCTGAGCAAACAGACGATACTCCTAGCCGAGATCAAAGAGATGCTGACCTCGCCGATTGCCAAGATATCGTGGTGAAAGTCCGCGATCGATTGTTTAGTATTGGAGGGGAAATGCTCGCGAAAGAATTTGGCTTGCCTTCCGCTGTTCCTCAGAGACCTGATAAACTCGCGAAAATAGCAGCAAGTGCAGCAAAACTCCTCTACGCTCAAAAGCAGGACTTTGTCGATGAGTTCAACGAAACAACTTCTCCACAAAAATTAGCCGCAGCGTTGGAGGCAAAGGCAAAAGTACTCGATGCCTCCCTCAAAAAAGTACAACAGGAAGTCCGTGAACTCCAATCTGCGCTTGTGCAACGCGAGCAAGCCAGAGAAAACTGGGATAAAGCCTACAAGGGTGTCTCTCGTATTGCAGAAGGTCTGTTCTTCTTGGCGGACAATCCCGAACTTGCCGAGAGGGTCAGATATACTGTCCGTCGAAGTTCCGGAAAAGACAAAACTCCCGAAGAAAATCAAGAAACACCCACTACGCAACCTTCCTGAGTCGAAAGATGGACACCTCACTCCCCGTCGATGATCGTATTGGATTGCCATCCCGTCACCTGAACGCGCTGAAGAAGATCTTCAAGCGCTTTTCGTCGACGGCAGACGTTCTCCAATGGGGGCTGCTACAGCAACCTCCATGGGAATTCGTCGATATAATCCATCAAGACGAATACTGCATCGATCTCATCATGATGCTCCCCGATGGCCTCTACCTTGTCTTTGATACGACTTGACTTGGTGGACTCGTGGCGGTCGCCATATGGAAGCATCAACCCACCCCCCAAGAATTACTCGACGCACGCCTCGAAAGAGGCTGGTCCCCCACGACTTCCTCCCTCGTTGAAGGCGAAAAGATCCTTGGATACGCTGCATGTCTCATCAAATGATACAAACGAAAAGGGAGCTGGTGTTTCGAGATAAAGGAGCTTTTACGATGTACAGTGCTAAAAAAGTACTTGCAAAACATGGACATCGTAAAGAAGTCTTGTGCCTGAAACAGGAAACTGAACCCTCAACAGCCTGAGAAACATGACAAGTAGGAGTTCACTGTGAAGTTGTTGTGTACGATATGTTGTCTTCTGTGTTTGCCTTCTTCTGTGTTTGCGTCATCACTCTTATCAGTTGTGGATGCAGAAGACAAGCGTTTGATGGATATCGCCTTTTGGCGTAAGCAGAGCCGCGCTCAACATCCTCTTCATCGCGCACGTGTCGCGAAAGCCCTCGGTCGATTACAGCGACCTGTATTTGTCCCATTGCTACAGGCGTTATTACTCGACAGCGATCGACGTGTCCGTCTACAGGCGGCCTTTGCCATTGGACAATATGGTTGGGACAAGCGTTTCTTTGGGGCACACCGGGCGGCCCTCGCGAAGTTGCTCTCTACACGTTTACAGACGGAGAAAGACGTCGCTGTCAAACATGCGTTGATCGAAGCTGTCGGAAAACACGCCTTCACAAAAGCGCCTCTGTGGTTGATACCGATCTTGCAGAGTGGGCATGCGCATTTACGAGCTGAGGCGATCCTGTCGATCTTTCGCGCAAAGTGGGAACGTTTTCGAAAACAAAGAGGACTCAAAAAGTCCACACCACTTTCCCCCCGGCTGCTCGATATGTTCTCAAAGCTCGCGACACACAAAGCACCACTTGTTCGCCGGAACATTGCATATTATTTTGCACGTACCGGTGACAAGAGAGGCTTCTCTATCATCTCAACACTCGCAAAAGATCCGTCTTTGTGGGTGCGGTTCTTTGCGCTCACAGCGTTAAAGAAGTTGAAGGACAAGAGAGGGGCAAAGCTCGCGCTCGACGCGACCCACCACACAGATGAACATATCCGTATCGTCGCGATCCAGGCGGCTGCGGGGTTAGGTGCCGCACATCGATTGCCTGTGACGCTCTTTCGCGATCCGTCTTATCATGTCCGCGCTGCGATGGTGCAGGCATATGGTCGCGCCTCAAAAGTCTCTTTGGCACCACTTTTTGCGATGATGTACGACCCCTCGCCTTCTGTGAGAGCTGCCTTGATGTCGACGCTTGCAAAGCGTCTCAAAGCACAATCTGTACCCGTCTTACAACATGCGATGAAGGAGCCCTCTTGGGTGATTCGTGTTGCGGCTGTGCGCGCCTCGAAGTTGCTCCCAAAGGGGCGAGAGGCTTTGTACCAAAAGGGACTTTCGGACAAGGATGTCAGAGTGCGTTCGGCGACGGTGATGTTGTTAGGTCGTGTGAAGGGGCGTTTTGCGTGGGAGGCGATCAAAAAAGCGCTCTCATCATCCTTATTATCTGAACGTGGTGCGGCTGTTGAGGCGTTGTTCCATCGCAAAGAACCGGACATGATGAAGGTCGCTTGGGCTGCGTATCAGGCGAGCTTGTCGAAGCAATGGGGAGAGGTCCGTGAGAGCTTTGTGAGGTTGTTTGCGCGCGGTAAGGGGAGCACGTCCTACCTGCAAAAGATGCTGACAGATCCTTCTTCGTTCGTCGCGTATAAGGCGATGAAGGCGCTACAAAAGAGAGGCGTAAAGGTGGTCCAGAAAGTCAATTCACCAGCGTTGACCTTTACACCTCACCGTGAGCTTGTCTTTTCCAAGAATCCACACATCGTCATCCACACAAATAAGGGAAAGATGGTCATCGAATGTTATGCAAAAGATGCACAACTCCACGTCGCTAACTTCGTGGGGATGGTGAAGAAGAGATTATATGATGGTTTGCTCTGGCATCGTGTGATATCGAACTTCGTGATCCAGGGTGGTGATCCCGATGGGACGGGCTGGGGGGCTGCGGGATTCTCGATGCGTGCGGAGATCAACCCCAGACGTTATATACGGGGTGTCCTGGGGATGCCCCGTTCACAGGGGTGGAACACAGGTGGGGTGCAGATCTTTTTCACACATGTCCCGACTCCTCATCTCGACGGTCTGTACACGGTCTTTGGTCGTATCGTGAAGGGGTTTGATGTGCTCGATCGCATAGAACAGGGGGATCGTATCTTGAAGGCTCGTGTGGTTATGGGAAGTGCAACAAAACCAACTCAATAGGATCGTCTTGCTCTCTTTTCCTCTCCATCTTTTCTTTCTTTTCTTTATGTATCATCTTTCGCGAAGCGGAAGATGATACATTGCGGCCCACGCCGAAGGCGTCAACAGGAGGGGGAAGCAAGCGTAGCGCGCTTGGGGACCGCCTCCGGTCCCCGGTAGCAGTGCCAAGCGAAGCGCGGCAGTTTGTGGCCTTAGCGATGTGGTTTTATCTTTCCGGCCTTGAGGTCTGCGAAGTAAGTCTTTGTCCACTCTGAGACGTGACCTGAGAGCATGATCAGGGCGAGCATGTTGGGGATGACGAGTAGACCCACCATAATATCAGAGAAGCTCACAACAAGCTCAAGACTCTGCACTGCGCCGACAAAAGCAGCCCCCAGGAAGATAAGTCTATACGGAACGACGCTGGCTTTCCCAAATGTATAGGAGGCACCTGTCTCTCCGTAATAAGACCATGTCAGGATTGTCGAGAATGCGAACATAAACCCAGCAAACGACACAAAGAAGGCACCAAAGCCGCTCAGGTAGCGGTCAAAGGAGACGGCAGTTAGGGCGATCCCCTTCAGCTTTTTGACACTCTGAACACGATCGATGCTCCAATGACTCTTGGCACCTTGTGGGATGAATGTGAGTGTAAAGGTCTTCTTTTTCTTCTGTCCTTTTTTGGGGGTCATCATGGCGTGGAGCGCTTTATTGGGCATCAACACACAGCTCGTCCAGAGCGTCTTCTTATCACACTGGATCGCCTTGATCATTGGCACAGCAGGTTGCTTTTTGGCACCTTTTGGCATTGTCTTGTTGGCCTTTTGGGGACTCTTTGTTTTTTGAGGGGCACCGAGGAGGACGCTCGCGAGGGTCTTTCCATCGGCGTTCATTTGGACTTGCATCTGGCCTTCGGTCCTGTAATAGGAGAAGCGGATCGCGTCGTGATATGGAAAGCGTTCTGTCAGCGCGAGGCGTGTGTCCTTGGTCGGCTTGCCTTTGTAAGTCATGACGGACTTTTTGTCCCTAAATTGTTGGATCAGCCCGTGTTCTTTGGGGATATCTTTTGTCTGCTGTGTCCACCCTGTAGGGAGTGTTGTCTGTTTGGCTTCGAAGCTCGCGGTCATTTTGGCCTGATGTGTTTCGTTGCCATAGAATCCACCGAGGATCACGACGAGCGCGGTGGCTGTGGAGACGACGATCGTGTCGATGAATGGTCCGAGGGAGGCGACGAGCCCTTCGCGGATGGGGTAATCTGTTTTGACGGCGGCGTGTGCGATGGCTGCGGAACCCAGACCTGCTTCGTTGGAGAAGATCGCCCGTCGGATACCGTATTGGATGACTGCGCCGATTGAACCACCTGCGGCGGCCTGTCCTGTAAAGCCATCATAGAAGATAACACCAAAGGCGGAGGGGACTTTCCACCAACTCATTACCGGACACTTTTGATATAGGCTCGATACGAGCGTGAAAAAAACTCTGTCATGGAGTATACTCCTCGTTGAATAAAACAAACGGAGATACCC
>MDTD01037435.1_pt1 | contig 10994 bp, 3 predicted proteins | sample 811221 | NCBI WGS metagenome assembly MDTD01 (sample SAMN05326646, study PRJNA326480) | marine metagenome | isolation source: seawater | place: Pacific Ocean: South West | collected 2011
ATCTTATGTAACTATGCAAATGATGGAACTGCTGAATTAGAAGAAACTTTAATTGATCTAGAGTATGATCCAGTTAGTGTTAACAGTGTTGAAGAGGCAATCGAAATTGATGCAGATGCTATTATTGCTGGATACGGTGGCGGTTGTGATGGGGATGAAGTAAGCAATATATCTAGCTGGATAGAATCAGGTAAGGGGTATATCCAAAATGGGGATCATTTTAACTGGTTTCCAAATGCCTGGGAAAATGTTGGTCTGGATACTGTGGAGATAGTTTTGAACGACCTAGGTCATCCTGTGACAGCGGGTCTCCCTGAAACTTTTCATTCATACGGGTTCTGGCACTATAATGGTTGGGGATATTTTGCATATGTCACTGATACAACTTTTACAGATATTGCTGCGGTCAATAGTAATGCGCGCGGGATCACAGCAGACCAGATCGGTGATGGCCGAGCAGTCTACCTTGGATTCAATATTTTCGGGCCCGATGCTTCATCAGAGGTCATACAGCTCCTTTCAAACACACTTCAATATGTAACTAACACAGACCACCAAGATGAATCTCAAATGGCTCAGGCGACAGTAGTAGACCATTTAGGCAATTTAATTGACAGCGCAACAGTGTGTTTTTTCTCAACAGAATTAGATACGTTAATTATTGCAGGAACAGATAGTTTAGGAACTGCCTCTGCAGAATTAGGCATCGGGATGTGGAGTACTTATGCTTATGAAAATAATGATAATGGGACCTATTTAGATCTTTGGGATGGCGGTGTCTTTTATATGACACCAGATGGAGCGTCTGAGGATAATATAGAGATGATCTTACATCCTAGAGATGATTATGGATTCTTGATTGTTGGAGTAGAAGAATATAATGAACAGGATTCTCTTGTCTCTGTTTTGACCAGCGTTACTATATCTGATAGTACTGGCGAACCAATTTATAATGGAGAAACAAATGTGTGGGGTGATATTGGCACTGCTCTAGAGCCATACCAGGAATATGATGTCTATGTTAACTATGACGGAGAATTCCATACTCAGTCAATATCCATTGACACAGTGGATGCGTATAGATTCCTTTCATTTGAATTTGGTGATGCAGGGGATGATGAAGATTCTACTGGTGCTGGTGTAGAATTCCACTTCTCATCTGTTGATAGCATGTATACAGAATATGAGTCAGTATTCACCTCTATGGGATCAGGCTGTGACGATTGTTCTGGTAATTTATCAGATATGAGTCCAGACACAACTGTTACCATTAGATCGCAGTCAGATTTTGAAGCTTGGGCAAATGCCTATGAGTTCAATGATTATTATTTTCAATTCATTGATATGAATAATAATGATCAGCATGATATGGGAGAGGTTTATGCCGTATCCTGTGAAAATGGTGAATGGGATGGAGGGAATGTGACCGTTGCATATAATGGCAATGTTTACTACTTGGATTTCGTTTATTTTTGGGAGCTAGCTTATGATTTTGATTGGGAAGGAGGAGATGACGATGAGGATGACTATGATGACGCTGACGGATTTGAATATTTAGGTGAATTTGAAGGTCACCATTATTATGGTTCTCACGATACTGTTTCATGGCATGATGCACTCAATTTCACTGATACGGTTCAAGTTGGTGATGGTGTTGAATTATATATGGCAACCATAACATCTCAACAAGAGAATAGTTTTATTCGATTTGCTGCTGATACCCTTAATGCTGGAGGGATTTGGATCGGGCTCACTGATGAACAGGAGGAAGGTAATTGGCAATGGGTCACTGGAGAAGAGGTGGTTTACACAAACTGGAATGATGGTGAGCCAAATAACTCTGATGGTAATGAACACTATGCAGAGCTAATGGTAAGCAATGGACTCTGGAATGATCTTCCCAACGATTATCAACGATCATTTATTGTAGAACTAGAGGTAAATGACGTTGATGATAGTTCCTCAGTTTACTTCATCAAAGAGGATTATGCAGATTATACTGACCCGGATAACTGGGACCATATTACTGAAACCGTAGCAATCACTCGGGCAGATAACCAAGGGCTATTCAACCCATATGCCGAAGATAGTTATAATGGTAATGGGCCAGCGGGCACACTATGGTCACCCATACCGACTGATCAGTCTACAACTGCAGACTATGTTCAATGGGTTGAAGCAGTGAATTATTCCCCACCAAGCGTGTTGGGACAGACCATTTCATTATGGTGTGTTGAAGAAAATATATTCTACGATATACAGATGGAAAGTTGGACAGCCGGTAATAATGGTGGTGGGTTTAGTTACTGGAGATATCCAGCTGAAGCTCCGCCAGAACCTGGCATGATTCTGGTATGGACTGGTGTCGGTAATGATTCAACAGGAGATGGTTCATTTGATAGTCCATTTGCCACAGTTGGTCATGCTTTTAATGAAATGAATGATGGTGATATGATTTTAGTAGGACCAGGTGTCTACAATGAAAATATCAGTGCCAGTAATATTTCAGGGATGCTTTTTTCTTTCGCTGGATCAGATTCAACGGTGATCAATGGCAATGGACAGGGGACTATTTTTGAGATCATTCAGGGAGATTGGTTAGTAAGAGGTTTTGCCTTTACCAATGGGTCTGCTGATGTGAATGGTGGTGCACTTTATATAAATAACGGCACCATAATGATGGGCAATAATATCTTCGTAAGTAATACAGCTGAATCTGAAGGAGGTGCGCTTTTTGCAACCAATTCTAATGTTGTCATCGATAGCTGTATGTTTATGAATAATAGTACAAACAACTTTGATGGTGGTGCTATGAAAGTCAGTAGTTATGATTCACTTTCAAATAGATTTGTTTCAATCTCAAATACACTTTTTATGGGTAATAGTGCCCGCGCCGGGGCAGGTGCATACATAGGAGCCAGTAATGGCGCCTATATGGATGTATATATGGACCGCGTTACCTTTGTTCAGAACTCTGGTGAATATAATGTGGGTCTAAGGGTCCGTGGTAATACATACACATCTGTCTATAATAGTGCTTTTATTGGGAATGAGTCCCAGGGCTATGCAGCGGGAGGAGGATTTTCCCAAGGTAGTGGCGGCTATATGGATCACTGTTTAATCGTTAATAACCACGCAAATCTTGCAGGCGGGAATTCTAACTCAGGTGGATTCTCTGTATGGAGTGGCTCTAATGTTAATTTTAATTTCTGTACCTTTGCCGGGAATATAGCTGCTTATGGAAGTGCCTTATCTGTTGGTGGTGGGTCATATGCTGATGTGCATGGATCCATTGTCTGGGGTAACCCAGGACAGAATTCTCTGGCAGCAGTACAATGGGATAATAATGGGAGCGGTCTTCATTTACATGAAACTACTGTCCAGGGAGGAGAGAATGGAGTATTTACAGACACATTATCCTACGCAGAATATTCAAATGTGATGAGTAGTCCACCTTTCTTTTGTGAACCCGCTAATGGAAATTTCTCTATAGATGAAATGTCTCCAGCTGTCACAAGTTGGGGAGAACCTATGGGTGCACTTGGCTATGGATGTACAGGAACGATTCAAGCAGATGCTAATATTCTTGGTATTGAAGATATACCTAATGACCAGGGAGGAAGGGTATACATCACTTTTGAAAGATCGATTTTTGATACAGATGGTTTGGGTCGCACAGAAATGTATACTATTGAACGTCTAGATGGAGATCAGTGGGTAGGGCTAAACTCAGTTGGTGCTTATGCAAGTAATGTTTATGTGGTAGAAGCAACAACGCTTGCTGATTCAACGAGTGAAAACGATGCAATAACCACTTACCGCGTGGTAGCAAACATGGATGAAGGCAATTTCGACAGCGAGCCATCATCCGGATACTCTGTTGATAATATTTTTCCAGGAATGCTAACAGGGCTTAATGCAGTGCTTTTAGATGGTGTTGTTAACTTAAACTGGGAAATGTCTGATGCAAATGACCTGTCACACTATAATATTTACCGAAGTGACATACCAGACTTTAATATTGATGAGACGTATTTCATTGGTGAAAGTAACGATCCGGCCTTTTCTGATGATATAACTGAGTCAGGAGAATATTATTATACGGTCACTGCCGTTGATATACATGAGAATGAAGGTGATCCTTCTGAGGTTGTAAATATTGCATTATTAAGCTTAGAAGATATTCATGGACTTCCACAGGATTTCGCTATTCATCAGAACTATCCGAATCCTTTCAACCCTACGACCACTCTTAGATATGATATCCCTGAAAGTGGAACCGTATCTATTTTGATCTATGATATGATGGGAAGGCAGATTCGTTCACTTGTAAATGAAAATGTGTCTGCTGGTTACCACTTTGTGCAGTGGGATGGTACGAATGATACTGGGTCTCCTGTGGCAGCTGGTGTATATATCTATAGTTTAAATAGTGGAAGCTTCAGAGGGATTAAAAAGATGATCTTATTAAAGTAGAGTATTATTTTTCTATTAAAAAGGGGCATAAAAGCCCCTTTTTTATTTTTAGTAAAATTCTCTATTATTTTTAACTTCCGCGATTGTGACATAAAAGAATTGGATAATACGTTGAGTTATACATACAAATTTCTATTTACCCTATTAAGTATCGCCTATATAAATGGCGAAGATACTCCTAAAGCAGTTGAGTGGGGTTACTTAGACTCTCTTGCGGGTGTATATTATCTTGATAATGTTCCATACACTGGACCAGTCATTAAACAATTAGATATTGGTATGCGTGCAGGTGAATTTAAAGATGGGGTGAAGCATGGCCTTTGGCAAACCCTGAACCAAATAGGTGAGCCGATCATGATCGGACATTTTGATAAAGGTAAAAAACATGGAAAATTTGAGCAATGGTACGATGATGGTGATAAGAGGCACAGGGAACTAATAGCAACCTTTGACCAAAATAAATATATTGATCATTATAAAGAGTGGTATGAGAATGGGGGGAAATCTATAATTGGTTTTTACATTGATGGTAAAGAACACGGTAAATATACCGAGTGGTATGAGAATGGACAAAAGTCTCTGAAAGCTAGATTCATCAATGGCGAACCTGATGGATGGTATACTCAGTGGCATGCAAATGGGAAAAAAGCATTAAAAATAAAATATTCTAATGGGAAAGAGGATGGCACGTGGACCCAATGGTATGAAAATGGAAGAAAAGAAATGATGATAGGCTACGTAAATGGCATACCAAGAGGCAGAGCAAAATTTTGGTTTCCTGATGGATCGGTCAAAGGAGAGGGTATAGTAAGGAATGAGGTTCCCGGTGGAGGTTGGATCATAGTAGATCCAGAAGGGAATAAAAGAGTATTTAAATAAAAAAAAGCTCCTTATGGAGCTTTTTTATTTAAAATTGAAAATTAGTTTATTTATAATACTTTGCCCATTTTGAATCAGGCGAGGTTGCAAGTAACTCTTTTTCATATTCCCTTGCTTTTGAATTATCCTCAAGCTTCTTGTAGATCTGTATAACGTAATGTGTAACCTCCGGGATCTTTGCATGTGAAGGGTCTTTCTCTTTTAGTGAAGTAAGAGTATTGATCAGTTTACCAAGAGCCTTATTTAATTCTACTTTACTAGGACCTTTCATAGACTGTCTATAGTATAGGTGGTGGAGTGCTTCATCTTCAGCTTCAGCACCACGTACGCCAGCAACAGCAGTTACTTTTTCTACCTCATATCCAGCATCTGCAACATCTTCGATCTCATTCCATACGGTATTATCCCACATGGCATCCATGTCCAGATCAAGATCATCATCTTGCGCCCATAGGGTACCAAAGGATAGAAATAATGTTATAGCAATAAATTTATTCTTCATGATGGAGTAAACTTACTAATAATTAATCGAATTTATCAAACTTTGGCGTATTCTCACCCATGCTTTCAATAAAGTCCAGCTGAGTGACTAACTCAGGTTTGGCCTTTTTTACTTCTTCATAATATTCTACAGCTTCGTCGTATCTATACATCCTATATAAGGCGACGGCAAGATTCACTTTATAATCCATTTCTTCAGAGTCATTATTAATGGCCTTTTTAAAATAGTCGATCGCCATTGAATAATTCCCTAAGCGGGCAAAAGTAACTCCAACAGTATTATCACTTCGTGCCCTTCTTTTCCTAAAATCAACTTTCTTGATATCCTCAGGTTCTACATCTTTAGGTGCTTCTTTTATCTCTACCAACCCTTTACTGGATCCTTCTGCAAGTTCAGCTTCAAGGTCAGATGAGATCTTTAGTGTAGGTCCATCTGTTGGGCCAGCAATACTTGCTTTTGCGGCGCCAAATACTTTATCAAGCTTTCCCTCGAACATAGGGTCGACCATTACTACCTCATCATACTTCTGTTTGGCAAGGCCTTTATTACCAAGCATGAATTGTGTGATTGCTATATTTAACATATAGCCTGCATGCTCACCAGCTTGCTGTAAGGCTTCTTCATAAAATTCAATGGCTTTTGCATACTCTTCTAATTTGGTGTAGCAAACACCCAGAGTATTGATTGCATCTGGGAAAACAGGTTTCATATTAATAGCCGTCTCGAGCATTTCAACCGCCTCTTTGAATCTTTTGAATTCCATATACTTTACACCAGCATCATAATAATCTTCTGCTGCGATCAATCTACTTCCAACGGAATTATATACGATCTGTTCTAGCCACATTCCATATTGCTTGATATCTTCTTTTAATAGATCGTTGATGCCATCAATAGTTGGCATAGGCATATCAGGGGTGATATGAGAGCCTGCTAGATAAATTGCAGATGCTTCTTTAACAGATATCTCGTTAACATAATTTTCAGCTTTCATCTCATTATATTTCAGAGAACCTTGTTTCCAGGCAGAGAAGAAGGGTTTTCCTACTAGAGTTGCCTCGATCGGTATCCACACCTTATCATTAAGAACAACAACTTCATTCTCATCTAAAAAATACTTACTTACATCATCGGGCTTAATGCCACTATCAAACATAAGAAATATGTGGCCTGCACCAGGCTTGAAGACATCTAAGAACATGGATTCAATGCCCAGGTTGGCTAAGAGCGAACCATATAGTGCAGTAAGATCATCACAGTCACCGATCTTGTCTCTTAACATATCCCCCGGATACTTTACTGTATCAAAGGCAGATTTGTCATCAGCAATATCTAAAAAAGGAGTTTCAAGGTCAATATTATAGACTAGCCCATGAGTACCTAATGCATCATAAAGAATTATTGCACGTCCCAGATTACTCCTACCAAAATAATCATTCAATACAGGAGTATAATATTGTATGAAATTTCTAGCAAATTTATCTACGACCGCATCAGCAGGTGTGACATAGCATGCGATCATGTCTGGGTTGCTCCATGTGAGTTTTCCTTTACCTAGAACATAGGAGGATTCCATTTTTTTCTGAGCAAGTTTCTCTTCTCCACCTTGCTTATAGCTTACTTTAACCTCTGGCTGTACCAAGTTATCAAAGGTTGCCTTTTTTGATGTAAGCACATCACTGCTAAAAGAAATTCCAATATCATATTCTTCATCTGATTTTGGAGGGAGTGTTACAGATTCGGAATGTGGATTGTCCATCATGGTTGGAACAAATAATGATACATTTACAGGCAGGTCCGCATCTGAGATATTCTTTAGCCCTACCTTAACAAACGGCTCTGACTCATAATATCGGTGCAGAGAACGAAAAATAGGATTGTGCGAAATAGTTGTTTTTGTAATGCTAACGACTGCTGGGCTTAATTGTAGAGCAAAGGTTACACGGTGCGTGGGTTCTAAGTATGGATGACTTTCATAACCATATTCCATGACTATACTCTTGAACTTTATGGAAAGCCCTGCTGATGGTACCATGATCTTCTCATCACCGCTCATATCTTGTTGTACACCGGCACGCAGACTAACACGGCTGGCTATAATATATTCAGTTCCAAGATGAAATCGGTCTCCAAAATCACATGCAAGGGTTAGACCATTGATAGGCATATAGCTAATGCCCAGTTTAAATGCTTGCCCTAGTATGGTCTCAGTTGTTTTATCTTTATAAGATACAGAGGTTCCGCCAAGGTCATATAGCCCTAGTCCCATTTTTAGATTCTTCAGTGGCTGGATCAATAGACCTGCATCATACCCTATACCTGAACTTTTTCCATATGATGCTTCATCCAAAAGCATATCACGCATGAGGTACTTAAGTGTAAAACCAAATGAGAATAATTTACCTGGCTGTACACCTACTGCAAAATTCAGTTTATTTTCAGAATAGGAAAGCTCATTATCATCAAAGCCAACGCTAGACCAATCAAAACCAAGTGCTACCTTATCAGAAAATGGCCTTACAAAGCCTAAGTAGGATTGGTCGATCCCTAGATTATATAAGTTTGCATAGGTAGAAGTAAATTCTGATCTTCGTAGACCTGGAAGTCCAGCGGGATTCCAGGTAATGGCATTGGCATCATCTGCAACGGCAATGAAGGCCCCGCCCATACTAAGCGGACGCGTTCCAACAAACAATTGATCATATTGCCCTATAGCAAATGACATAATAAAAAGAATTGGAAAAAGCCTTTTCATCGGTTTAGTACACCTACAGTAGTCCTAAGGATCTTATCCTCTTTCTCAAGTGTCACTATGTAGAGGCCACTTGGTACGATGTCCCCATTTGAATCCTTTCCATCCCAGTTCATAACCTGATGCCCTGATCGAGATGGGAATTCTGGTCTTAATATTCTTTTAAGACGACCAGAAAGGTTAAATATCCTGGCTGTTACCTCCTCAGTCTGATCTAGGGAGTAGATGATATTGGTTTCTGTGAATTCAAATACAGAACCGTTTCCCCCGGGAGAAAAGATCCTTGGTTGACACACAATTGATTCAATATCTATAGAGTCAGAGATTAATGTGGAATCCATTGACACAAATGCTCCATAAGTGCCAAAAGTATCTATCTGAACCTGCATATATGGATTGCCGCTAACAGATATTTGCGATCCACCCAGTTTTAAAACAGGCAATACTCCAGAAATGGATGTATCAACCATTCCTATAAATGGGACCATTCCAGAATCTGGCATTGCGATCCACTCACCACTGGTCTCAATACATGTTTCTTCATCCTCAAGTCCCAAGTTAAAATACTGGTTGAGTGGTTCTGTTATGAGGCAGATACTATCCGGGAAAGCGATTCTTAATATACCAGGCTTGTTAAGTGACTGATCAAATGGTTTGATATCATAAAGGTCAGATATCAAGTAAGTTATCCCACGGTCTACCTCATATATAAATGAGCTTGTATCAGGGGACACATCCTGGCCAGTTATAGAAATAGAAATATCACCTGTAACAGCATTTTGTGGTAGAAGAATACTAACAGTACCATCTTCGCTGATCGCAGTACCACCATACTGAGAAATAATACTTTCTGGTGTTTTGAAAATGGATGTAGGGAGCATTTTATTCTGACGATCATCTTGAGCGCCATAAACATGTATCTGAATGGCTTTCCCACTATAATCATCTGGTAGTATCAGGACACCTGTCCATTCATCACCATTAAAACTTTGTTTTTCTACCATTAGTGAATCATCTTCTGGGCCTGACTCACCTAGGTCTGGATAATATGGATGCGTAGCAAGAACGGTTGGTTCTGTATTTAGATCGAGATAGAAATCCTCTTTGAACTTGACCACAAGTATGATCTGATCATCAGAAACATAGTTTGCTCGAATGGTATCCACAACTGGTGCCGTCACATCTATATAGAAATATTCTGAATTGGACCAGTTAGAACTCGTAAGACCATGATCTATGGCACGTACGCGCCAACTATAATTTCCTTCTTCTAAATTCTTTAATGTTTTTTGAGTTCTATTCAGGTAGCCGATCTCGCCCATGCCATAATGACCAGTGCTAACAGCGTGTTCATTATTTTCTTCATCGGACCCAACTTGAACCTGATATCGAAGCCCAAGTTCTGGCGTAGAACCTCCATTAGCATTGCTAGGGTCTACAGGTGCACTCCAGCTCAAGGTGACTCTATTATTATTAATACTAGAGTCATCTAATAAATATGGGGCGTTGGGTGCTTTATTTGGATTTTCTAATGATTCAAGATTATCATATACCTGTGCGACCACATCTTGATTTGCCTTGAAACCAGACAAGAAAAGATCTAGATCCCCATCTGCGTCATAATCTCCCCATTGAGAGAAGCTGATACCTGTGCTATCGATTGAAAGGGTCTGGTCTATTGAAAAACCATTTTCATCTTGGTAATAGATCACTGTAACAGGGGCAGATCCTAGCTCGCCTTCTGTACTTGAATGTCCAGTGATCAGTAGGTCAAGGTCCCCATCTGCGTCATAATCTCCCCAGGCTGGCTTACCATAATAGACCCCTTGCAGAATATGGGTTGGAATAAATGTATTGATGCCATTTGCTACAACATAGGTTATCAGTTCATTATTGGCGTTCAGACCTGTCAGCGCAAAATCATCATAGCCATCACTGTTATAGTCTGCAAATGCGATAGCACCAGCTGTCACTCCATATATCTCTGATTCCCATGTCATGGATGGAACAAGAACATGGTTCGAATTATTTAAGTAAACACGCATCTTCAGTGATTGGGTCTCATCTGCACCAATAGTGACCAGGTCTAACCGTCCATTACGATTAAGATCTACCCATTGCACGATCGCAGGATTTATAGGGACTAGATTCGTTTGATTTGTATCCAAGCGCATCACACCATTTTCATTATAGAAGACATCTAGGTGTCGTACATAATAATTATCAAAACCTCCCTGTACATAGTCAAGATCCCCATCATTATCATAATCACCCCAATGGTGCCCATTTACACCGCCATTGACCCAGTTATCTCCAATGCCATCAAAATTGTCATCATTATCTATTTCGGAACCTGTATCAGGGATATAGAGACCATTATCCCAT
>MDTD01054892.1_pt1 | contig 10993 bp, 20 predicted proteins | sample 811221 | NCBI WGS metagenome assembly MDTD01 (sample SAMN05326646, study PRJNA326480) | marine metagenome | isolation source: seawater | place: Pacific Ocean: South West | collected 2011
GAAAAGAGATCCACCGAATACCCCAGCAACACCGAGCATGTGGAACGGGTGCATAAGGATATTGTGTTCTGCTTGGAATACAAGCATGAAGTTAAAAGTACCAGAAATACCAAGAGGCATACCATCTGAGAAAGAACCCTGACCGAAGGGGTAGACGAGGAATACAGCAGCGGCAGCAGCGACAGGAGCACTGTAAGCGACACAGATCCAGGGACGCATACCAAGACGGTAAGAGAGTTCCCACTCACGTCCCATGTAGCAGAAAATTCCGATGAGGAAATGGAAGACTACGAGTTGGTAAGGACCACCGTTGTACAACCATTCGTCAAGACTTGCTGCTTCCCAGATGGGATAGAAGTGAAGACCGATTGCATTGGAACTAGGGACAACAGCACCAGAAATGATGTTGTTTCCGTACATGAGTGAACCTGCAACAGGTTCACGGATGCCGTCGATGTCCACAGGAGGAGCAGCGACGAAAGCAGTAATGAAGCAGACCGTAGCAGCGATCAGTGTCGGGATCATAAGAACGCCGAACCAACCAACATACAGACGGTTGTTTGTAGATGTGACCCACTCGCAGAACGAATCCCAAGCGGATGATTGTTGCCTATTAAGAGTTGATGTAGACATTTGAAAAAGGGTTAAGTAAGAGTGCGGGGTTAACACTGTATTAAGTATTCCCGCGTCACCCTCCGACGCGGGTATGAGAGACGTAGTTTATTCTCCCTATAGGTCTCGGTTTAAGGGGAGGAAGTATGACGTTGTGTAACGTCGTTCGTAACTATATATGCTTTTGCTAACTTTGTCAAGGCGCAAAGCGGTCACGAATGAAGGAGTTCATGGTGGGGAACTCAGTCCCGCAAATCTTAGCATGCTTTTTCCACCAGCGTGACACGTCAGGTACGATTGGATGCTCGTTAAAGAACTCATCCTTCCTGATGTCAACGCATGTGTACCCATGTCCTGTAAGGATGAAGGTGATCGGATCCTTGCCGTGCTCTACCTCATGAGTGTGCACCATCATGTTCATTACAACGTCATGTGCACCACCTGTGTAGTGAATATTCTCTGTCACTTCCACCCAGTATGGTGTGTCACGTCGTTTTGAATAGTAATAGTGTGCCTCAACAAACTCTCTCCAACCTTCTATATGGTCAGACACGTCCTTGTTATAGCGATCACGAGCAAACCTACCAGTCTCACCATCCTTAAGGAGTTTTACCAGAGCAAGGATACCTTGTCCTGTATTGAATAGTGACGTGCTCTCCAGTGGTTCAATGAATCCGAAGGACATACCAATGCCGACACAGTTACCCTGCCATGCATGGATCCTTCTACCACTTTGGAACTCGATCAAGCGAGCATCGTGACCGAACTCCTGACGTGCTTCCTCATCAGTCTGATACTTAGATGAGTACACATATCCTTTACTAATATAATCCAGTGTAGGAATTGTCCACTGCCAACCAGCAGACATGCCCTGTGCGTTTGTGTAGGGCATCATCTCGGTCTCAGGATCCTCGTAGTCGATCTGTGTGACCAGTGCCCTATCGTTTATCAGGTTGTGGAATGGTGCCCACGGCGAGAGAGGTCCCAGTGCGACCGCTTCTGCACCTGAACAGTCGATATAGAGATCACCCGTAATTGTTTTGGGTCCTGCGTCGTAGGGTCCTCTATCCACCACGACATTGCTGATACCCCCTTGGGAAGTGCGAACCGACTTAACCTTGCTATCAACCAGCGTGATACGTTCACAGAAACGAGTTCTAAGATAGTCTGAGAACGCCTTTGCGTCGATGTGGAATGCTCTGTCATGATTGAGATCGAATGTTCCTAATAGTTCTGTGTTCAGAGGTAACCGTCCCGCTTCCACCACCGTAGTGAATGGCATCATAACTTCAGCGAATGGCGGTGGATCAGCGTATGCTTTTGCCACCATCCATCTTTGGAAGGTTACATCTCCACTTATATTTTGCCCATTAGGGTAGTGAAATACACCACCTACTTCATCAAAGTCAACAAAGCGAGAGGACAGTTTGTACGTCGCTCTAGCATTCTTGATCATTTGTTCATCGGAGATACCCATGAACCTGAGATATTGATTGATGTGTGGTGTAGTTGATTCACCCACACCGATTGGTTCACCACCATCAATCATTACAATCTCGTGCTCTGTATGATTACAGAGAGCAGCAGCAGTCATCCATCCAGATGTACCGCCACCAATAATAATAATTTTCATAAGTCCTGTTGTAAAAGCATCCATGCCTTCTTGTTAACAGTCCACTGAGTGTACTGGTCTAGAATAAATTCGCTTGACATTTGCACACAGTGATCTGTGAAGGACAGTTTGCCCTTTCCTTCAAAGAAGTCCTTGAGTACATTATATCGTACCATGTCGTTGGCAAATTGATACATGTTCAAGGAGATCTCTACGTCTTTGTATACGAAACAGTAGAGAATAAATTTTCGATAGTCTTCCTGACCATCGGGAATCATAAAGAGTTCATTCATCAATCACACATCTAATAAGTTGACTAGATTGCTGTGCTGGCATCATAGCACATATCCTCATAAAAAACTCTGCCTTCAATCTTGATAGGTTTGAGTATCGCTTAAGAGGTATCCAACTGCCGCGTTGTTTTGCTTCTAATCTATACCTTTCCATGACCCAATAAAAAAGAGGGGTGATTACCCCTCTACTTATATCTGTTTTATGCTGGATATGTGGCGGGAACCATCAGTCCACCGCCGCCGTCATCGTCATCGTCCTCATCTGTGTCAGCGAGGAGTAGCATGAAAAAGAATGGGGTGAATAAAAAGATAATAGTCTGAACCCATTCGATACTCATTACCAGATTCCTGGGATGAGTTGTCCTGTGGTTGCGTAAGAACCGAATGCTGCAATGATACCGATCATTGCTGCCCATCCGTTAAACTTTTCTGCTTCTGGAGTCATTGTTATAAAGGGAGTAAAGGTTGATAGTTAATTGAAATCAGATACCGAAGGCACCGAAAAAGAAAATGCTGCCAGTCGTTGCATAAGAAACAACTGCTGCTACGATTCCGCACATTGCCCAGCGTCCGTTTTGTTTTTCGGCACGCTCAGCATGGGTCTCGTAACCATACCTTTCTGCTTCAGTTTGATCGATATACATTCTAGGTTCGCGGGCGAACATATTTGTTCTGCCGCCGTCCTCTGTAATCACGGTCATGAGTCTTGTGTAAAGAACTGTTACTATTATATAGCATTTCTTTACATTGTGTCAAGAGAAGGTGATGACATCCGTACCAACTGATCCTCCACCAGGGAATCCAATGTCCACTGGACCCGCTGCAGCGTAGTTCATCTCAAAGGATGAGGGGTCATAATCGAATTCGATTTTGTCTCCAGTGGTTGTCATGCTGATGTTACCGATCTGTGTCACATCTGGCACAGGGGTAGTTTTATTGTGATGCAGGTTGTTCTGCTCGATAGTTCTGAGACCAAGGTAGTGACGCCACAGTTCTGAAAGAACGCTGGCATCCTCATCAATCCTCAGTGCTTCAATGACTGCTTCTTTAGCGGCAGCAGTTGCCTTTTGATAGGGTGTAAAAGTCATGATACATTGTCTCGTACATAGCATGGGACACCAGCGGGATCTAACCACTTGGTGTATTCAAAATCCTCCATGGCAAGGGCGATCTGGTCACCGTTGTCACAGAGGTACATGTCTGAGTACCGCTTGGTGTACTCGTTTTCTTTCTGGATACGATAGTCGGGATAACCATTCTCCAAGGTCCCGCACTCAACGTATCTGTAGGGGAAGCGTTCTAGTAGAACTTTCATGGGTTGTGTGTGATTTGAACGTAGTATAGCAGGTCAGGCGTAAGAATACCACCCTGTTGCAATAATTTTTTCAAACTCGTGGGTGACACGTCCCTTATGTGTGTATGTCCAGTCTGCTGGCCAGATACAGCACTTACCTTTCTCTGCCTCCTCGTAGTGGTCTTGATGGAACCACTCTGTGCCACCGTTCGGTACACTATTTAGGTAAACCATCCACACGAGGTGACGATACACGTTGGATTTAGCACTACCAGATCTCTCTGTGTGCCACTCCTTATACCCACCACCCTTAGGATATTCTTGTACATTCCAACCAGGGTCCATATGGAAATAACTTCCCTTGGCGGAGAAAGGGAACTTACGAACGTAGTTCCCCATGCAGGAGTCAACTGCGGATACAAAGTCATTGACCTTAGGAAGGATCACCATGTTCATGTAGGGTGTATCCATTGACTCCTTTATCTTAGCGTTGACTAAACCCAGAGGGGATGACAAGTCATCCTCTCCAGTCTCACGATTCTTTTCATTAATCGATTCACCCAGTCCTTTATTAAAATATTTTTGAGAATGATTGTAATGCCATTCGACAAAACTATCGATAATATTCTCATCAATCATCTCTGTGTAGAGAAAATTGGTACTGGGTACAATAACAGATGCGTCTGAATCAATAATCATAGTGTCAACTTGGCTCCACCAGGAGTAATTTTACGTCATCTCCAGGACGTGATCTTGGACCAAATGATCAATGAGAATTGTGTAATCCTCCTCCACATCTAGACCCCAGAACTGGACGCCTTTGATGTCCGAATAAAATCGGCAAAGGGAAGAGAAGAGTGGAGGATACTCTGTGTCTAAAGCAACAGTGCCGTTGACAGCATCCTTAATGATTTGCAGACTGTCTGCAAAACGATCTCTTACACTCATAATCGATCTCCTATTTGGTTGTACCAGGGGGCGAAACCCCCAGTGGGAGATACAGGATTTGAACCTGTGACTTATTCCTTGTAAGGGAACCACTCTACCGCTGAGTTAATCTCCCAGTGGACGGGTGTGATTGGGGTCGAACCAATGACCGACGGTTTAGAAGACCGTTGCTCTATCCACTGAGCTACACACCCGTGAGTGGTTACCTTAGAGTATTAATCTTCGCTGAGATTGCTTGTGCCTCTTCCAGGTTACCTTGTGATACCAAGTCATGCAGTTTGTCAATAAGAATTTCTACTGTGCTCTCAAGTACATCGACTTCTCGCTCGTAAGCATCGAACTCATTCATGGATCTCGTAAGTAACCAACAGGTAAATTATATAGCAGTTCAGAAATAGTGTCAAGCAGTATGCTTGAAGAATTTTGGTTTGGGTGCCCCAGCAAGGTTGAAGGATACAATGGTTCGTCTCTTGTCAGAATCATTTGCTGTCTGTTCGTGCAGTAGGAAGGCAGGGAAGACCACAAAGTCACCCTCTCTAACTCTTGGGGTGTTCTGCATGAGATCACCTGTCAGAGGGTCAGCAAAGGGGCAATAGAATGTGGTTGCAGTATGCACTGCAGGATCAAACTCTAGGTACCAGACACAGGACATACCAATAGCACCATGATTGTGAGTCTGATGGTACTGTCCTTTCATTGCCTGTTGATACCACATGGTTGTGATCTCAATTTGAAACCCCACCTGATCAGAGATTGTATTCAGATAGGGGTTGAGTGCTTTGGTAACTATGTTGTAGTAGGGAGGGAAGACATGGTTTTTATCATTGTGAAAGAAGTCTGTCTTCAGATCTGCTAACACTCTCCCGTCAGGTGCCATCCGATGACTGCTGTTGTCATCATCAGCAAACACCTGTAGTAATTCTTTTTTGACCTTATCAAACCCTGGCGGTGCAGGGTAGTGCTCAAATGGTACTTGGAACATATTACTTAAAGTGTTTAATGAACCACTCAGCATCGACTACTACCAGTGGTTTCTTTCTATTCTTTTTCATGAATAGAATGGGTTGATGATCCCCAGAGTTTGCTGTTGCTTGTTCGTATGCATCCCATACATTGAGACGTTCTACGTTCTTGCATTCTATAGAGAAAGGAAACTTCTTTCTGGCATCTCGTGCCATGATTAGATCTTCACCACCAGCACCCATGCTACGTGATTCAATATCTTCTGGGTGGACATCCCGATGTTCAATCAACATGTCCCTTACCCACTTCTGAAAGTTGCGTCCTTTCGCTTTAGCACTCTGAGGTTTCAATCGGCGTACCCATCATCATCGTCACTATATCTATACCCCAACCTCTCTGCTTGCTTAGGAGGGAACCATGACTTCTCTGGCACGGTCTTGTATGCATCGGGGTCTTCTTTAATTGCATCCTCTAGAGAGATTGCTAGAAGTTTAAGATTGTGAGCGATTGCTTTTACTTTTTCTACATTCATTTAGACATCACCTCCTTCCAGTCTGCGTCAAACTTAGCAAGTCCTTCGCGTGTCAGCACATGATCGTACATACTCCAGAACACTTTAGGTGGGAGAGTACACACGTCTGCACCATACAGGAAGCAGCGTGACACATGATGCACATCTCTCAGAGATGCAGCAAGGATTTCAGTTTCAACTTGATGTACCTGGTACGTGTTAGAGATTGCTCTGATCAATTCAACACCAGACACAGAGTTATCATTACACCTACCAACAAACGGTGACACATATGATGCACCTGCTTTGGCAGCAAGGATTGCTTGTGCTGTACTGAATACCAGAGTCACGTTTGTAGCAATGCCATCGTTAGACAAGTCCTTACATGCCTTGAGTCCTTCCACTGTCATGGGAAGTTTGATTGTAATGTTCTGATTGATTTCACAATAATCATCAGCGATAGACAGCATGTCCTCAGCATTGTCTGCAACAACTTCTGCTGAAACAGAAGAGTCCCATGGGAACATGTCTGTGATCTCGGTAAGAATTTCTTTTGGATCCCTACCCGCCGCCTTCATAAGCGTAGGGTTAGTGGTCACTCCGTCGATTAGTCCAGTCTCAAATGCCTTCTGGATCTCCACGACATCTGAACTATCGAGAAAGATTTTCATCTGACCTCCATGTAGTTAAGGTTATTTAGACCACAGTATAGCACATAAAAAGGAGGGTGACTAGCCCTCCGTTCCTCAGTCTTGCAAGAGATCTCTACAAATACGTTTGCAAATGGTTTGATTTTCGGAACATTCAATTAGACATTCGTAGTATTCATCGAGCATAATATCATCGACGGTATTCTCAAAATGACGCCACTCGTCTAGTTGGTTCCTTGAAATTAAATTGTGCATAAACATCACTCCATATAAATTGGAACATAATAAAATGAATGGAGTTTAAGGATTCATTTAATCACCTCAGAATGCTATTCTATCTAGTCATCTTTGTGTTAGTTCACTAACATTTGTGTAATCTGTTACAGAAAGACAAAAAAAGAGAGGGTTCGTAACCCTCCCATCTCAGATGATAACTTAACTCTGCTTGAGTAAGTGGATCTCTCCGTACAACACTAACAGAAAGACAATACATGCAAGGGAGGTGAACCCCACAACTTGTAGTGCTTCCATGGTACTCAGCTCTTGGATGCGAACTTACGCTCAACTTTGATACCACGATACATGAGTTCGTGATTTCTATGTTGATCTTGCTCAGCAAGAATTTTTGCCTTGTACTCAGCGGCGTTGTACTTGACGCCACGATAAGTGATCTGTGTCATTTGTTTACTCCTAAAGTAATTGGATTTTTAGGCCCGTTCCTTTAGTCGTTTGCGTCCCATGGGCAATGAGGTGTTGCTTCTTGAAGAACTTCAATAAGTTCCACCCGAATGTTCTCCGCTATATATTCGTTCTCCTGCATCCTCTTCACCATGTCTGATGCGTCAGTGCAGTTGATTGTTGAATAGAGTAGAACTTCAATCATGGGATGAACGCTCCGTTCCGCGACTTACTTGCGTCCCCGAGGGGATGAACGTAAAGGTATATTAGCATACCCACATACTATTTAGCAAGTTAGTAACCTTTCTTGTCACGCTTCCGAAGGGGTGTGCCCTTCGGGTCCGCCAACAAATGTTGTTTCAGTTTGCGTAAATACTTCAAGTGGTCCGTAATACCAACTGCGGGGGTCCTGGGACAACCAATCACCTTCGATTCTGTTTGCGTACGGCGTTCCACCTGGCGCGAATTGCGCTTCTTCCATTTCTTTTGTTTCATTCGTGAACCACCTATCCCAGATTTTCTGGAGTAGATTAGAGTTTGAAACCTGCGAACGTATTTGCTCCCACATCCTGCTTAATCCCTCCGACAACGTATGATTCAATCTCAGTTTCCTGAGGGGCGTTTTGTTGACCCTTGCTATTTAGCCAGTGTTGTGTCCAGGGTAGTGGGTTGCTGCGAGCAGCAATATCATACACAGGATTAATACCAATCGCTTTCATGCGACGGTTGGCAGTCCACTCTACATACTGAGAAAGCAGTCTTTCATTAAGACCGATCATGCTTCCTTGTGAGAATAGATAGGACGCCCATTCTTTTTCTTCTTCGACAGCATTCATGAACATCGCTTTGACGTTCTCCTGTTCTTCCTCTGCAATCTCTTGCATCTCAGGATCATCACCATCCTTCCACTTCTTTATAATTTTTTGAGTAAGCGCAAGATGTTGACTTTCATCTCGGGCGATAAGAGAGATGATTTTTGCGGATCCTTCCATAAGTTTAAGCTCGCCAAATGCAAAAGAACATGCAAACGAGACATAGAATCGAATCCCTTCGAGGATGTTGACATTAGCGACAGCAAGATAAAGTTTTCTTTTCAAATCACGGAGTGTCCATGTGGCAGTAGGTGAGTCTTTCCAACTACCTTTCCACATATTACTTTGTGCATACTCACTAGCAGCATCGATGTAATCATTGTATGCTTTACATACTGAGTGTGCTCTAGCGATAATCTTTTCGTCATCAAGAACAGTGTCGAAGACTTCTGCTGGATCAGCATATACGTTCTTGATGATGTGTGTATAGGAACGTGAATGAATCTGTTCCATGAACTCCCATACACCCATGGCACCTTCCAGTTCAGGAAGAGATACATACGGTTTGAATGCCATGCCAGGACCACGACCCTGCACAGAGTCGAGAAGGATTTGATACTTCAGATTAGAAGTATAGATATGCTTCTGCTGTTCGTTCAGAGTTTTGTAATCAGAACGGTCCTTCTGTAGAGATACCTCTTCAGGTCTCCAGAAAAATCCGAGTTGTGATTGTGTTAGTCTATCAAAGTCTGGATACTTAAACTCATCGTAGCGTTGCATCCCTAGTGGAGCACCAAAGAACATTGGTTGCTTTTTTGTGTCCACCTTTTTCTCGTTGAAAACTGTCAGTCCCATTCTGGCTCCTTAGGATTTTGGTATGTACCGTAGTTGTAAATGTAGTTTAGAAATGCATTGATCCTAGGAGCAACCTCTAAGGAAACACAGCAGTCAAGGTAGCATTGGAACTCACTCTGGAGGTCCGCTCCTAGTTCGATTGTAACTGATTTAGACATTACATGCGTCACATTCTGATTCGTCAGCATGTAGCAATTCCTCCACCAAAGCGTCAACCTGGTTACGAACTGCTGTCTCCTCTGAGTCTACGTCTTTCTTGTTGTCATATGTGTTCTGATAATATGATGTCTTCCAACCATATTTGTAAGTGCTGAGAAGATCTTGTGCCATAACTGACACGGGTACTTCATTATCTGGATAGTGTTCTGGATTGTAAGACCAGTTACCACTGATCGCTTGATCAAAGAACTTCTGCATCACAGCAACGATGTTGATATAACCTTCGTTACTCTTCATTTCCCAAAGCAATGTATAGTTGTTCTTCAGTGAGTTATACTGCGGAACAATTTGCTTAAGAGGTCCCTTCTTTGATTTTTTAATGGACAGGTAGTCTCGTGGTGGTTCAATTCCGTTTGTTGCGTTTGACACAACGGAACTGCTCTCCGAAGGCATTTGTGCGGACAGTGTTGAGTTCCGTAAACCGTGCTCAGTGATAGATGTTCTAAGAGTTTCCCAGTCATATTTCAGATCTGCTTTGACCAGTTCGTCTACCTCCTTCTTATATGTATCGATAGGAAGAATTCCATCTGAATACTTTGTGTGTTGGAAACCAGCACATGCACCATACTCTTTTGCGAGTTCGTTTGATGCCTTCAGAAGGTAGTATTGGAATGCCTCAGTGAGGTTATGAACCAACTGCCATGAGGCAGGGTCATCATAGTGTTCACCCTGACGTGCAAGGTAGTGTGCCAGACCGATGTAACCAATACCAAGTGAACGACGTGCCAGTGTGCTACGTTCTGCAGCAGCAACAGGATACTCTTGATAATCAATCAGAGCATCGAGACCACGCACTGCCAGGTCACAGAGGTTTTCAAGTTCATCTAGTTTATTAATCTTGCCGATGTTAATAGCGGACAAAATACACAGAGCAATCTCACCTGCCTGTTCATCAATGTGACTGATAGGATCAGTAGGAAGAGTGATCTCTTGACACAGGTTACTCATGTTCACCTTGTCTTTGAATGAGGAGTGAGTATTACAGTGGTCGATGTTCATGATGTAGATACGACCTGTCTCTGCTCTCTCCTTGAGCAATGCAAGAATCAGTTCTTGTGCTGCAACACTGGTACGGGGGATGGAATCATCTGCTTCGTAAGCACGGTACCTATCGTCGAAGCGATCAGTGCCGAAATCATCATACAACCCAGGCACATCATGCGGACTGAAGAGAGAAATTGATTCGTTTCTGATGAATCGTTCATAGAATAACTTACTGATCTGGATTGAGTAGTCGAGTTTTCGTACACGGTTATCCTCCGTTCCTTTGTTGTTCTTTAAGACGATGATGTCTTCGATTTCTTGGTGCCAGATTGGGAAGTGGACTGTTGCGCTTCCACCTCTAATCCCATTTTGTGTACAGCATCGGACAGTTGACTCAAACTTTTTGAGAAATGGAACAACGCCTGTGTGCTGAACTTCACCGCCCCTGATTTTAGAGTTGATCCCACGGATTCTTCCAGCGTTAATACCGATGCCAGCCCTTTGAGCAACATAGTAACCGATAGCCATGTCACTACTAAAAATGCTATCGAGGGTGTCATCA
>MDTD01090825.1_pt1 | contig 10993 bp, 7 predicted proteins | sample 811221 | NCBI WGS metagenome assembly MDTD01 (sample SAMN05326646, study PRJNA326480) | marine metagenome | isolation source: seawater | place: Pacific Ocean: South West | collected 2011
GCTTCCTCAATTTCAAGAGTCTTAGAATGCAAGGCAGTCTCCTCGTAACTTGCTATGATTTCACTCTACTAAAATGTAACCATTAAACTGCTAAAATTAATGGATGCAGACAAGGTACACCCTAGTACCTTGGCTAAGCAACCCGTTGACAAATTAGTGTTTTTGGGGTCTCACCACCCACAGCAAACTTAAAGACAAAATCAAAAATGCCAGGACTCCCATGGATACGGCATTTTCGTGTAATGAACTGCGTTTTATGTCCTTTAAATCTGCGTAAATATAAGTTCTATCCCAACGCCCCTGTTGAAAATTTATTTCCAAAATAGGGCCATCTTGAGGAACAAACTCCAAACTTATAGTCTTTTTGACTGGCAAACCAACTGAATCGGCCTCTTCTTTATTTCCAAAATCTCTCCAATTTTGTGGAATAAAATTCTTCACAATTTGACCATCTTGCTTAAATTCACCTGGAGTCTTTGCCACTAAAACAACACCTGGTCTTTTTAGTAGTTGTGCAGTATTAGCTAAAAGAGGATTATTATCTCTGGGACCCACCATGACAGCCAAAATTAGACCAATCAAAGCCGCACCAGCAATCATTCCCGAACAATACAATACGCCAGCCTCACGAGATGATTCAACATCTTCTTTTGCTTTACTCCTATTGGCTCTCCAGTCTACCCACATACGTATAAGGCCGCCCGCCATTATTGGCGTGGAAAGTGACATCGGAAGATATAGTCCCACTGCAAATGCAAGAGAATTTACACCGAGCATTTCAACTAACATTGCGATAAATACTCCCGATAACACCAATGCCCAAGGTAAGTTACTTCCAATAACGCCATCGATCACTAGTTTCATCAAATTAGCCTGAGGTGCCGACAAAGCGCCACTTGTAATTTGATCTTTTAAGGCATACATGACTAATCCCATAGTCAACCCAGCAGCTACAACACCAACAAATTCACCCATTTGCTGTCGACGAGGCGTAGCGCCTACCAGGAAACCGGTTTTAAGATCTTGTGATGTATCTCCAGCTATTGCCGCAGCGATACACACGAATGCACCCACTGTTAATATCGCCACTTTTACATCAGGTAAATTCTCTAGACCAGCAAATATAAACAGTAAGCAAGTAAAAATTAAAGTGGCTATAGTCATTCCCGAAACAGGATTCGAGCTACTACCCAATAAACCAACAATTCTCGAGGAAACCGTTACAAAGAAGAATGAAAATAACACAATCAATACAGCAGAAACTGCAGCCGTCAAAAACATTGAGTCAAAGACAGTCGAACCTAGATATACAGCAATTGCGCAAGCTAAACCTAAGCTACCAAACAAAATAAATCTCATGGGCAAATCGTTCTGAGTTCTTACGGTACTCTTACCACCGGCACCCATTCCCTTTAAGCCTGCTGAAAAAGATTCCAAAATTACTGGGATACTTTTTATCAGAGCAAATATTCCAGCAAAAGCAACCCCACCGGCACCAATATAACGAACATACTTCGACCATATCTGCCAAGGACCCATATCCTTTAGAGCAACAGTGGTTTCGGGAAAAATAGGCGAAGAAACATGCTGCCCAAACATTGTGAACAATGGGATTAAGACAAACCAACCTAATAATCCGCCAGCGAGCATTATGGCAGCAATCCTAGGCCCAATGATATAACCGACTCCGAGCAATTCAGGAGTTATTTCACCCGCAACTATTGCGCCTGGATAACCCGGCACATGAGCTTCTGGCTCTTTTGTCCAAAATCCAAAGGTCTCTTTGCTCATCAAAAATTGATATAAACCACCAATTCCCATTCCTGCGAACAACACTTTTGCCTTGCCAGCTTCTCCCTGACCTGCAACCAAAACTTCTGCACAAGCGGTCCCTTCCGGATAGGGTAACTTTCCATGCTCCCTAACTATCAGAAAACGACGCAAAGGAATCATGAATAAGACCCCTAGCATACCCCCTAAAATGCTAATCAAAACTAATTCAGATTTCGCAGGACTTAGGCCCCATAAAAAAAATGCGGGTACTGTAAAAATAACCCCCGCCGCTAAAGACTCCCCTGCAGACCCAATAGTTTGAACCATATTAGTTTCAAGAATTGTTCCACGACCCATGATCTTAAAGATTGCAACCGCCATAACAGCGGCTGGAATGGATGCCGAAACTGTCAATCCAACTTTGAGGCCTAGGTATGCATTTGCTGCGCCAAAAACCGCCCCAATGAGAGCCCCAATAATTATGGCTTTAGCCGTAAATTCTGCAATATTCTCCTCAGGTCCTACAAATGGTGGGTATTCTAAACCATCAATTACTTCATAAGCTTTGGGAGAAAGTCTGTCTTTATTATCCATAGGAAGTTCCTTGTGAGCTTGTTAAAAAGAGCGGTACAGTTTACGGCACAAAAAATCCATGTCAAGGAACAATTTTTAGCTATTTATCTTCTTGCAATAACCCTATAGTTTGAATGTATTATTAAGCCCACTTGGAGGCCAATATGAAAACTAAAAATACTTTGCAATCCCTACCTATGGACAATTCAACAGTATTCTTAAGAGCTGATTTGAACGTTCCATTAGATGGTTCTGATATTCGTGATCAAACCCGCATTCTAGCTAGTCTACCAACTATCAACCACTTACTTAACCGTGGCTGCCTAGTGGTTTTAGCTTCTCATTTGGGCCGTCCAAAAGGTAAGGTCAATCCCCAAATGTCGCTGCTGCCTGTAGCTGATAAACTCAATGAACTTATTGAATTTCCAGTATATTTTGCTCCTGATTGCATTGGTAACTCTGTCACCGAATTAATAGGAAAGCACAAAGGCAAGTCTGCAGTAATTGTTCTTGAAAATCTGCGCTTCTACAAGGGCGAAACAGACAATGATTCTGAGTTTTCCAAGCAGTTAGCCAAACATGCCTCATTCTATGTCAACGATGCTTTCGGTACAGCTCACCGCGCTCATGCTTCCACATATGGTGTGCCACAATTACTCCCCGGCGCACCTGGCTTACTGCTGCAAAAAGAAATTGAATATTTAGGCGGCATATTCGAGAAACCTACACGCCCGTTGGTAACGGTCCTAGGAGGTTCCAAGGTAAGTACCAAACTAACTGTCCTCAAAAGCTTGTTAGAAATCTCTGATAAAGTGCTACTTGGCGGTGGAATGATTTTTACTTTCTATAAGGCAATGGGATTAAATATTGGTAAATCTCTCTGCGAAGATGATTTTATTGATCAAGCCATTAATCTTCTGAGAGATTATTCAGACAAATTGATCCTACCCGAAGACGTAAGAGTTTGCAGCGAAATAAACGAAGATTCTAAAACAAAAGTTGTAGCTAAAAGTAACATTCCACAAGATCTCCTCGGAGTAGACATAGGTCCTGAAACTGAAAGTCGTTATCGAGCCATACTTGGCGAATCTAAAACCGTTCTCTGGAATGGACCTATGGGGATATTTGAAATTGAAGCTTTTTCTAACGGTACGAGAGTAGTCTGCGAAACTTTGGCCGAATTAGATGCCAACACAATAGTGGGTGGAGGTGACTCTGTTGCAGCAGTCACTCAAATGGGATATGAAATGAAAATGAGTCACATAAGCACTGGCGGTGGTGCATCTCTGGAATTCCTAGAAGGTAAAGAGCTGCCAGGAGTGGCCGCTCTCAGTTAAGCTGCTAATCTATAAATTCAACTAGCCTATAAAAATGCCTGCGATCGTAGCAGTGGTACAGGTTACAAGTACACCTGCAAACATTGCGCTCATGCCCATTTGAGCTAAATCTGCCTTACGATTAGGAGCGATTCCCCCAATTCCGCCAATCTGTATGCCCACGCTGGCAAAATTAGCGAAACCACACAAAGCATACGAAGCTAAAATTTGCGTCCGTGCACTAATCTGCCCACTCTCTATCATCTGAGATAGATTTAAGTAAGCTATTAGCTCTGTTAAAACAACTTTTTCACCCAAAAGCTGACCCACAATCAAGCAATCCTGAGCAGGGATACCCATTAACCAAGCAAAAGGTGTAAAAACCCACCCCAGAATTTTAGTAAATGAGATTATGACTGTCGTACCGGTTAAAGTCTGTAGGAGAGGAGTAATCAGATCCACAAAAAACGAATCCAACATATACACTAAAGCAACGAAGGCAATTAACATCCCGACTATATTAATTACCAATTGGGTACCTTCACTGGCTCCTCTCGCAGCAGCTTCTACGGCATTACCATCCAAAACTTCTACCTCAGTCTTGATCTCGCCCATAGTTTCAGACTCTTCTGTTTCTGGATAAATAATTTTTGAAATAACTAGAGCACCTGGAGCTGCCATCGTTGAAGCTGTGACTAGATGTCCAGCAATGCCCGGAATTCCATGCAAAATAGCCACATACATGGCCAAGACACCACCTGCAACCGTACCAAAACCACCAGTCATTACAGCATGTAACTCACTGCGTGTCATTCCAGAAACAAAAGGCTTAATGACAAGTGGAGCTTCAGTTTGACCCATGAAGATATTCGCAGAGCAAGATGTCGTTTCGGAACCTGAAGTACCCATAACCTTCTGCACCACCCGAGCGATAACTCTTACAATGGGCTGCATAACACCAAAAAAGTATAGTAATGACATTAGCGCTGAGAAGAAAATTACTGTGGGCAAAACCCAAAAAGCAAATGTTTTCACTGCAGGATGGGTACGCCCTACTACTGTAGTTTGCTGCACCTCCATTACTGCATTACCACTCTCATCCAGTACTGCTTTGCCGTCTGGACCTTTTTTCACTACATATTCAAGTGCATCATGCTTTACAACTGACATAAATACAAAATCTGCGCCTTTTTCAGAGAAACCTAATAATTTCTGTACAAAGGTGTCAATGGGCTTAAAAACATAATGCTGAACCGGTGGCTGCAAAACCACTAGGGCCACAAACACCTGGATCAAAAGACCTGCACCTACCAATCGCCAGTTTACAGGCTTGGGATTCTTACGGTGAATCCATTTATTGAGCCCGTAAGCAATGAGAATGAAACCAAATACCCCTAACACGTTAAAAGCATTGAACGTAAGTGTGACTTCAGATTCCACGATAACTCCTAACCGACCTTAACACTACTTATCAGTGTCACGATGGTGTCGTGTCCAGTAAATTGTTTCGGATTGGACTTGTAGCTCTTCATATAACCTTTCGACCACAGCCACAGATCTGTGATGACCCCCAGTACATCCAATTCCAATGGTAAGCGTACGTCTGCCCTCACGTTCGTAGTCTGGAAGCATTCCCGAAATAAATTGCTGAATTCGACTTAAGGCATTTACATGGTCAGGCTTATCAGTGAAAAGAAACTCTTGAATTTCAGGATCAGTCCCTCTTTTTGATCGCAAATCCTCCATGTAAAAAGGGTTTTCCATAAAGCGAACATCAATTACCAAATCGCAATCATCAGGAGTACCATGTTTAAATCCAAAACTTTTAAGAGCCACATGTAACTGTAAGTCAGACTGATCATCTCTTACAACCGCCAAAATCTTATTATGCAAATTACGGGTCTTTAGAGCTGAGGTATCCAGAACCATATCAGCGTTATCCAGCAAATCTCCCAAAAGTCTTCGCTCTTTTTTAATCGCTTCCAAAAGATTTCCTTTATATAGAGGATGCCTTCGACGCGTTTCTTTGAAACGTTTGACTAGAATATGATCCTCACAATTCAAAAAAATTAAACGAAATGGAATCTTATGAATATCCAAAATTTTGAGCGAGCCAATAATTCTTGAAAATTGCGCACCAGAGCGCATATCAACAGCCAAGGCAACCTTTTGACGGGCCTCTGAAGTCTCTGCAAGAAGTTCAAAAAATTTATCGAAAAGAGCAGCCGGCAAATTATCAACACAATAGAAGCCTGAGTCCTCTAAAGCATTTAGGACCGTACTCTTGCCGGCTCCCGCCATCCCTGTAACCAGATAAAAGATGCGCTGTGTCATTTCAAGTAGTCTATCAGTAGACCTTTGATGTTATCAACTGATGCCGCAATCTCAATATTAGGTTTCTGTTTACCCATCAGTGTTTCTGTTAAAACCTTCAATTCTCGATCAATAACACTCGAAAGATGCAACTGTTTCACTGTCCCAGATTGATCTTCTCCCACGAAATGGCGATTGTTAAAGGCGCCTTGGAACTGCTTTAATATTTGACGAACTTTTTCTCGAAAACGACGCAATGACTCCATATTTTTTTTCAGTGAGAGTTCACGACCTAAAAAATCAACTTCCAATAATGCTGCATCAATCTGTTCGCGGATACTTAGCTCCCCTGAAGAAACGCCATTATCAGAAGGGCTACTACCCAACAGCTTTGAAAATAAACCCCTGCCCAATTGCTTTAAGTCTTTCTTTTGTTTGCGATCTTTTCCCGAAATAGTCGATTTACTAGACTTAGATACCTTTGAATCAATCTTCATTTTATAATCCGAATGACACGTGCATAGATATCATCGTGAATGGCAGGCAAACTACGATCGCCATCCACAAGAAAATACCGATCTTCTTCAGTAGCCAACGTTCTAAATCCTTCTCTAACTAATTTATGGAATTCTCCACCTGCCGACTCTATTCTGTCCAGCCCAGCTTTGCGACCTGCCCTTTCAAGACCTTGAGCCGAATCTATATCAATAATCACAGTAAGATCTGGGTATCGACCCATAATCGCAAATTGATTCATTAATTGTATAGTCTTTACGGGTAATCCTCTACCGTAACCCTGATAGGCAGTGGTAGAGTCTATGAAACGATCACAAAGTACTACGCAACCTTTTGCCAGAGCTGGCAGAATGAGCTTTTGAACATGTTCAGCCCTCGCTGCCAACATCAAAAACAATTCTGTTTCACAACAAATCTGGTCATATTTTTCTGAAAGTAAAATCTTACGCAGTTTGGTAGAAAGTGGTGAGCCTCCGCCTGGCTCAAAGGTTCTCACAACCTCAACACCATCTTTTTTAAGACGCTCCTCGAGTAAACCAATTTGAGTGCTTTTTCCGGCTCCTTCGGGTCCCTCGAAGGTTATTAAGGTTCCCAAGGTCATACGATCCTTTGTAAAAGCTCCACAACCTTATGAAAATTTTCGACACTTACCGGACCTTCAATGCATTTCAAAAAATAATGGTAGGCTTTACGCATATCACCCTGTTGATACCAATATTGCCCCAGTGGCAAATTAGCCTCTTCTAATTCTGGGTTCATAGTAATAGCTTTCAACAAATGCTTATGTCCCTCATGAACGTCCTGTTCGCATTCGATGCATATTTTACCTAATGAATAAGATAGAGAATCATGATTAGGGTGTTCACTTAAGCCTTTTTCAAGTAGAGTTCGCTGTTTAGAATAGACATGTGTAACCTCTCGCGAGTTCATAGAAGCCGCAAACAATGGAACTTTCAAGGCTTGAATTATAAAATCTGGATGATTCTCTGATTGTCTGAGCGCTCTCTGAAAAGCCTTGCTACATTTCGAATACATTTCCTGTGATTGCATCACTATACCGAAGTGATAGAGGGCTAAGGCCATATCCAAAGTCACCAGTGCATCATCGCTATGATTTTGACATTCATATTGATAACTTTTAAGTATTTGAAGGGCTTCATCATGATTGCCCCCAGCCCTTTTCCAGCGAGCAACTTCTAACTGTAAAGATAAGTCCCTCAAAACCAACGCATGCGGATTATCGCGAATATAATCCAAAGATGTTTGATAACCCTCATCTAAATACCCGCAACGCATAAGCTCTCGAAGATATAATTCACGAGATCGCAAGCTTTGATCGTGACGCACCCAATCTCTTAAAATCCCTAAGAGCTCGGTATAGTCATAATCCATGAGGTATACCATATATAGTCCTTGATAAGCTTGTGGAAAGTAGCGCAAAAACTCTTTATCAGATAATACTAAATTAAAACCTTCCCTTGCCCTAAAGGTCCACATGCTGGAATCAAGTAAATGGGAACCTAAATACAGATAATTGTAGGAGCTTCGCAGAAATACTAGCGGATCGCTGGTATCACGAGCCTTATCTTGCCAATGCACTAAAATTCCCTCAAAAAAGTCTACGTCAAAACTTTTATCTGTAAGTAAATGCCTTAGAGTTCTAACATGTTGAAGTTGTAAACGAACATCATCGGAATGGTCATCCAACAGTTTTGTTCCCAACTCATTACCTTTTTCGAAATCATTGTGTGTGAAAGCCAAATGAATGCGACGACCATCCAGTTCAATAGACTTCTCGGGTTCTGACAGATTTCGAGCGCGTTCCAATGCCTGTAGAGCCTCTACATAAAAACCTTCAACACCTGCTAATGTGCCCCACTGCTCCAACCAATCTACATTATCAGGGACTCTTTCATTAAGATTTCTAAATAATTCCAAAGCCACCTTAAAATTGCCCGCTGCCAGTGATTTACTAGCCTCCTTGAAGCATTTATATGTCTCTCTATAAGAACGATCTTTATCAATTAAACCTTTAACATACTCCTGTAAATCACGACTCGGAAAATTACCTTGAATAGACCTGAACCACTGAATAGCCTGTGCGTGACGACCTAATCTAACTAGAATCTCGCCTTTGAGCATGCACCATTCTTCACGAGGCTCCTCTAATTTCAAGGCTTGTTCAATTGCATCAAGCGCTTTTGCTGGTCGATCAGCGAAATACAACCTACATAATCTGTAGTGTAAATCCGCTTCTCGAGGAAACATTCTGCGACCATCTTCAAGCATATCCTCTAAGACCTCGAAGTCGCCACGCTCACGATTGAATTCAGCCCACTCAATATAAATTGAGTAGCTCGACTCCATCTCGAAAAGTTTCTTATAACCATCCTGTACTTCATCCCATAATTTCAATTTCGAATTGAGTAAAATCCACTTCCGCTGAACGGATTCATCACTATCATACCGGCGGATATAAGTTTGAAGTAATTCTGTGGCTTTATCATAACGATGCTCACCAATTAAGCAGTCCACAAGCATACTGATTTTACGTTGCCCTAAATCATCGTGGTCAGGAAGTAGCGACAATAGTTGCATCGCTTGAGGATACAACTCTTCTCTAACGTATACCTCAGCCAGTTGAACCCTGACCTGTAGATCATCGGGATCTATTTTTTGCACCTGCTTCAGATTTTCTATGACCTTGCCTGTCTGACCTGAATCCGAATAACAGCTGGCTAAGTGTAAGAAAATCTCTTTACTATGACTTGCCACCAATTTAGCTCTTTCTAAAATGCCTATCGCTTTATCATAATCCTTAAGGTGCATCAAAAGCTGGCTAAACTCTAACAAAGCTATCTTAGACAGTGGGTCTATCTTGAGGGTTTTTTCAAAAAACTTGCTTGCATTCTCCCATTGCTCCAATTGAACATACAAACGCGCAATCCGAACTGTTAACTGTTCATTTCTAGGGTGATGAAGACATAAAATCCTCAATTCATCAACGGCTTCACTTAACTGATCATTTCTCAAGTAATGGGCAACTATTTGAGTTCCTATATTTAAATCGCCAGGCTGCAGACTTTTGTGCAAAATAAGCGTTTCCAAATCTGTTACAGGGGCATTTTGCAACCTGATTGAACCTTGAGGTAATTCATCGGATAAGCCACTTTGAGAAGTCGCTTTTCTATTCTTAGCATTAATCTTTATCGCATTTATAGGCGAATCCGCACCCATCTCCGTTTCGAGCTTTAATGCTTTGAGTGCTGCTAAACGCTCATTCTCTTCAATAGAAGGAATGCCATCTCCTCCACTCTCAACGATTTTCTGCTTTGACTCAGGGTTTAGTGCCATACTTAATGAAAACTCCGCAATCCGAAAATTCTATTGACGACAAATTAATCAATAAAATCATAAAAATTGTTAGCCTTGGTGAGTGTAATGGATTTCAAGTTCTGGCACAAGCATCATCAGTTAGTTTTGAAATACATTTCTAGCACGCCTGGTAAAGAATCTAAAATTAAGTAAGTCTGTACTGGTTCATCAGCACCTTTCACCAAGATGGGGTCCATTTTCTGATATTCTACAAAATCCTTCACATCCACAAAAGTCGATTCATGAATCAGAATCCCGTCGTGTGGAGCTTTAGACTCAATTCTAGAAGCCATATTTACCGGATCACCAAACACATCCCCTTCTTTCATAAACACCTTACCGGTATTCAATCCGATCCTTGTATGAAGTTGCTCACTTTCAACCCGTTTTTGATTATATTCTTGTAATTTCTTTTGAATTTCCAAGCTAGCCAAAACTCCATCAATAGGTTGCTCGAAGGTGTACATAAAGCAATCCCCTATTTTCTTAACCAAATTGCCACTGAATTTTTCACCTATGGGCTGGATAATTTTGGCAAAGTTATCTAGTAAAAGCATTATCTCAGCAATGTCTGTATCACGACTCCGTTCTGTATACCCTGCGATATCAATAAAGAAGACAGTCAACTCCTGCATACTCTGCTCCATCTGATACCTGATTTTATTATCCATACGATTGGAGCGCATTTGTTGAAAAAGACCTTCTAAACGCTCCAACTCTTCATCATCTGTAATCTTCAGTGCTTCATTAACATTGGAAAGACGCTCACCCGTCAATTGAAATATTAACTCATCCTGTAATTCAGGGTTTTGCACTGCGCATTCTGCGTGATCGAAAAATGATAAAAATTGTTGATGGACCCGAAATGATTCAATCTCAAGAACCTTAAAAATGCTTCTCCAGTTACTCCAGAGTCCTGCCATCGCAAAATAACTGACCGCCTTCGCGACCTCACTCTCATTCTCAGAATCTAAAGATTGCTGCAAAATAACACTACCTTGTTTCTCATTTAACTGATGAAGAACGTAACCAATATCACACATAAATTCTTGATTAGTCTCTTTAAGACACCCATACAATAGATCCGAGAGTATTTCTTTGTTTTGAGACTCTTCATCAAGTCTAAA
>MDTD01040537.1_pt1 | contig 10992 bp, 9 predicted proteins | sample 811221 | NCBI WGS metagenome assembly MDTD01 (sample SAMN05326646, study PRJNA326480) | marine metagenome | isolation source: seawater | place: Pacific Ocean: South West | collected 2011
GATAATGTTACTGAGGGCGCTGCTTGTACTACTCTTTTGGCTGAAAAATATATAAATAACTCAAAACCTTTGCTTTTAGCAAATTCTGATCAATATATTGAATGGAATAGTTCAAAGGCAATGTACGACTTTATTTCAAAAAAAGTTGATGGAGCAATTTTAACTTTTAATTCAACACACCCCAAATGGTCTTATGCTAAAACTAATAATAAAAGTGAAAAAGTTATAGAAGTTGCAGAAAAAAAAGTTATTTCAGAAAATGCAACTGTTGGAGTTTATTATTGGAGAAAAGGTTCAGATTATATTAAATATACTAAATCAATGATTAATAAAAATATTCGTATTAATAACGAATTCTATGTATGCCCTGTGTATAATGAAGCCATACTGGATGATAAAAATATAATAATTCATAAAATAAAAAAAATGTGGGGATTGGGAACACCAGACGATTTAGAAAATTTTAAAAATAAATTTTTTTCATAAGAAATTTTAAAAAAATGTTATTTAATAAGACTTATAAAAGGATCAAGTTACTTATTTCAAGATTAATTAAGTCTAGAAAATTTGGATTATTTTTTTTTAGTGCAAGGTTTTTTAAACTGCCAAAAAAAATAAAATTAAGTAATAAAATGGTAGATCTAAGTTTACCAAATGAAAAAAATATGAAAGTAATTTTTACTGAAATTTTTTTAGATGATACTTATGAGCTAGAGTGGATAAAAAACTTTTCAAAAAAAAGAGGTGTAGAAATAAAATCAATACTTGATATAGGTGGAAATTGTGGTCTTACCTCAATGCTCTTAAGATTATATTTTCCCAAAAGTATAATACATTGTTATGAGCCAAATATTGAAATTGAAAAATTTCTAAGTCCTAACTCAAAAATTGCAAATTTTACATATTTTACTGAAGCCATTGGTGAAAAAGCAGGTATGGTTAAATTAAATATTGACAATACTCAGTCAGTTTTATCAAGTATTTCACCAAACGAAGTAGGTTCTACGAAGCAAATATCTTTTGAAGATGCATTAGATAGATTTGGAAAAATTAATGTTGATATTATTAAAATGGATTGTGAAGGATCAGAATGGGATATCTTAAATAAAATTAATTTATGGAAAAATGTAAAGTTTATTACAATGGAATATCATTTAGGTAAAAATAATTATGATCATTATAGAATAATTAAAGCTTTAGAGAAGATAGGTTTTAAAATAGTGTCAAAGATTGTAAACTCTCAAGATTGTAATTATGGTATAGCTGTAGCGTACAATAAAAGTGTATTTATTTAAGTTTACAAATATTATTTTGAATTATAAATTCATCTAAAAAACAAAAATAACTTTAATTCCAGTCATTTTTTTTGCGTAATAGGTTTTTTAACATAACTTTTATTTTTAAAGGTAATTTTAATCTCAACCAATTGAATGGAATTAGTAAAGTTAGAATAAAATACTTAAATAACATATTTAATCTCTCATCATAAGGTATTACTTTATCAATATTAGTAGTTATGGGGTGCACGGTAAGACCAAAATTTTTTGAAAAACCAAGATATTCACTTAATTCTGTAGATATATTTTTTGGCAAAAATTCTGGATTTAAAAGTAGTCTTTCTGCTTCATTTGTATTTGAGTCAATTTGAAACCAAAATGAGTATCTATTAATTTTCTTACCATCAGTAAATGAACCTCTGTGTATTACTCTTGTATCTGAAATTACTGCACATCCTTTTTTTCCCTTTGCTTTAACTATTCTATCACTAAAATTTTTTATAATAAATTCATCTAAAAAATTATTTTTGGTAAATTTTGAGGTTTCTTTATGAGTGCCTAAAACAAACTCTGTTGCACCACTATCTGTATCAACAAGATAAATTATAAAAACTATTCCTTTTCTATTATTTTTCATTTCATCAAATTTATTATCTGTATGCCAGGGAAAGAAGTAATTTTTTTTTGTTGAATAGGCTCTATGACATTTTAATCTGATATTTTCACCGAGATATTTTTTTGAAATTGTAAAAGTATTTTTTGATGTTACAAGATCATATGCTGTCTTAGATTCCGCAACAGCATTTGAAAAAAATCTTGCATCATCCAGATGTACAAAAGTAAGTTCATTACTATTTTTAAGTTGAGATCCACTTAATAAATTTTTTAAATTTAAACAATCATCATCTGAAAGAAAATTTTTTACTATAACTACTCCATTATTTTCTAACTCATCTGCAGCTCTTTCAGCTAAATTATCACTATTAATTTCTAATTCTTTTATCTTGTTCATTAAATTTTTAAAGATTTATTCATTAAATTTACTATATTGAGGAAAAAATAAATATAAATTAATTTATGATAATTTCAAAGACACCTTATAGAATATCTTTTTTTGGTGGGGGTACAGATTATCCTCAGTGGTATAAAAAATTTGGAGGTGAAGTGGTTTCCACAACAATTGATAAATATATTTATATTACCGCTAGGTATTTACCACCATTTTTTAGGCATAAGTATAGAATAGTTTATTCAAAGGTCGAAACTGTCAAAAGAGCAAATGATATTAAGCATATAGTAGTTAGGGAGCTAATAAAGGATAGCAAAATTAAAAAGGGAATTGAATTACATTATGACGGTGACTTACCAGCTAAAAGTGGAATGGGATCAAGCTCTTCATTTATTGTTGGTTGTATGAATGTTTTTTTGAAATTAACTAATAAAAAAAATAAAAAAAATTATTTGGCAAAAAAAAGTCTCCATTTTGAGCAAAATATATTAAAAGAAATAGTAGGTTCTCAAGATCAAGTTGCCACGTCTTATGGTGGATTTAATTCAATAAAATTTAATATAGATGGATCCTTTAAAGTCAAGCCAATCAAAATAAAAAAAAATATTCAAGATAAGTTAAATAAAAGATTATTTTTAGTATTTACTGGATATCAAAGAAGGGCTCATGATTTTGCTAGTCTGTATGTTAAGGACTTATCAACAAAAAAGATATCTGAGATGAAATCTATTCGAGAGCATGTTAAGGTCTCAAAAAAATATTTAGAAAATGGGCAGCTCGATGATTTTGGTTATTTACTTCACGAAAGTTGGAATAAAAAAAAAGAATTAAGCAAACATATATCCTCAAAGTTTATTGATAATCTTTACAACAAAGGTTTAAAAAATGGAGCTTTAGGTGGTAAAATTCTTGGAGCTGGAGGAGGAGGTTTTCTATTATTTTATGTGGATGAAAAAAAAATAGACCAGTTTAAAAAATCATTAGGCAATTTTACGATTATTCCTTTTAATTTTGAGAACAGAGGATCTAAAATTATCTTTAATAACGAATAATTTTATTTTTATATAATTAAATAAATAAAATATTTTTTATAAATTTTTAGCCATTATATTTTTAACTTGTTTATAAAAATTATTATATGAATATTCAAAAAACAATTTACTTCTTTTAGCTGCTAAAGCATCGGTTTGTTTGTCACCAATCATAAATGACTTTTTCTTATTAATTATCCATTTATTCATTAAATTTAGTATCATTAAATTACCAGGTTTTCTTAACTTACTATTTTTATTATATTTTTTTAATTTTGCTCCTTTTAAAAAAGGACAATACTGCATATCATTTAAATAACATCCTTTTTTAAAAAAAAAATTTTTAATTGACTTATAAAATAATAAATATTTGGCCTCTGTAAAAAAACCTTTTGCTATACCTGATTGGTTAGTTACCAAAAAAATGTAATAATTTTTTTTATTTAGATATTTTAAACCTTTAATGACATTAAATTTTAAATCAAAATTTCTCATATTATTAACATAACCATAGTCGTGGTTTATAACACCGTCTCTATCCAAAAAGGCAGCTGGTTTTTCAAACTGTTTATGAAATTTATTTCTAGCAAAATTCAAATTTTTATAGGTTCCTATATCAATAAATTCTGATTTACATATTTTACCTTTAATTTTTTTTACATTAATTAATTTAGTTATAATTTCATTTTCTAAAGAAGTTTTTTTTTTTATAATTTTTCTGTAAATATTTTTTTTTATATAGTAAATACCAGCATTCATTAATTTACCGTTAAAATTTATAAAAGATCTTTTATTTATGCTTAAATTTGCGAGTATACTGTTTGTATAATAATTTTTATTTAAAGTAAGAAACATTGAATTGTATATTTGTTTTTTTTTGAAAAAATCATTTAAATTACAATCAATAAAAGAGTCACCATTAATAACAACTAAATCATTAGAAGTTATATTTTTTAGCTGACTTAAAGCACCACCTGTACCAAGTATATTTTTTTCAATTAAACATTCTATTTTTATTCCGTTGGCATATTTTTTATTAAATTTTTTAAAAATTTGATTTCCCTTATATCCAGCTAAAATAAATATTTTTTCAAAAGGATATTTAGCGTAGTGATTAATCAGGTAAGACAAAAAATTTTTATTTTTAAAATGTATTAATGGTTTTGGTTTTTTTCTTGTTAATTTTGATATTCTAGATCCTTTTCCTCCAGCTAAAATCACAAGGTCGATTTTATTTAAATCTCTTTTAATCATGGTTAAATAATTGTATAAAATTTATATAGTCTTATTTATTAAAGAATATATAGATTAATTATGATTTCAAAATCTTTTCAAAACCACCAACATCAGAGTATTACTAATATTAAGAAATTGGGAAAATTTGAAAAAAAAATAGATAAACTGTCTGATAAAATAGTAAAAAATATATTAAGCGGGGGAAAAATATTAACTTGTGGGAATGGTGGATCGAGTTGTGATGCACAGCATTTAGTTGCAGAGTTAATTGTTAGGTTGAAGCCTAAAAATAAAAGAAAAAGCATACCAGCAATATTTCTTGGAATGGATACAGCTACTATAACTGCTTGTGGTAATGACCTAGGATTTGATAAAATTTTTTCTAGAAGCTTAGAAGGATTAGGAAATAAAAATGATGTACTAATTTGTTATTCTACCTCAGGAAATTCTAAAAATATAATAGAAGTTTTAAACAAAGCTAAAAAATTAAAAATATTAAGTATTACTTTTCTAGGTAAAGGAGGAGGAATAGCAAAAAAAAAAACGATGGAGCATTTAGTTGTGCCATCAAATAATATTATGAGGATTCAGGAAAGTCATTTATTTTTAACCCATTATATGGCAGAGTTAATTGAAAAAAAATTATCCTTATATCAAAATGTTTGACCAAATTTGTAATAATAATTTGAAATTTGACTTTTACTTTTAAATATGTCTAAAAAAGTCAAAATTATTACCACATCTGATAGTGGTGGATTAATTGATCAAATGAGGGCAGTCAACAATGAATTTAATAAAATTGGATATAAATCATCGATAATATTAATTGATAAACTCAAAGATAGGAAAATAAAAAATATTAATTATGGGGATAATGTTATCTTTCAAATGTCAGCTTATGGCTACCATAAAAAGGGAATACCCCTATGGTTAATAAATGAAATAAAAAAAGTAAAAGTAAAAGCATCTTCGCTAGGAATATTTTTCCATGAATTATTTATAAATGCAAATTTTTGGAGCCCAAGATTTGTAGTAAAAATAATACAGCAATATATAAATATAAAAATATTAAACTATTGTGACTACTGGATAACTAGTAATTCAGATTATGCTAAATGGTTAAAAAAAAATTCTAGCATAACAAAAAGATATGTTTGTCCAGTTCATTCAAATATAAATCTTAAAATGCTTAAAATAAAAAAAAATAAAAGATACGCTGTAATATTTGGCACAGAAGGATCTAGAATTTTAATTTACAAAAAATATTTTAGAGAATTAAAGAATTGGGTTATAAAAAATAAAATTACCTTAATTGATATTGGACCTAAAATTGATAATTTAGATCTTAAAATATTATGTAAAGATCAATTTAAAATCAAAATAATGGGAAAACTTAGCCCAACAAAAGTTAGAAATTTGCTCTCAAAAGTATCCTATGGGATTTATATTACACCCGATAAACTTATAGATAAAAGTGGTGTTATGGCAGCATATTCTTTTTACAAAATATGTCCAATCAACTTACACCATTTGCAAAATAAAAAAAAAATTAAAAAAAAAAGATTTCTTAAATATTTTCCAAATTTGGATGATCAAAACTTGTTTATAAATAAAATAGTACAAATAAATTATAATTTATCAAAAAAAAATAATATAAATAAACTAGTAAAAACTTATGCAATAAATTTTAATTAAATGAAAATTTTAATTAGTACACCTAATGTAAATTTGAATATAGCTAAGGTTATAGGTATTTTTAAAAAACTGAATTATTTAGATACTTTTTGGACCACCATTTTATTTCCTTTTAAGTTTAAATTTTTAAGAAAAAGGTATTACAAAGAAATTGATTTTAGGTATGTCAGATTAAATTTTTTTAAAGAAGCAATGAGGAAAATTTGCTCGATTTTGAAACTAAAAAATTTATATTTAGATGATGAAAATATATTTTCAGTGAATGCTGTAAATAAAGACTTAGATAAAAAAGTAGCAAAATACCTTCTGAAAAATAATAAAATAAATATTATTTATTCTTACGAAGATTGTTCAAAAGAAAGTTTTAATGTTGCAAGATCAAAGAATATAAAGACAATTTATGACTTGACCAGTCCATATTGGCGATTAAAAAAAAAAATTCTCGAAAAAGAAATACAATTATTACCAGATTGGAGTTTAAGCTCTACAGAAATTCTTTCACAAAACAAATGCAAAAATAAAGACGAAGAACTTAATTTGTCAGATAAAGTTATAGTTGCATCAAGTTTCACAGCCAGAAGTCTTGAACTAGTTAATTTTAAAAAAAAACTTGATATAAAAGTCATCCCTTATGGAATTGATTTGCCAAATGATAAAATAATTAATAAGAGAAAAATAAACGAAAAATTAAGAATATTATTTGCAGGCAGGCCAACTTTATCAAAAGGAATTCAATATCTAATAAAGTCTTTAGAGGAAATTGATTTTCCATGGGAAGTCGAAATAGCAGGGTCTATTCCTGAAAGCCCGGATAAAATCTCAAAAAAAATGAGTTCATTTTTAAGAAATGACAATTGTAAATATCTTGGACAAATAACTAATCAAGATTTATTAAAAAAAATGAGAAGTAGTCATGTTTTCCTTTTTCCTTCTTTGTTTGAAGGTTTTGGTCAAGTTTTGTTGGAAGCTTTTTCTAGCGGGCTACCAGTTATTACAACTTATAACACTGCTGGTGCTGATATAATAGATCATGGAATAAACGGATTTCTAACACCAATTAGAGACACCAAACAGACTATTCAAACACTTAATAGTCTATATGAAAATGATGAACTTAGAAAATCAATAGCAGAAAATGCTTATTCAAGTATAAATAAATATAGTTGGCAAAATTATCAAAAGGAGTTGAGTAAAATAATTACGCCTTAATGTTTTATAATTTTTTTGATATCAAACATCCAAAAGGGTTTATAAAAAAATTAATTATCTTTTTTTATTTTTATATGCTTTTTGAAGGAATATTAAGAAAATGGTTATTTCCTTTTTTCCATAAAGAAATTTACTTTTTAAAAGATTTTTTTTTAATTTTTATCTATTCTTTTGCATTAAAATACGATTTTCTCTATGAAAAAAAAATATCTAAATTTTTTATTTTTTTTTCTGTTATAACTTTATTTTTTGGATCGTTAGGATACAGTTTTAATAAAATTGAAATTTTATCTTTTATATTAGGATCAAGATCTTATTGGCTTTTTGCACCATTATTTCTTGTAATTATTCATGTTTTTGATCTTGAAGATTTTAAAAAATTTGTAAAGATTAATTTATACTTTATTTTTCCATATTATATTTTAATACTTTTTCAAAGTTACTTTCCAATCGACTCAATTATAAACTCAGGATATAAATATACGGTACAAAATCCTGAAAGACCAAGTGCATATTTTACCTATACTACTCAAAATACTTATTACTTTTTATTTTTACTAAGTTGTTATTTTTCATATTCCATAAGTGAAAAATTTATTAGTAATAAGAAATTATTTTTTCTTATAATTTTAAATTTTTGCATGATGGGAATAATGATATTGCTTAAAAGTAGAGCATCTTATGTGTTTGGATATGCAATAATTTTATATAGCGTTTATATAACATTAATTATGAAGCAAAATAATTTCTTAAAATTTAAAAAATTAATACTTGTTTTACTAATAACTCCGCTCAGTTTTAGTTTAAATAGTTCTTTATTTGAAAAACAATATAATTTTTCTGTTGAAAGAATTAATACTGACAGAGCTCAAACAAATCTTTTAGTGAAAAGCTCTCCAAAATTTGAAATTGTAATATTAAAATATAATTCAGGATATAATATTATTAATTTAGAACCTGTAACTATAAGTATCTATGATTTTTGTATTAAAAATTCAAGTCTTTGTAGAGTTATAAATGAAATTTATTATTTTTCTTCTATTAAAAACTCATCAAAATTTGGAGAAGGTCTCGGTGCAGGGTCTGCATTGGTTACCTATATTAACAAAGAAAGAAAATTTAATTTAGGAGAGATAGAAAATCATAGAACATTAAAAGAATTAGGATATTTGTATGGAAATATATTTATCTTAACAAAATATTTGATGGTAATATTTCTAAACTTTATGTTTTTTTTTACAAATAAAATTAATAATAAACTTTTTTACTTTCCTTTTTTAGTCTTTGTGAGTGTTGCTTTTTTAATTGGTCCAATTACATATACAACTTCTTTTGTAAGTTTTATTTGTTGGTTTTCTTTAGGTTTAATCTCTACTTCTTTTGAAAAAAAAGTTAAACAATTAAAATGAAAATTGTGATTTTAAGTTCAAATATTTCAAATGAAGCAGGCGGATATTCTGAATCCTCATTTTTATTAAGAGATCGTTTAGAAAAAATTAAAAACAATGATGTGTATCTATTTGGATTTTGGAAATCTAAATTTTTAAAATTAAGTTATAAGTTAACTGATCGAATAAATATATTTAGCCCTGGTTATATTGATATATTCCCATTTTCAATAAATTATTTCAAAAAATTGTTTATTATAAAACCTAAAATTATTGACATACAAGGACTTTGGTCTAGTACATCAATTTTTAATCTCATCTACTATTATTTCACAAAAACTCCTTACATTGTAACACCTAGAGGAATGTTAGAAAAGTGGGCTTTAAAACAATCATATTTTAAAAAAAAATTTTTTTACTTTTTCATTGAAAAATATCACTTAAAAAATGCTAGTTTTTTAAGAGCTACATCAGAGTTGGAGGCATCAACTTTCTTAAAATTAGGATTTAAAAAAAGTAAAATTTTAAAAATTCCTAATTCAATTAAAATACCTAATTTTAAAATAAATCTTAAGAAAAAAAATAATCAAAAAAGATTGTTATTTTTAAGTAGATTGCATCCTAAAAAGGGATTAGTTGAATTATTGAATGCATGGAAAAAAGTCCAAAATACGCATCTTGATTGGGAATTGTTAATTTGTGGTTTTGATGAAAATAATTATAAAAAAGAAATTTCAAACAAAATTAAAAAATTAAATCTTCAAAGAGTTTTTTTAAGAGATTTTGTGACTGGCAAACAAAAGGAAAAAACCTACTATGCTAGTGATTTATTTATATTACCAAGTCATTCTGAAAACTTTGGATTATCAATTGCAGAGGCATTATCATATCAGGTGCCAGTAATTACAACAACAAACACACCTTGGAAAAAATTAGAAATATATAAATGTGGCTGGTGTATAAAACTTGATGAAAAAATAATAGCGAGAACTCTTGAAAAAGCTTTCATAATGTCTAGAAAAGAAAGGTTATCAATGGGAAAGAGAGGTAGGGATTGGATGATAAAAGATTTCAGTGATGAATCTATTGGATTAAGAATGCACTCAGTTTATAAAAAAATTTTAAAAAATAATTCTTTAAAAAATAAAAAAAAATAGGTTTTTTTTAATGTCTATTATTCTTGGAATTAATAAGGATCATTCAGACTCTTCTGCTTGTCTTTTAATCGACGGTAAACTTATAGGAGCTGTTGCCGAAGAAAGATTGGGAAAAAGAGTAAAGCATGACCCATCATTTCCAATTAACTCAATAAAATGGCTTATTAAATCTAATAATCTAAAATACAAAGACCTAGATTTAATTGCTGTATCTAATAATTCAATATCAAATTTTTTTCCTAAATTAATGCACTCTCTAGATTTTTCTAGTTTGAGTTTATTTAAAAAAATTAAAAGTAAATTCTATAGTCAATCATCGGTTAATAATGAAATTTTTGACTTATGTAAAAAAAATAATGAAGATGAAAAGGCTCTTAAATTTAAAATAGTTAACGTTGAACATCATTTGACTCATATTGCAAGTGCATACTATCTTTCACAATTTACAAATAAAACTGCAGCATTTAGTTATGATGGATCTGGTGATGCTGTAAGTATTGTACTTGCAGAGTGTGAAGATAATAAAATAAAAGTATTAGAAAAAGTTTTTTTGCCAAAGAGTCTCGGTCATTTTTATTCAGCAATTTGTAACCATATAGGTTTTGAAAATTTTGGAGAAGAATATAAAGTAATGGGACTTTCTGCGTATGGTAATGATAAATATTTAAATTACTTTAATGATTTAATTGGATATGATCAAAAAAAAATTTTAAGACAAAAAAAAATATTTGATTACAATAGCATTGATTACAAGAAAAATAATATAATTAATTTAAATAAAAATATACGTCTTGAAAAACCAGTTAATAAGTTTTCTCAAGAAGCCAAGGATATTGCAAAATCATTACAAAGTTGTTTTGAAAATATTGTTATGCAAATAATCCATAGACTTGAAAGAAAAGTATTAAGTGAAAATCTCGTTATGGCGGGCGGTTGCGCCATGAATGGATTGGTTAATGGAAGGATATTCAAAGAGAGTAATTTTAAAAA
>MDTD01050175.1_pt1 | contig 10991 bp, 12 predicted proteins | sample 811221 | NCBI WGS metagenome assembly MDTD01 (sample SAMN05326646, study PRJNA326480) | marine metagenome | isolation source: seawater | place: Pacific Ocean: South West | collected 2011
AATTTTTGCGCCCATTGAAACTGCAATACATGACGCTAAATAACCTTCTGAATGGTCACTAAAACCTACTTCACATTTAAACTTTTTTATTAAGTTTTTAATATATCTTAAATGTAAAAAATTGAGTGGTGTTGGATATAAAGATATACAATGTAATAAATATAAATTTTTTTTTGATATTTTTTTAATTATTTTTACAGCTTTAGATATTTCTTTTTCATTACTCATGCCAGTACTCAAAATAATTGGAACTCTTTTTTTAGCACAATATTTAAGAAAATCTAAATTGGTAATTTCACCAGAGCTAATTTTAAAAATTTTTGTATTTAAGTCTTTAAATAAAAAATCACATGATTTTTTATCAGTGACTGACGACATATATTTAATTTTTTTTTTTATACAGTATTTTTTTATAGCCTTGTGTTTTTCCCAGGGTAAATCGTATTGCTGAGCCATTTTTGCCATTGTTTTATTTCCTACATTTTTTTTTTGATATTTGTGTATAAATGCTAATTTTGATATTTTTTCTTCTATTCTATATAATTGAAACTTAATAGCATCGGCGCCAGCATTTTTAGCAATGTCAACCAACTGAAGAGCTTTATTTATGTCTCCATTGTGGTTAACACCTGCTTCTGCAATAATAAAAGTTTTTTTATCTTTCATATTTGAATTTATAAATTATAAATAGTGAATTTAATTCTATATTAATCTTGAAAAAAAAAATACTTATAATTTCTTGGAAAAGTATTGATCAAAGTGTTATCAAAAAAAATTTTGTAGATCAATTAAAATTTCTGAACCATATTTATATTGTTAATGTTTCAAAAATTTTAAAATTTAAATTTGAGGAAAAAAATTATTTTAAATTTAAAAAAGTTAAAATTTATAATGTTAAAAATTTACTGGAACTCAATACAAAAATAAAAAAATTGAAACCAGACCTAATTATTCCATATTTTATGGAAAATTATTCAGAAAATACCAAAAAAATTTTTTACTTACTTAAGCAATCAAAAATTCCATTGTTAAAAATTTTAGATGTAGCAGCGATAACAGGAAAAAGATATTTTTTGTTAAGATTAAAAGATTTCTTATTTAAAAATAAAATCTACTATGATTATTTAATTCATTTCAGCTCAAGAAATAGCCAAAATTTCTATATCAGTAAAAAAAATATTTATGCTCATCATTATGATTATGAAGATTATTTGAATAACTTATCAAAAAAAAAAAATAAACAAAAAAAATATGCATTATTTTTAGATGAAAATTTTGCCTCTCACCCAGATCTAAAAAGAAATGAAAGACAAAATCTACACAATATTAATGCAAAAGAATATTATCAAGACATGAACAAGTTTTTTTGTTTTTTTAGTAAAAATTTTAATCTAGAAATAAAAATAGCTGCTCATCCAACATCAAATAAAAATCGTTTTAGCAAATTTAAAATGGTACATGACAAAACTGCTAAATTAGTTCAAAATGCTTCGATAGTACTATTGCATCAATCAACCTCACTTTCATTTCCCATTCTTTTTGAAAAGAAAATATTATTTTTAACCTCAAATGAAATAAATAAATCTTATGTATCAAAACAAATTTTTTCACTTGCAAAATTTTTTTGTAACAAGCCATTAAATATAGATAAGGATCTTAACGTACAGCAAATTGAAAAATCTATAATATCTTATTCAACTAAATATAATAATTTTAAAAAATTTTATTTAAAACATCCTAAAAGCTTAAACAGAAAGTTTATACATATTTTTTCACAATACTTTAAAGATAAAAATTTTTTCGAAAAAAACGAATATGGAAAATGAGTAAAAAATTAGAAAAAAATCAAAAAAAAATTTTAAATAAAATAAAGAGAAAAATAAATTTAGATAAAAATAATTCAGAGTTAAATATTTTTAGATATTTATCAAACTCTAATAAATTTTCTTATGTTCAAATGCTATACGTTCTTGATAAGACATATTTCCTGAAATATTTTTATTTATGTTTAAAGAATTTTTTGTCCTTTTTTTATTACTATAATTTCGAAATTTATAAATCATCCAAAAAATCAGATTTTAAAACAATGATAATTACTTGGGGTAAATTTTTAGATTTTGATAATCAGGGTAATTTTTTTGATAGATATAATGGAAAAAAATCTTCTAAAGAAAAAAAAACTTTATGGGTAGTTCAATATGAAGATCGATTACTCCCTAAAAAAATTTCAAATAATGTTGTAATTTTAAAAAAAAGTAACCTAAAGACTTTCCAATTTCAAAATATTTTTATGATTTTTGAAAATTTTAAATTAAGATTGTCTTTGTTTAAAAATTTTTCCTCAAACTCACTTTACGCATTTATCTTTTATAAAAAAATTTATGGTCAAATTAAAAGTCTAAGGTTAAAAAAAATAATTATCCCTTTTGAAGGTCAAATTTTTCAAAAATATTTTGTAAAAAAATTACAAAAAAAAAATTGAAAATTATAGGAATTATTCATACTTTTTTACAACCTATCCCTTTTAATTTTTACTATGAAAGAGATCATTTTCCTTCTGAATTACATGTAAATAGTTTTTCATTAAAAAATTGTTTGGTTAACCATTTTAATTGGGACAAAAAAAAAATTTTAGTAAAAAAATCAAAGAGATTCTCAAGAAATTCAAAAGTAAATATGGACCAAAAATTATTTTTTCCTTATGAAATACCCGATCCTAAAAAATTAGAAAAAACATTTATAGATTTTGTGAAATTATATAAAGATAAAATAAACCTAAATTTTGAGATAAAAATTCATCCGGCTAAAAAAAGTAATTCTACTCATATATTTTTAAAAAATAAAATAATTAATATTTTAAATAAAAATAAAAACCCTAGTACAAAATCAAATAAGAAAATTTCAGTTTTTTTTGAATATACATCATCTATAATTGAAGCTTTAGAAAGAAATGTAAAGGTAATACAAGTTTGCACTGAACCAATTTTACAAACCTATACCTCTTTTTTTTATAAAGGAATTAAAATAAGACAAATTGGGAATAATATAATTGAATATAAGAGAATTAAAAAAAACTCTTTAATTAAAATGTAAATCTACAATTTGAAATGTTTTTGATTAAAATACATTACATCTGCCATAAATAAAAGTCCAGAAAATAGATTGTTATTTATTAAATTTATACCAACCATTCTAAAATTTTTATTAATTAAAAATTTTTCTATATCACTAAAAGAGAAATATTTTTCATAGACATTATCAAACATAATCTCAGTTATAATTATACTAATTTTATTTTGTTGAATTAATTTTTTACATCCCATTAAAACTTTATCCTCATAGCCCTGGGTATCTATTTTTAATATATCAATATGATTAATTTTATTTTTATAACAGTAATCATCTAGAGTACCCAAATTAACCTTTTGACGAGCAATTATATATTTTTTTTCTTTAACACCATATTGCTCGCTTCTCTTTTTTATCCACTTAGTTTTTAAATTGAAATTATTAAATGATGAATTTTCTGTTTTTGCACTAATGTTGATACGTTTTGTCGTTTTTTTTTCACCGAGTGCATAATTATTAAGAAAAATATTTTTTCTTTTTCCAAAATTTTTTTTTAATTTTTGAAATTCGTCAGTAAGAGGTTCAAATGAATGAATTTTGGAATTTTTATATAATTTCAAAAATCTATCAATCGACTGTCCATTATTAGCACCCACATCAATAATTGTTGGTTTTTTCTTTGTTAATTTTTTTTTTAAAATTTCGTCAAAAGATAATTCTTTTATTTCTTCGTTTTTTTTTTTTTATTTCGTATCCTAAAAAACCTACCACTTGTTTGATTTCTTTTTTAAATTTCATGATTTAATAGTTTTTTATAATTTTTAAAGATTTAATTTTATAACAGATACTATCCTATATTATTAGGTTTAATATATATAAAGATTATTATGTTAAATATTTATATTAAATTCAATTTTTTGTAGTATATAAAGCTTTAATAACCAAAACATCATAAATGACTTTTATTAATCGAAATAAAAAAATAAAAAATATTAATTTTGCAGCTATTATTCCAGCCAGACGAGGGTCAAAAGGTATTAAAAATAAAAATATTACAATGATAAATGGAAAAAGAATGATTGAATATTCTTTAATTAGTGCATCCAAATGTAAAAATATCGAAAAAATTTTTTTGACTACTAATGACGAAAAAATTCTTAGACTTTCAAAAAAATATAAAAAAATTGAAACTTTTAAAAGAAGTGAAGCTTTATCAACTTCCGTAGCATTGTTAAGAGATGTAATAAATGATACGTTAAAAAGTATAATTAAAATATATCCAAAAATAAATCATTTTATATTATTACAGCCAACCTCTCCTCAAAGAACATATGAGGATATAGAGAGAGCAATAAAATTTTACAAAAAAAACAATTATAAAAATTTAATCTCGGTTAGCGAACCAATTAATAGCCCTTATGAACTGATATTTTTGAATAATAAAAATTATTCATTAATAATAAATAGAAAAAAACCATTAAATAGACAGTCATATAAGAAGTCATATTTTGTAAATGGAAGTATTTTTATTGGATCTATCAAGAAATTTTTAACAAAAAAAAAGTTTTTCGATAATAATTCGGTTTTTTTTAAAATGGAGAAAAAACACTCAATCGATATTAACGATAACTTTGATAAACAATTATTAAAAAATTTAATTTAAATTCTATGATTAATAAATTAAAAATTAACTTAAATATCTATCATGGTAAAAATTCTCTTTCTAAGCTTAAAAATATAATTCAAGAATACAATTTTAAAAAACCTTTTTTAATTTTAGATAAAAATTTACAGAATATAAAATATTTAAAAGAAAAAATTAATTTTATAAAAAATAAAAAATTTATTTCATTTAATTCTGAACCAACATATCAAATGTTAAATTATGAAAAAAAATTTATTAAAAGAAAAAAAGTAGATTGCATCATAGCTATTGGTGGTGGGAGTACAATTGATTTTGCTAAAGGTTTGTCAATCTTATACACCAATAAAGGAAACGCAGTTAACTTTATGGGTTTTCCAGAAAAATTAAAAAAAATAATTCCAATTATTGCAATTCCAACAACAACATCAACTGGTTCTGAAATAACATATAACGCAGTATTTACAGATAAAAAAACTAATATTAAGTATGGTATCAATTATGAAAACAACTATCCAATTGCATCAATTCTTGACCCAAATTTAATAAAAAGTGCGCCTTTAATAGTCATCTATCAATCAGCTATAGCTTCATTGATGCGTTCAATAGAAACATACAGTTCACCAGATTCAGATGAAATTACTAAGTATTTTTCTAAACAATCTTATAAGCTGATTATTAATGCTTTAAAAAAGAAAAATGTTAAAAATCATTTAAATGATTTGCAGTGGGGTTGTGTTTTTTCTATGATTGCATTATCTAATTCATCAAGTGGACCGAGTGGTGTTATCAACTACTATCTTTCTGTAAATTTTAACATACCTCAACCTTTTTCATATTCATTTACTGCATTAGAGTTTATTAAACATAACATCAAGTACGGCTATAAAGATTATAAAAATCTTATTAGCTCAAAATTTAAAACTGATTTAAACAAATTAAAAAAATTTACTGAAGACATGAAATTTATTCAAAAATTTTTAAATAAAGATGTTTTAAAAATTAAAAAGAATTTAACAAATAAAACAGAACTTTGTAGTGAAATTTACAAAATTTTTGAAAAAAAAAAATTTTTACCATTGCTTAAAAATCCAATTAATATTAATAAAAAAAATTTAAAACAAATAATTAAAAATATTTTAAACTAGTATGCCTGGATGGGAATTTATAGATAATAGGGAAAAAGAGTCAATTAACTCAATTTTTAAATTTAAAAAAAACTCTATCAACAGACCTTTATTTAAAAGTGGAATTAAAGTTAAAACTTTTGAGAAAAAATTTGCAGAATATGTTGGTTCTAAATATTCTGTATGTGTATCATCTGGGACTGCTGCAATCAAAGTCGCTCTAAAAGCGGCTAATATTAAACCAGGTGATGAGGTAATTACTCAATCGTTTACATTTATTGCTGTTGTGGAAGCTATAATTGATGTAGGTGCAACTCCAATTATAACTGAAATTAATGAAACTTTAAATATGTGTCCAAAAGATTTAAAAAGAAAGATTACAAAAAAAACAAAAGCTATAATACCAGTACATATGTTAGGTGTTTCTGCCGAAATAGACGAAATTTATAAAATTGCAAAAAAAAAAAAAATTCTTGTTATTGATGATAATTGTGAGTCATTAGGAGCTCGTTGGAAAAATGAAACGCTTGGTAATCAGACTGATATTTGTACATGGAGCTTTGATAATGGAAAAACTTTGACTACTGGTGAGGGGGGAATGATTACAACAAATAATAAAAATTTATTTGAACTCTGTCGAGAGTATAGAGATCATGGACATGAAAATAACCCAAAATTCCCAAGAGGTAAAGATACACACAGGATCCCTGGATTTAATTACAGAGTAAGTGAAATAGTTGGAGCTATTGGTCTTATACAATTAACCAAAATGTCTAAAATAATTAGATTTAATAAAAAATATTATAAAATGTATGAAAAAACCTTAAAAAAATACAAAGATATAAATTTGAGAAAAATTCCCAAACAGAATAAACCTTTAATGGATTGTATTATTTTCAATTTTAAAAATAAAAAAATAGCGACATTATTTCTTAACGAAATTAATAAAATCAAAATCCCTACTAAAAATATTCCTGATGCTCTTGAATGGCATTTTGCTAAATATTGGGACCATATTTTTAAAAATTACGGAATAAGTAAAAAAAAATTACTAAATTCTTTTCCAAGATCTAGTTTTCATTTAGAAAAAAGTATTGCGATATTTATTTATGCCAGCGAGAATTTAGAAAAAGTTAAAAGAAAAGTAAAAAATATAGAAACAATTTTAAGTAATTTTAAAAAAAATAAAATTCTTACTTAATTAAACCTGGACTACTAGGTAATAAAATTACATCATTGAATAATTTAGTTGAACCTTTAATTTGGTAACTCTTATATTTTGATAAATGGGGTAAAGTATGTAAGAGATCCCAAACAGGACGACATTGAAGTCCACTTTCATTTAAATAATCTAAAATTTTTTTTTTAGTAATTCTGCCAGATTTGATCCTTAATGCATTCAGCCAAAAATTACTTTGAAAATTTTTAATTTTTTCATAATCAACAAAATTAACAAAATTAACACCTTTAAACACATTTCTATAATTTTTATGTAATTGTCTTTTTTTCTTTAAAATTTTATCAATTTTTTTTAATTGGGAAAGTCCTAAAGCTGCTGAAAGACTATTAATTCTATAATTCCAACCTAATTTATCATGGAAAAACTTCCATTTATGTTTTTGTTTAGATACACTAACTAAATGAAGTGCTTCAAGATATTTCCGTTTCGAATTGGTAATTATAGCACCACCTGATCCCGAGGTAATTATTTTATTTCCATTAAAACTCAATATTCCAATGTCTCCAAATGTTCCTAGATGTTTTTTTCTATAAAATGCACCTAAACCCTCAGCACAATCCTCAACAATTGAAATAGAATATTTTTTTCCAATTTTTACTATTTTTTCTATATTACAACAACTTCCAAAGACATGCGTTGGTATTATTGCTGAAATTAATTTTCGGTTATGTTTTGAATATCTTTTGCCTTTTTTTAATATAGTTTCATTTCGAAGATAATTTTCAAGTTTATTTTCATCTAAGCAAAAATTTTTTTCTGACGAATCTAAAAAAATTGGAATTGCTTCGTTGTATAAAATTGCGTTTGCAGTAGCTACAAAGGAAAGTGTTGGAAGTATAACATTAGTTTCTTTCTTTACACCCAAAACTTTTAGCGCTATGTGTAACGCTGAAGTGCCTGAGTTTGTTGCAATTACATATTTAGAATTTGTATATCTACTAATTCTTTTCTCAAAATCTAAAACATATTTACCATAAGTAGAAACAAATGTAGACTTTATGCATTTGCTTACCTCTTTTATATCTAAATTATCAAAACTTGGCTCATGTAGACCAGCTTTTTTTTTTACAACATTAAAAATTTTTTTCTTTAATATTTCTTCTTCATTCATATTTTATTAAATATTTGAATATTTTTTTTGATATAAATTTTTATTTTTATTTTTTTTAAGAAAATTGATTGTTTCTTTAATTCCATAATTTAAATCAAACTTTGTTTTAAATTTTAATTCTTTGAATATTTTATTAAAATTTACCTTATAGTCTCTTTTATCAATTAATTTCTGTTTAGAATATGTGATATTATTTAGAGGTAAAAATTTACCAATTGCATTAATTACTTTTTTTTTAGAATAATTTTGTTTTGAATTACCTACATTATATACTGTTAATCTTTGATCAGATTGCAAACTTATTAATAAGGCTCTAGCAACATCTTTTACATGACAATATGGTCTCCAAGTATTTTCGCCAAATACATCTAAAATTTTTTTAAGATATATTTCTCTTGTAAATTGGTTGATTGTTAAATCAAATCTCATTCTATCAGATACTCCAAAGACAGTTGCAAATCTCATTATAGATAATTTCATATTGGAATTTTTAGATTTTTTGATCATAAATTTCTCAAAATCTACTTTTGTTTTGGCGTAGAGAGACAGTGGTTTTAGTTTTGTATTTTCATTAGCCAAATTTTCTCCGCTAACAATTCCATAATTAGAGCATGTAGATGAAAATATAAATCTTTTAACTTTATATTTTTCACAGAGTTTAAATAATATTTTTGAAAATTTTAAATTCGTTAAGACTGTTAGTTTTTTCTCTAATTTTGAGGCTGGATCACCGACTATTCCAGCTAAATGTACAACGATATCTACTTTTTCTTTTTTAAGTATTTTTTCAAGAAATATTTGATCATTTATATCACACTTATAGAATTTGAAATCTTTGTTATTATTAAATTTTGAAAAAAATTCTTTTTTAGAATTCTTTAAATTATCTATTGAAATTACTTGAAAATTTTTTTTCAGAGAAAGATTGGTTAAGGTTGTTCCAATGTAACCAGCTCCACCAGTAATTAAAATTTTTTTCATTTTTGTTATTTTTTTTGTGCAGCCACCATAAAAGATGAAGAGTTTGAAATATATGGAAGTTTATTATTGTCTTTAAGATTATAAATAAAATTTGAAAAATATTTAAACCTTTTATTCTGATTATACTTATCTGGAGAAACTGGATGATAATTAATAGGATGAAGATCCATCAGCTTAAAATTTGTTTTTTTTAATAAATCATTAATTTGTAATGGTGAAAATTGATGGCGTTTATCTACATTAATACCTGTCTTTGGTTGTTTAAAGTTGACCTCTTCAAATTTACTTTTATTAAGCTTAATAAATTTTTTAAAATCTAATTTGTTCAAATAAATACTTTCTTCATATAAATTTTTAAAAGTTTTTTTTTTTAATTCTTTAAATGAAAAATTATTTAATGAATAAAGATTAAATAATCTATTTCTAGTTCCAAAAATTATATAACCTTTAGAGTTAAGCATAGTATTTGCCATATTAAAAAATTTTTTAATGTCACTTAATGACAGATATTCAATAAAACCATTAGCTGAAATACAATCAAATTTTTGTTTAGATTTGAAATTAAAAATACTAATATTTTCATATTGTAAATTTTTTTTTTTAAATTTTTTTTTTGCTAATTTTATCATATTTTTAGAAAAATCTATTCCAAGGCTTTTTTTTATAATTTTTGAAGCTTCAAAAGATAAATCTCCTGACCCACAGCCTACATCCATTAATGATTTTAATTTAAACTGCTTTAATTTATTAATTACATAAATATTTCTTTCTTGAATTGTATTTAAAAGTAAGTTCTTTTTAAAATCTGATTTTGAGGACCAGTGCTTGGCATCTTTATTAAAAAAATTTATAGTTTGTTTTTGTTGTTTATAAATCATTTTAATGTTTATTTTTAATTATGTTGTCCACAACTGTTAAAAGAATTGTATGATGTAGAATTTCAATATGGTTATATTCATTTGAATCTATCCACAATTTAAGATTATTTTTTTTTCTATTAAGTGAATTATTTTTTTTACAACCTGTCAAAGATACAACATTAATTTTATTTTTTAGAGCATATTCATTTGCCTTAACTAGATTTAAAGATTCTCCACTGCAACTTATAAGTATAAGTAAATCACCTTTATCTGCATAAAGTTCTAATGATTTTTTCAACCAATTTTCGTAACCAAAATCATTTGCAAAGCAAGTAATTAAATCAGACTCATTGAAATTTATAGCTCTTACTTTTCCGTTTAATGTGAGATCAACAGCTACATGGCTAGCTGTAGCTGCACTACCACCATTACCTGAAATAATTATTTTTTTTTTTACTCTTCGAAGTTTTTAAAATTAGTTGGCTTAGTTTATATGCAAAATTTTTATCAATTTTATTGATTAAAGCATTGATTCTTTTAAAATTAATTTCAAAAAAATTTTTATTCATTTTAAACTATGTTATTGATTAAAATTATACATGCACATGTTTACATGATGCACTCTAATATCTTTAATTTACTCTTCAGTAAAGCCTTAAATTTAATAAAATATGTTTAGTTTGCTAATAAATATTCTTAAAAGAAAATTTATATTTAATAATTATACGAATAAAAAATACTTAATATTAGAAAATTTGAATTCAGACATATTAATAAAATATTTGGGGAAAAAAAATACAGAGATAATTTCACTCAGAAGTGAAATAAATTTTTTTTTAATTTTAAAGTTAATTTTTAAGCTAAAAAGGTTAAATCAAATAAATTATTATTTAGAGTCTATAAATCAGGTTAAACCCCAAAAAATAATAACAAATATTGACTCAAATATTAATTTTTATAA
>MDTD01162949.1_pt1 | contig 10990 bp, 13 predicted proteins | sample 811221 | NCBI WGS metagenome assembly MDTD01 (sample SAMN05326646, study PRJNA326480) | marine metagenome | isolation source: seawater | place: Pacific Ocean: South West | collected 2011
ATGATTGGGCAAAAAAAACAATATTAGAAAAATTAAGATAATTAAATTAAATGATAAGATTTATTACATTCATAGCATACTTTTTGTTTCATACTACTGCATACACCGAAGTAGTGAATAATTTAAATATTTCAGGAAATAAAAGAATTAATATTGAAACAATTAAAGTATACGGAAATATTGAGATTGGTAAAGACTACCAAAAGAGTGATTTAAATAAAATTTTGAAAGATTTATATTCGACAAATTTTTTTGAAGATATTCAATTAGATTTAAAAAATAATACTCTTTTTTTATCTGTAAAAGAATTCCCAGTAATAAACCAATTAATACTTATCGGAGAACCAAGTAAAAAATATAAAGATCAAATTAAAAAACTAATTAAATTAAAAGAAAAAAATTCCTTTATCTTTTCTTATTTGTCCTCTGATATAGAAACAATTAAAAAAGTATATTCTTCCGTGGGCTATAATAATAGTAAAATAGAAATTAAAACAAAAAAAATTGATGAAAATAATCTAGATATGATTATTGAAATCGATAGAGGAAATCTAACAAAAATTTCTACTATTAATTTTATAGGTGATAAAAAAGTGAGAGATAAAAGATTAAGAGATATAATCGTAAGTGAAGAAGCTAAATTTTGGAAACTAATTACTCGAAATACAAGATTTAGTGAGAACCTAATAAGTTTAGATATACGACTTTTAAATAATTATTATAAATCACTTGGTTATTATGATGTTGAAGTTACTTCTAATACAGCTGAGTTAGATCAAGAGGGTAATATAAATTTAACTTATTCAATCAATGCAGGAAAGAGATATACAATTACAAAAATCTCCACAAACGCTGATAAAATATTTGATACGAAAATATTTTTTCCAATGCAAAAATTCTATAAAAAACATATTGGTGAATATTACTCTCCATTTAAAATAACCAATTTATTGGAAAATTTAGACGAATTAATTGATAACAATAGTTTGCAATTCGTAGAACACAATGTTGAAGAGATTGTAGATAGTGAAAAAGCTGAAATTGAGATTAAATTAAATATTTACGAGTCTGAGAAAGTTACTGTAGAGAGAATTAATGTATTAGGCAACAATGTTACCAATGAAAGTGTTATTAGAGGTGAGCTTCTTATTGATGAGGGAGATCCTTTTACAAAAACAAGGTTAGATAAATCCATAGCTAAATTAAAAGCTAGGCGAATATTTGCTAATGTAACTCCAAAAGTATCCGAAGGTAGTCAGAAAAACTTAAAACTTATAGATATTGAAGTTGAGGAGAGACCAACTGGAGAGATCAGTGCTGGCGCAGGTGTTGGCACAAATGGAGGGAGTTTTGCATTTAACGTTTCAGAAAATAATTGGCTTGGAGAAGGAAAAAAACTTAATTTTGAGCTTGAGGCAGATAAAGAGTCTCTATCTGGGCTAATTAGTTATACAAATCCAAATTATGATTTTTTAGGTAATTCACTTAATTATTATTTTGGAAGCACTAGTAATGATAAACCTACTCAAGGATATGAAAACACAACTATATCTGCGGAGGTAAATACAAGCTTTGAACAATACAAAGATTTTTTCGCTACTTTGGGTCTAGCGATGACATATGACGATTTAAGAACAGATGGGACTGCCTCCGACTCTTTAAAAAAACAAGAGGGTGAATTTAGTGAAATAGCAGCAATATATGGTTTTAAACATGATAAAAGAAACAGAGCTTTTATGCCAACCTCAGGCTCAATAGTTAGCTTTAATCAAGTTTTACCTTTTTATGCGGATAAAAATTTTATATCAAATTCTTTCAGTGCCAGTGTGTACAAGTCATTCTCAGAAAATTTTGTAGGAGCAACTAAAGTTTATTTATCAGCAATTAATGGATTAGGCGGAGATGATGTAAGAATAAGTAAAAGAAAGGGTTTAAGCACAAAAAGACTTAGAGGATTTGAAAGAGGGAAGGTTGGCCCAGTTGATGGAGACGATCATATTGGAGGCAATTATGCTACAGCTATTAATTTCGAAGCAAGTTTACCTAACCTTTTTCCTGAAGACACTAAGACAGACGTAAATTTATTTTTAGATTTCGGAAATGTATGGGGTGTGGATTATGATAGCACTTTAGGTGATAGTAGCCAAATTAGATCATCCGCAGGGGTAGCGGCCAATTGGTCTTCTCCGTTAGGTCCTATGACATTCATTCTATCAACGAATTTGGCTAAAGCTGAAACTGATAAAACAGAAAGTTTTAGCTTTAACCTAGGTACAACTTTTTAGTATGTTAAAAAAAATTTCTTTAATTTTATTTATTTTAATCTTTAGCCAATCATTAATGGCTGATACTCCCCATTATATAAATTTTAAGTATATTTTGAATCAAAGTACAGCAGGCAAAAAAGCACAAGATTATCTTAAAAAGAAGTTAGAAAATGGTATTAAAAACGTAAATAATAAAGAAAAACAAGTTCAAGAAGAAGAAAAAAAAATAATTCAACAAAAAAAAATTATTTCACAAGAAGAGTATAAAAAAAAAGTCACAGAACTAAGAAAGAAAGTTGCTAATTTACAAAAAGAGAGAAACAAAATTTTACAGTCAGTTGCAAAAGAGAGGGCAAAAGCAAAAAATGAACTTCTCAAAAACCTAAATCCGATTATTAAAAAATATATGGAGGAAAAAAATATAAGGATGATAATTGATAAAAAAAATTTAATTTTAGCTGACGAAACTCTAGATATTACAGATGAGATAATTAGCAGATTGAATAAAAATTTAAAATCAATAAAGTTAAACTAATATTCGTTTAATGAAATCAATAGTTTTTTTTAAAAAGAAGAAATTTAAAGTTCTTCAGTTATATAAAGATTTAAAATTAAAAAAAAACTTTTTAATTAATAACGTTAAACCTTTAGACAAAGCAAACAATCTAGACATATCGTTCTTGGACTCAATTAAATACAAAAATCTAGCTTTAAAAACAAAAGCAAGCTTATGCATAACAACAAAAGAATTAGAAAAATTTTTACCTAAGCAAACTGTTTGCATAACTGTTAAAAATGTTCTCTTTGAACTTGCAACTATACTTAAAAAAATTTATCCAAATGCTGATATTGATTATCCAGATCCCACATTAAAAAAACCTTCATTACAAAAGTATAAGTCTGTTAAATTTGGTAACAATGTTTTCATTGGTATAGGTGTTAAGATTGGTAAAAATAGTATTATTGGATCTAATACAATTATTGAACATGATGTGGTTCTTGGTAAAAATTGTATTATTGGTTCAGGAGTAAATATTAAAAATTCAGTTATTGGAGATAATGTTGTGATACAGGATAATTGTAATATTGGACAAAAAGGTTTTGGTTTTATACCCAACGACAAAAAGAACATTAAGTTTCCACACATCGGTAGAGTAATTATTGGAAATGATGTTGAGATAGCATCTGGATGCACGATAGACAGAGGTTCAATTGATGATACAGAAATTGGCAAAAATACTTATTTAGATAATCAAGTACATATCGCTCATAATGTAAAAATTGGTTCAAATTGCATGATTGCAGGCCAAGTTGGATTTGCAGGAAGTACAAAAGTGGGTAATAATGTTTCGATCGGCGGTCAAGCAGGTATTTCTGGTCATTTAGTAATAGGCAACAATGTTCGTATAGGTGGAGGTAGCGGTGTTGTAAAAAATATTGATGATAATAAAATTGTTATGGGATATCCAGCTGTACCACTAAGAGATTTTCTTAAAAAAAAATGACAGATACAATAGATAAAAAAAAAATACAAAGTCTTTTACCTCATAGAGAGCCTATGTTGTTAATAGATAAACTTGTAAACATTGTGCCTTTAAAATCTGCTACTGCAATAATGTATGTTAAAAAAACAGGTTTTTATGTTCAAGGTCATTTTCCTGACCAACCAGTTATGCCCGGAGTATTAATCGTCGAAGCTTTCGGCCAAGCAGCAGCAGCATTAACAGCTCATGGTATAGATCCAAAAGAATATAAAGATAAATTAGTTTTTTTAATGGGTGTTGATAAAGCTAGATTTAGGAATCCAGTTGTACCAGATTGCGAATTACACTTGGAGATAGAGGCAATAAGATCTCATGGAAGAGTTTGGAAATATAAAGGAACAGCAAAGGTTGATGGAAAAAGAATGGCAGATGCTGAATGGTCAGCAACAATAGTTGATAGAAAAAAATGATAAATAATTCGAGTATAATTGATAAAAAAGCACAACTTTCAAAAAATGTAAAAATTGGTCCCTTTTGCTATGTTGGACCAGGAGTTATTATTGAAGAAAATGTTGAACTTGTTTCGAACGTTCACATAGAAGGTAATACCAAAATTGGAAAAGGAACAAAAATTTTTCCTTTTGCCAGCATAGGAACTCAACCGCAAGATTTAAAATTTAAAAATGAAAAAAATAGTTTGATAATAGGAGAAAATAATCTAATTAGAGAATATGTTACAATAAATCCAGGCACTGAAGGTGGTGGATCAGAAACTGTTATTGGTAATAATTGCTTATTTATGATTTCTTCGCATATTGCGCACGATTGTAAAATTGGTAACGAGGTAATTATTGCAAACAATGTTCCTTTAGGGGGTCACGTGACCGTAGAAGACTCAGTTGTGATTGGTGGCAATTCAGCTGTTCAACAATTCACTAGAATTGGCAGATTAGCGATGATCGGTGGTATGACTGGTGTCCTAAAAGATGTTATACCGTTTGGATTATCAATTGGAAACAGAAATTACCTTCAAGGTTTAAATTTGATAGGCTTAAGAAGAAAAAAATATGAAAATAAAAAAATTATTGATCTGGATAGCGCTTACAAAGAAATTTTTTCATCTGAAAATTTGCATGAAAACTTAAGCAAAATAAATGGAGAGTATAAAGATAATGAATTAGTTGAGGAAGTTATTAAATTTTTGGCCAAAGATAAAAAAAGGCCGATTTGTTCACCATTAAAATAAAAATGATAGGTTTAATTTTCGGCGAAACAGAATTTCCAAAATATATCTTAAAAAAAATAAAAAAAAAAAAAGATTTTTTGATCATTGATTTAACAAGTAAAAAAAAATTTAGAAAATATAAAAACTCTTTTTCAGTGTCGGTTGGACAATTTGGTAAGATTATTTCAATTTTGAATGAAAATAAATGTAATAAGGTACTTTTTGCAGGGAAAGTTAGAAAGCCAAATCTTTCTAAATTGAAATTAGATTTTAAAGGTATTTATTATATGCCTAGAATTTTAAAAAGTTCTAAATTAGGAGATGCAGCTATTCTTAAACAAATAATTGATATCTTTAAAAAAGAAAAAATTAAAACACTTAAATCAAATATTTTTACTCCAGAACTTAGTTTAAAAAAAGGTAATTACACAATCAACAGACCTAATAAAATTGATAAAATTGATATTCATAAAGCAATCATAGCTTTAAAAAAAACAAAAAAATACTCATTTAGCCAAGCTGCTGTATCAAGAGATAATAAAATTATTGCATTAGAACAAAGAGGAGGAACTAATGAAATGCTTAAAAAAATAAAAAAAAAAGATGGTAAAAATAATGGTGTTTTAGTAAAAATACCAAAATTAAAACAAGATCTACGAATTGATTTGCCTACAATAGGAATTGAAACTTTCAAACAATGTAAAAAAGCAGGGTTAAAAGGTATTGCGATTCAACACAAAAAAAATATTTTTTTAGATAAGAAAAAATGTATTAAATTTGCTAACAAAAACAAAATGTTTATTAACGTAACATGATCAAATTTTTTTTTTATCTTCTACTTTTTTTTAATTTTTCAAATTTATATTCTGTTGAGCCAAAATTAGAAATTGTTTATGATATGTTAGATAAACCATGGAGTTTATCATTTATTGATAGAAACAATGTAATTATTACTGAAAAGTCTGGAAATTTTAAAAAACTTAATTTAACTAATAAACAAATATCCGATATTAAACATAACCTAAAAATCCTGGAAGATGGCCAAGGAGGATTATTAGATGTTTTGGTTCATGAGGAATATATTTATGCTTCTTATTCAGAAAATAGAGGTCAAGGAAGATCAAGTACATCTGTTGCTCGAGCAAAATTTAATACGTATAATTTAGATTTTAAAAAACTTTTTCAAGCTGAACCGCCGATTGACTCAGGTTTTCATTTTGGCTCAAGGTTAGTAATTAAAGAAAATAAGCTTTATATTTCTGTTGGTGAAAGAGGTGAAGGAATGATAGCCCAAGATCCAACGAAACATCCAGGAAGCATTGTTAGAATAAATTTAGATGGTTCAATTCCAAAAGATAATCCAAAATTTAGGGGCAAAAGAAAATGGTTACCAGAAATTTATCAAATTGGAGTAAGAAATCCTCAAGGCATGGCATTATCTCCCTTTGATGGAAATATTTATATGACCAATCATGGAGCAAGGGGAGGAGACTGGTTTGGATTAGTAAAAAAAGGTGAAAACTATGGATGGAAAATTTTAGGCTGGGGAGGAATAAATTACTCAGGCACAAAAATTGGTCCGAAATGGAGACCTGGGTACACCAAAGCTATTAGATATTGGGTTCCATCAATCGCTGTTTCAGCTTTGACCATTTATAATGGTGAAGAATTTAAGGAATGGAAAGGTCAAGCAATAATTGCATCTTTAAAAGGAGCACTTTTAAAAATTAAATTTTTAAAAAATAAATTCTTATTTGAGGAGATGATTTTTAAAGGAAACATCGGAAGAATTAGAGATATTAAGATACAAGAAGAAACTGGTCAAATTTTTATGCTTTCTGATAGCGGCAAGCTTTGGAAATTAAGAAAATGAAAAAAATATTTATTTTAACTGGAGAACAATCAGGTGATAAAATTGCTTCGAAGGTAATAAAAGAATTAAAAAAACTTAACAATCAAATAGAATACCTAAGTGTAGGTGGAGAAAATTTAAAATCAATTGGGATAAATTCAATTTATGATCTTAAAGAAATAACCTTTATAGGATTTACAAATGTAATTTTAAATATATTTCAAATTAATAAGAAAATAAATGAAACAGTAGAAGCTATTAAAAACTTCAACCCTGATATATTATTTACAGTTGATAGTCCTGATTTCACTTTAAGAGTTGCTGAAAAAGTAAAAAAAGTGAATCCAAATATTAAAACAATCCATTATGTAGCGCCTCAAGTTTGGGTTTGGAGAGAGGGTAGAGTAAAAAAAATTAAAAAATTTATTGACCACATTTTATTGTTATTTCATTTTGAAAAAGAATATTTTGATAAAGAAAATATGAGCAACGAATTTGTAGGCCATCCTTTGTTGGATGACATTAAAGAGAGTAAAATAGATATCAATCAAATTATAGATAAAAACAAAGCGCTAATCTCTGTTTTTCCTGGTAGCAGAAAATCAGAGATAGAAATTTTAATGCCGATCCTCTTAGAATTTATAGAATTGATGAATGCGAACTATGATGATTTTTTATATATTTTTCACGCAACAAAGCAACATATAAACTTAATTAAATCTTTTTTAAAATCGAAAAATATTTATAACTGTGAAATCATTAGTGACGAAAAAATAAAGTCACATACTTTAAAAAAATCAGTCTTTGCAGTTTCTAAATCGGGTACTGTTTCACTGGAAATCTGCAAATCTAAAATCCCGTCAGTAATTCTTTATAAAATGAATTTTATTAATTATCTAATAGTAAAAATGCTAGTAAAAGTAAAATTTGCCAATATAGTTAATATTGCTGCAAACGATGAAATTATCCCAGAGTTAATTCAGTCAAAGTGTAATGCAAAAACCATATTTAAACATGTTAGTGATTTTATTGAAGACCCAAATAAAATTAAGAATCAAATTCAAAAGACACAATTAATTTTAGATAAATTTAAAAGCTCTGAGCCAGCAGCCGAAAAAGCAAGCAAGTTTTTAAATAAATACCTATAGATTTAATAATTAAATTTAAAGTTATTTTGTCTATAACCATCTTTCATAATTCGGAAATAATATCCGGACGGAGTTTTAGTAGCACTTTTTCTTTTCATAAAATAATACATTATTTTTTTTTTGTTATGGCTAAAATATCTTTTTAAATAAATCTTTGGATACTCTTCATATTTATCTAATTTTTTTTCAATATTTTTATCTATTTTATAAATTAATCCTTGTGCTTTAGAATTAATTTTCCTTTGTAAATCAGGTATCTTGTATTTTGTACGAAAAACCACTTCAAAACCTTTTAGATCATATTTTTGAATGACTTTTGCTTTTTTAAATTTTTTCAAGAAAATTTTTCTATTAAGATTTGTACCATATGCAAAATGATAAATATACACTTTAAAAATAGTAGTTTTTTATTATGATGTTAAAATATTATGAATAAGAAAACAATTATAATTATCTTAAAAAATATTTGATTAAATGATTGTATACACTCACTCTGACTGTCTTCTTAAATTTAATGGTGAAGATCACCCAGAAAGAAAAGAGAGATTAGAAAGTATTGTTAATTCAATCAAGTTATCAAATTTAAATGTCAAATTTAGAGAGGCTCCATTAGCTAATTTAGAAACAATAGGGTTAGTTCATCCACAAAAATATGTTGAACAAATTTTTTCAAAAATCCCAAAAGAAGGCATTACTGGTGTAGAGAAAGAGCCATATGCTGATACAATGCTTTGTCCTCATAGTAAAAATTCTATTTTGAGATCTTGTGGGGCAGGAATAGCTGCTTGTGATGAGTTGATGATAAAAAATGAGAGAGTTTTTTGTGCAGTAAGACCGCCTGGACACCACGCAGAAACAAATAGAGCTAATGGTTTTTGTTTTGTAAATAATGTAGCGGTAGCAGCAAGATATTTACAAAAAAAATATGAAATTAATAAAGTTGCTATTATTGATTTTGATGTGCATCATGGTAACGGAACACAAGAAATTTTTTTTAAAGATAATTCAGTTGCTTATGGTTCTTCTCATGAATTTCCTCTATTTCCAGGTACAGGAGCTGAAAATGAGACGGGTGTAGGCAACATTTATAATGCTATTTTAAAAGCAGGCACAGGTAGTAAAGAATTTTTTAATATTTTTGAAAATAAAATTTTAAATCCTATCGATAAATTTAAACCTGAGGTAATCTTAATATCGGCAGGTTTTGATGCTCATACTAGAGACCCACTAGCTAATATAAATTTAGAATCAAAGGATTTTTACCAAATAACAAAACGAATTGTTGAAATTTCAAATATTCATTCCAAAGGAAGAATTATTTCTTTTCTTGAAGGAGGGTACGATTTAAAAGCTTTATCTGAAAGTATTAGAGAGCATTTGTCAGCATTAAAAACCCATATTTGACCAATTATTTGGATCATTAAATTTTTTAATTTCTTTTTTAGTAATTGGTCTAAAAAGATAATATGCAATATAAATCATTAAAAAAAATAAAAAAATTGTTTTCATAAACGTATTATAATAAATTAATTTTATGAAATTTAAAAAAAGAAAATTTATAAAATTTTTAGGTTTTTCATTATTATCTATGATGTTTTATCCTATACATGCTTTACTTGCATCAGCCAAAAAAGTGATAAATCCCGATCTTTCAAAAGAGCAAAAAGACATCATGTTTAATGAAGAGACTGAAAGACCTTTTTCCAGTGAATTATTAAACGAAAAAAGAAAAGGCTTTTATCACTGTGCAAATTGCGGTGCTAAACTTTTTGCGTCTACTTCAAAGTTTGATAGCGGTACAGGCTGGCCATCTTTTTCAGAGGCTTTGCCTGGGGCTTTTAATACAAAAATAGACTATTCATTTGGAATGAAAAGAATAGAATATCACTGCTCTAAATGTGGGGCCCACCATGGCCATGTTTTTGACGATGGTCCAACAAAATCTAAAAAAAGATTCTGCAACAATGGGTTGTGTTTAATTTTTAAACCAGAGTAGAGATTTAAAACCCAATTCGTTCATTATTTAGATAGTTAAATCACTCATAATACCTATAATTTAAATATGGGTGGGTTGATTCCTTTTTTAATGATTGGACTTGTTCTAAAGCAAGTTTACGAAGAAAAAATTTTAGGTAAAAAAGATATTTCAGAAGAAAATCAGGTCGTTGTAGAGAAAACTATTGAAGCAAAACCTGAAGAAGAAATTAAACCAGAACCAGTTAAAGAGTCTGAGCCAAAACCTGAACCTGAACCTGAGCCAAAACCTGAACCAGATCCTGAACCTGAGCCAAAACCTGAACCAGAACCTGAACCAGCTCCACAAACTGAAGCACCCAAAGAAGAAGTAAGCTCATCTGCCAACCAAGAGCAAGATGCGAAGCCGGAAGAAGAGGAAACAAAACCAGTAGAGGAAGATGCACTATCTAAGGAGGAAAAAGGTGGTATTAGCATTGTAAATATAATGCTTTATATTTTGGGAGCTATAGCTGTTATCGCATCTGGAATTTATTTCTTTATGAGAAGAGAGCCAACACCTCAAAGCGCAGCTGATATTGCTAGAGCTCAATCTCAAGAGCCAACTCCTGAACCTCAGGAAGAGTCAGTACAGGAAGAAATACCAACTGAGACTGAACAGCCAGCTCAAGAGGAAACACCATCAGAAACTACTGAGGAAGAGCCTAAAACAGAAAATAACGATCAATCATCTAATAAAGATGATGAAAATAACAATAGATAAGTTATTTATAACCTTCTGAATATTAAGGATTTAAAATTATTAAGTTAAATGTGTTAATTTAAAATTTTTTTCCACCTTCTAAATAAGCACACTTCTCACAAGTTTTTTCAATTTCAGGCGGTTCATCAAGATTTAAAACATCTTTCATTTCAATTAATTTCTCTGAAATCCAAGATGTATCTACTCGGTATGGTATCAGTGTAGTTTTGAAGTCTATTCTGTTATCAAATTTATCATTTGTTTTTTCTCCATTACAAACATAAAAAAAAGTTCGGTC
>MDTD01007335.1_pt1 | contig 10989 bp, 6 predicted proteins | sample 811221 | NCBI WGS metagenome assembly MDTD01 (sample SAMN05326646, study PRJNA326480) | marine metagenome | isolation source: seawater | place: Pacific Ocean: South West | collected 2011
CTAGCATCAGTGCTAGGGCTAATTGCAAATTCTTTTTCATAATTAGTGAAAAATTGGTTAATACAGCGCAAATATGAACATATCTGATTAACTGACCAAGAAAAAAACAATCTTTTTAATTCACAGAAAAGTGTTGATAAGAGTTGGTAAACAGGTGTTATTTACACTTAAAAAAGACCCTTATACCTTTGAATATCAGCGCCTTTAAGTAGTTTTTCTGAAGTTGTTAAAAAGGTGGTGAAATGAGCCGATAAATAAGGTCCTTGAATAACACCTCTAGTACCTAATCCGTTAAAAATAGCTAGTTTTTTGTGCTTTGGATGCTCTCCCAAGAAGGGTTTCCTGTCTCGCGTGGTTGGTCTCACTCCTGCTTTTTCAGAAACAACATCATATTCCTCTTCTAATATTTGTTTGATTTTATCATGCAAATAAGCAATGCCTTCTGTAGTCACCAGTTCATCCCGTTCGAGATGATTAAAGGTAGCGCCAACTCGATATAAATGATCTCCCAAAGGCAATATATAAACACCTTTGCTAACTATTTTTTCGAACTTTTCTAGTTTAGGTATTCGTATAGTTAGGATCTCACCCTTGGTTGGCGAAAAGGGTAAATACTTAAAATGAGGGTTATAAATGGCGCGAAACCCTTCGCAAAAGATGATTTTCTTAGCCTGAATACCTTTGTAAACTCCAACGTCTGCTTCTAGCAATTTGAAGTTGAACTTATCTTCTATTAAGCAGTTTTCACTCTTAAAAAAAAGGCGTGAAGCATCAAGAAATTTTACCACTTCCAAATTTCCTGCGGGATAAATTGAAGCTCCCCCGAATTCATCTTTCAAAAAAGAGTATGAATTTGGAGGCTCAAAGTCACTTATGAAATCATTCATTCTCTCGTTACTACACTTTCCCTGCCACTGTTTTCTGTTAGCTTCGTTCGGAAAAAGACGAAATATAGGATTGATATTAAAAAATGTTGAACCTAACTTTTTCTCTAAAAATTTATATCTTTCAATAGCAACAGGTAAAAAGTCATCTGCCATCCAAGAACGGATACAGCGCTTCACTCCTACTGGATTAAATAGCCCCGCTGCAACTTTAGAAGCCATCGCTGCATGTGGTTTGTCAATAATTAAAACTGATTGTTTTTTTTCTATAAGATCATGAGCTAAAAGCGTTCCTGCAAGCCCCTGTCCTACAATGATGTAATCAACCGATTTCATACATTAAAATCGATTAATATCTCCAATAATAAACGTGACGTCTCTTCTTAGGATCAGGAATATTAATCCCAATAGAAATTTCATGAGACCCTGCAGTGTGATTAGCAATTGAAGCAAGAGTATAATCAAACCCATAAGCCAAATGGAAATTTCCTACATTCATTCCCATTAAAGCGACCACGGATCTATCTGTTCTTAAAGAAACTCCTGTCCAAAATTTTCTATTAAAAATCACACGAGTATTAATGTCTAATTGCATTGGGCCTGCATCGATAGTTTTTACTAAAATTGATGGTTCTAAATGAAGGCTTTTATTGATCTCGGCTGTAAATCCTGCCATACCAAAATAATGTCTTACACCTATATTATCTCCATAATCAAAAGTTAACGCTTCTCTAAAGGTAGACTCGAAAAGCTGATAAATAGACAGTCCTACGTAGTAATTTTTTCCGTATAAATAACTACCAAAAGCAGCATCAGGAACTATTTCTGAATAAACTCCTCCTTCAAAATTCACATCAGGATTATGAAATACTATTGTGCTTTGGTCTAGCTTATACTGATAAATCATCCCAGAAATACCTAATGAGATTTTTGACTCGATGGCGGGCAGATTTACGTGATATGCATAAGTAAACATTGCTCCCATATTAGATGTTGGATCTGTATTGTCTTGAAAAATCAACCCCCCTAAACCAACACGACCATCACCTACTGGTGCATGAAAACTTAATGATTGTGTAGATGGGGCAAAAGAACCTAATCCTTCCCATTGCTCTCTTGCATTTAATCGTAGTGGGAAAAATGGTTTGCTACCCGCAATAGCTGGATTGATCACAAAATCATTCAACATGTATTGCGTATATAACGGTGATTGCTGAGCCATCGCTAATGAAGGGACGCTAATTAGTAGTACTAATATATATTTTCTCATAAGGCGTTTATCTAACAATGGCTACATTACCTTTGTATGGGTTTTCTCCATTATTTAAGGTAATCACATAATAATAAGTGGCTGATGGTAGTGGTTTACCTTTATAATTCCCATTCCAAGCACTACTCCATGAATTCGTATAATTTTTAGCGGCAAAGACACGGTCTCCCCAACGGTTAAACACTTCTACTAAAGCATCTGGGTATAACTCAATGTTTCCAATATGCCAATAGTCATTGTTTTGGTCTCCATTTGGAGAAAATGCTGAATACACTTCTAGACAGGTAGATTGATTTGCTGTAACAGACATAATTTCTGACTCTTCACAGCCTTCATTATCTATAATTGTTAAAGAATATTCTCCTGAAGAAACATTAATTATGGAATCAAACGCTCCATGAGACCATTCATATGTGTATGGAGTGTAACCTCCTGCTGCTGAAATCACTATTAAACCATCATTATTATCAATACATGATGCAGGAGATGTTTGATATGTAATAGTAATCGGATAATACGGCTCAACTACTGCAGATTGTGTTGTAACACATGAGTTGGCATCAGTAACATCAATAGAATAATTTCCATCAACCACATAAATCACACTTGTAACATCTGTTGTGTTCCATAAAAACTGATACGGCATGATACCTCCGTCTACCTCTACCTCTACTTTTGCAATATCTGTTGGGCTACAAAGAGTTGAAGACAAAATATTCACGATTAACTCATCTGGCTGTGTAACGCTGTCGGTGGCGATCAGCTCACAACCAAATACATCTGTTGCTGTTACAGTGTAAACTCCAGGAGGTAAATTAGATGCTGTTTGTGTACTTTGTGAAGCAGGGTCATTCCATGAATAGTTATAAGAATTATTACCATTTGTGATGAATACATCTATTGATCCGTTTGCTGCTCCGAAACAAGTAAGATCGCTAGCTTCTGTGCTTATCTGTGGTTGTAAAATATCAACACTTATAGATTCTGAACAACCATTTATATCCGTTACGGTAACAGAATACAAGCCTGCAGCTAAACCTGCAATACTAGCTGTTGTTTCTCCTGTAGTCCATAAATAGCTGTACGTAGGAGTTGCTCCTGATGAGGTTACCAAAGCAGATCCATCTGTAGCCCCGTTACAACCTGCATCAAGCTGACTTGTGGAAAGTGATAAGGGTGTTGGCTCAGTAATCGTAATTGCAGGAATAGAGAAAGTACAGCCATTAATATCAACAACTGTAATCGAATATGATCCGGATGATAAAGCATTTACTGAATATGGTGACATGCCATTGTAATTAGCTGTATTAAACATATAGGTATAAGACGTCCCTGTTCCTCCAGTTGAAGTAATGGTTATTTCACCGTCAGAGGACCCATTACAACTAACATCTTCTCCATTATAATCAGATGTCACTATTGAAGACGCATTTATTGCAACAGGTGAAGAAATATTTAAAATAATTGCTCCTGGCATAGTTTCACAGCCGTTTGCATCTTGCGCAATGATATCATAGTTTCCAGCTGGTAACCCATTAACAACATTACTTGGAAAAAATGGAGCTGAACCTGTCACCGAATAATTATAGTTAGGAGTTCCTCCGCTTGCTAAAATTGTTATTTCTCCATCCGAACTGCCGTCACAAGATGTTTGCATTCCGTTAAAATTAGAAGTTACCGCAGCGGAGCTTAAAACCAAAACAGTAGGTTCGATTAAATCGACTACTGAAGGCCCTGCAATACATCCATTATCATCCATTACATAGCAGGTATAGCTGTTGTCAGAAAGCGAACCAAAAACAGAACTAGAAACATAACTCAGTCCGTTATCTATAGAATACTGGTAAGCCCCTGTTCCACCCTGTGCATCAATAGTGATTTCTCCATCTGAAAAACCATTACAACTAATTCCCGTTGAAATATATGCATTTGAGATGCTTAATACTTGCGGCTCTGTTAATGTAACTGGAGTAGAAACCGTTGTGCAGCCGTTATCGTCCTGAACAACAACACCATAAGTGTTGTCAGATAAACTTGTAACTGTAAAAGGAGAGGGTCCTGTACCAAAGCTCACATTATCTAGAAGGTATGTATAATCTCCACTATTCGAAGTTCCTCCAGAAACAGTAATTTCAATAATTCCATCTGAAGCTCCATCACAACTTATGTCTTCTCCATTATAATTAGAGGTTACAGACACTCCACCAAAAGCCAATACAGCAGGGTCTGTTAAAGTAACCGCTGCTAGAAATGTATTGGTACACCCATTAGCATCCTCGATAATAATGTCATATGTTCCTGCTGATAAATTGTTAATTGTTGTATTTGCAGACAATCCAGTGTTATCAAAATCAAACATGTAAGGAGTTGTTCCTCCAATTCCAGCCATAGTAATCTGCCCATCCGATGCTCCAGCACAACTAATATCTTGACCACTATAATTAGATGTTATTGTTGTAGTTGCTGTAACAAGGTTCGGCTCTGTTATCGATAATGCATTAGGGCCTGATGAACATCCGTTTGCGTCCTGTACATAAATATCATAAGTGCCATCACTTAATCCAGTAATAGTATACGGAGAGGATGATGTAGCTAAAAAAGTTGCCCCATTATCAGTAGAGTAACTGAACGGAGATGTTCCTCCAGAGACAGATACAGTAATCTCACCATCAGCGGATCCGAAGCAACTAATTTGAGATCCGTTGTAACTAGATGTGACTGTTGGTGTGAAGTTAAGAACGTTTGGTTCTGATAAATAAACCGTGTTAGCGTTATATTCTTCAAGTTCACCAGTTGCGGGGTCTCTAACCCAAACATCATAACCAACTCCGGGAAATAAACCTGTGAAAATTGGAGAACTTTGGAAAGGGCCAAGCATTCCTGAAATAGAATATTCCAACCCTGAAGGAGCTGTTGCATGCGGAACCACTTCAATAATCCCATCGTTTGCGCCATTACAGCTGATGTTTGTGATATTTATTGAATCAATAAGCCCTGCGATTTCTATCGTGTAATCTTGGGTTTCTCCGTAACTATACATGCCTTGAGGCATGATTTGATACCAAGTAAAGAAGGGAACCGTTCCTAACCTAGAGTATACTACTCGCATGTGAGTTGTACCTGTTTGAGCAGTGGTAGGAATCATTACATTGAAAACATTATATGTTGGTGTCCAACCCGTTCCAGTTCCTTGAAAAGCTAACGGTAAAACATTTTCAGTATTGGGGTTGAAAAACCCATCTTGATCGAAATCAATATAAACCTTAACCCCTCTTTGAGTATTGAAGGGAACTCCCCACCCTGATCCCGAACAACGTTGACCAACGATTTGCATGGAATACATTTGACCACGCTCCACTAAAGCCATGTGTTGTGTATTATTTGGGTTTCCATCTGATGGATTATTGTTTCCTAAAGTATGATCGCTATATCCTCTACATGGCAAAATGTTATTTCCTGTTGAATTCGGGTTGGTTATGTCTGTTCCACCACTAGGAATAACAGGAGACCAAGAGAAAGGCGCGGCAATATTACCAGAGCCAAACAGAAATCTACTAATTACTTCAGCATTAATATTATTGGTTGCCCCAGAAGTACCGTAAGAAGCCGGCATCTGAGCAAACGTGTTAAATGAAGATATAATAGCAATGAAGATTAAAACCCTCCCCATGGTATAAATTTTAAATTTCTAAACCCACAAATTTAATGATTTTTATCCGAAGAATAAAAAAAGCTCTTACAACATACTGTTAAAAGAGCTTTAATTTGGAGGTCTCGAGCGGATTCGAACCGCTGTAGACGGTTTTGCAGACCGCTGCCTAGCCACTCGGCCACGAGACCATTAAGGTCGGCAAACATAAGGAATTTTGCCTTTTTATTGCAAGTCGTCCAAGGGCTTTTCAAAAAATTCTGTTACAACAACCCTGTTCACATTTCCATTAATGGGTGGATTTAACTTAGCCACACTCACTTCCATGGAAACAATTTCTGGATGGTTATTAGTCAGTTTCGCTATGATTCTTTGTACTACATGCTCTAAAAGATTTGAGCGAATTGCCATTTCTTCAGTTACTATTTTGTTAACCGCAACGTAATCTACAGTTTGTTTTAAATTATCACTCATTGCAGCCTTAGATAAATCAGATTCTATCATAATATCTACTTCATAATCAGAGCCTATTTTTGCTTCCTCTTGCATGCAGCCGTGATAAGCATATAATTTAATGCCAGAAACAGTAATTATTCCCATTATTTTTGAATCTTATCTATCGCGGTTTGAATTCGGGCTAATACTTCTTCTTTGCCTAAAAGTGCTGAGATTTGAAACATAGATGGCCCCATACCCAAACCTGTTACAGCTACTCGAAAGTTCGGCAACACTTCGCCAAAACCAAGTTCTTTTTCAGCTAAAAAAGCTTTAAATGATTCTTCGATTTTTTGTGCAGAAAAGTCTTCAATTCTTGCTAATAAAGAAGATAGTTCTTGCATGACGGATGGAGTTTGACCTTTCCATTTTTTTCGCACTGTTTTTTCATCATAAGACTTTGGCGCGGAAAAGAAAAACTGGCTTTCTTCCCATATATCCTTCGGAAAAGTTGCGCGTTCTTTCATCAGCTCACAAACATCCGATAAATAAGATTTATCTATCTCTTTTCCTTCAGCAAAAGGAGCTACTAAATCAGACAACTCTTCTCCTGTTTTAGCTCTTAAATATTGTTGATTAAACCACTTTGTTTTATCAAAATCAAACTTAGCGCCCGCCTTTCCTACTCTATCTAAAGAAAACACTTCTATAAGATTGTCCAAAGAAAATATTTCCTGTGTAGTTCCTGGATTCCATCCTAAAAAAGCTAACATGTTGGTAAATGCATCTGAAAAATATCCTCCCTCCCTATATCCTAACGAAACCTCTTTTGTTTCAGGGTTCGTCCACTCCGTTGGAAACACAGGAAAGCCTAAACGATCACCGTCACGCTTACTAAGCTTTCCATTTCCATCTGGCTTCAAAATCAAAGGTAAGTGCGCAAATTGTGGCATATCCCAACCGAAAAACTTATATAACAATACGTGTAATGGTGCTGAAGGAAGCCACTCTTCTCCTCTAATCACGTGGGTAATTTTCATCAAATGATCGTCAACCACATTGGCTAAATGGTAAGTTGGCATTCCGTCTGATTTGAAGATTACCTTGTCATCTAAGTTGTTGGTGTTTACCACAACCCAACCACGAATCACATCATTAATTTTTACTTCTTCATTTCGTGGTATTTTAATGCGGATAACATATGGTTCTTCTGCCTCAATTTTTGCCTTCACCTCATCTTCGGAAAGAGAAATTGAATTTTTCATTGAGGAACGCGTAATTTGGTTGTATTGCGGAGAAGGAACGCCCGCATTCTTCATTTTCTCACGCATTTCATCTAGTTCTTCTGGTGTATCAAAAGCGTAATAAGCATAGCCGGAATTAATCAACTGATCAGCATATTGACGATACATTTCTTTTCGTTCGGACTGGCGATAAGGCCCAAGCTTACCTCCTACTCCAACCCCTTCGTCAACCTCAATGTTACACCAGTTTAAAGCATCTAAAATATAATCTTCTGCTCCTGGAACATATCGAGTCTGATCGGTGTCTTCTATACGTAACAAGAAATCCCCACCATGCTTTTTGGCAAACAAGTAGTTATATAAAGCCGTACGCACGCCGCCTATATGTAGTGGGCCTGTTGGGCTAGGTGCAAAACGAACTCTTACTTTATTCATCCTTCTAGTATTTATAAAGACAAAGATACATTTTCTTCTAAAAACGCTTTGAATTTAGTGGTAGTAAAAATCATATCTTTGTTGAATGGGAAGGGAAAACGAATTGATGCAAAAATTAGAGACCTTCATCAGCAAGTATTATAAAAACTCGTTGTTGAAAGGGACTATATATTTTGTTGCTTCTTCTCTCTTGTTTTTCTTGTTTGTTTCGTTTGTTGAATATTTTGGAAATTTTGGCACAACAATTCGAACTATTCTCTTTTGGAGTTTTATTATTCTTACACTTTTTGTTTTATGGAAGTGGATTCTTATTCCGCTTAAAGGCTTGTATCGGATCGGAGACACTCTTTCACAAGAAGAGGCTGCTAAAATTATTGGCACACATTTTACAGAAGTAGAGGACAAGCTTATAAACCTCTTACAACTTTCTAAGCTAAGTAATTCGGAAAATGAGCTTATCAATGCAAGTATTCAACAAAAATCGAAACAATTAAGTCCTATTCCATTTTTGAAGGCAATCGATTTTAGGGAAAACAAACAATATCTCAAATACGCTTTAGTACCCGTAACCATTTTACTCTTAATATTTTTCAGTGGTAATAAAAACATAGTTACAAAAAGTTCCGCTAGAATTATTTCACACAACACCCATTTTGAGCCAAAAGCACCCTTCTTCTTTATTTTAGAAAACAATCATTTGCAAGCAGTAAAAGGAGAAGATTTCATGCTAAAAATGCACTTTGAAGGGGAAGAAATTCCAGCATTTGCTTTTGTTGTTGTTGATGGCAATAAATATCGTTTAAAAAAGGAGGGGGCGCTGTTTAGTCACCTATTTAAAAATCCCCAAAAAGATTTAGTTTTTCAGTTTTGGGCTAATGGATTCTATTCTGAGTCTATGACCTTAAAAATTGTTCCAAAACCCATTATTAAATCTTTTAGTGTTCAAATCAATTATCCTTCTTACACTAAATTGAAGGATGAACATTTTTCTAATAAAGGGAATTTGCGCGTGCCTGAAGGATCAGAAATTCAATGGAAATTTGAAACGGAGCATGCAGAAAATTTATTTTTCCAACTTGATAAGAAAGAGAAGGCTCTTCCAATAAGCGCTGAACTTTTTGAAATTCGAAAAAGGGTTTATCAATCAAGTAATTATGGTCTTTTTGTGGGCGGAAATAAACTTGATGGCGACAGCATTTTTTATCAATTAAAGGTTGTTCCTGATGCCTTTCCATCAATAAAGCTTACCGAAATCATTGACAGTAACGACAATTATTTACGCTTTTTTGAAGGGCTTATTCAGGATGATTACGGATTTATATCGCTTACCTTCAACTACCGCACCCTTGGTGAAGAAAGTGGTGATTGGGTCGTGGAAGAATTAACTATCAACAACAATAATCAACAAGGATTTTATCACCACTGGAATTTGTCAAGTGTGAACCTAAACACAGGTGAAAGCTTGGAGTATTTCTTTGAAGTTTGGGATAATGACGCCATTAATGGAAGTAAATCTTCTCGTTCTAAAACAATGGTTTATAAATCACCCACAAAAGAGGAACATGAACAACAAATAGAGGATAATAATGAGTCTTTAAAAACAGAAATTGAAGACGCTTTGGACCTTGCTGAGGAAGTGCAAAAAAAAATAGAAGAGTTGGAGAGACAGTTACTAGAAGAAAAAGAATTGAGTTGGGAAGACAAACAAAAAGCGCAATCGTTGCTAGAGAATCAAAAGAAACTGAAAGAAAAAGTAGCGGAAATTCAACAACAGCAAAGCCAAAATCAAGAAGAAGAAAATCGCTTTAAGCAACCCAATGAAGAGTTGTTGAAGAAACAAGAGTTGCTGCAGGAACTTTTTGAAAACATCATGACGGAAGAAATGAAAGAAATGATGGATGAACTGCAGAAAATGATGGATGAAATCAACAAAGAGCAGTTGCAGGAAATGCTAGAAGACATGCAGCAAAATGATGAGGATTTAGAAAAGGAACTTGACAGATCTCTTGAGCTATTCAAACAAATGGAGCTGCAGCAAAAACTAGAAAACACAATTCAAAAATTGGATGAGCTAGCGCTGAAACAAGAAAAATTATCAGAAGAAACTCAGCAAAAGGACACGAATAAAGAAAGGCTTAAAGAACAACAGGAAGCTATTCAAGAAGAGTTTAAAAATATCCAAGAAGAACTTAAAAAAGCAGAGGAACTAAATCAAGAGTTAGAAGAAAAACAAGAGCTTCCTAATATGCAATCCGAAGAGGAGCAGATACGGGAGGAAATAAAAAAAAGCTTGGAGCAGCTAGAAAAAAATATGAAGAAAAAATCTTCCCAGTCACAGAAAAATGCCGCGCAAAAAATGGAAGAAATGAGTCAAAAGCTTCAATCTTCTATGCAACAATCTGAATCAGATAGTGCCTCGGAAGACATGGCTACATTGCGACAAATTTTAGAAAACCTTATCACGCTCTCCCTAGATCAAGAAATGCTTCTAGCCAACATCACGGAAACAAACATCAATAGTCCACAATACACGCACTACATGCAGCTGCAAAAAAAGTTGCAAAATGATGCGCAAATTATTGAAGACAGTCTATTCGCATTAAGCAAAAGACAGCCGCAAATTAAATCTATTGTAAACAGAGAAATCAATGCCTTAAATAACAGCATGGAAAAAGCTATTGACTTGATGGAAGAGCGTACTTCAGGAAAAGCGAGCGAACGACAACAGTTTGCCATGACCTCTGCAAATAATCTTGCGCTTTTACTTTCCGAAACTCTTAGACAAATGCAACAACAGATGTCTCAACAAAGCGATAGTGAGAGTAAAAAAATGTGCAATAAGCCGAATAGTACAGGGGGACAATCAATTAAAGAGTTGAAGGCTATGCAAGAGCAACTGAAGAAGAAGATGGAGCAAATGATGAAAAATCAGAAAGAACAAGGCGATAAAGGAAAAGGTAAGAAAAAAATGAGCAAAGAGCTTGCTCAAATGGCTTCTCAGCAAGAAATGATTCGTAAGCGAATGCAAGAAATTCGTGAAGAGCTAAGCGGAGATCAACAGGCCAAGAAAAC
>MDTD01141504.1_pt1 | contig 10989 bp, 11 predicted proteins | sample 811221 | NCBI WGS metagenome assembly MDTD01 (sample SAMN05326646, study PRJNA326480) | marine metagenome | isolation source: seawater | place: Pacific Ocean: South West | collected 2011
AATATATATATTAATTTTTTACTTCAAAACTAATATTATTAACTTAAAGTAGTTAAAAGTATGCAAAAAATTTTAATAACAGGTATAACTGGACAAGATGGTTTATTTTTAACATCAAATCTTTTAAAAAATAAAAATGTAAGTATCTATGGAACGAGTAGAAGTGGCTCTACAAATCTTTTTTATAAAAAATTATCATCAATATCTAATGAATCGCTTGAAAAAGTAAAGTTAGTTGAAGTTGATTTATTAAATATTAATTTGGTTAGTTCATTGATTGCTGATATTAAGCCAAACAAAATTTTTAATTTGGCAGGCCCAAGTTCAGTTTATAAATCAATAAATGACAATAGAAATTCTTATTTCCAAATAGTGAAAATATTTAATAACATTACAGATTCGGTCATTTCAAATTCTTTAAACTCAACAATTTTTCAAGCATCTTCTTCTGAAATGTTTAAAGCTACAGATGATGGAATATTTAATGAAAATTCAGAGTTAAAAGCCCTTACCCCATATGCTGAAGCAAAAATTGAAAATCATCTGAAAGCTATTGAACTATCCAAATTGTACAATTTCAATATTTATTCTGGGATAATGTTTAATCATGAATCAGAATTTAGACTTCCTGAATATTTGATTATGAATTTAATAAACAAAGCCCAAAATATTTTAAAGAATAATGCAAATAAATTTTCTGTTGGAAGCTTGGATCTTGTAAGAGACTGGTCATTTGCGGGAGATGTTGCAGATGCAATGATAAAAATTAGCGAAAATGGAAAGCATCATAGTTATGTCATTGGTTCTGGTTCAGGAAAGACTATAGAAAGCGTAGTAAAAACTATTTTTCAATATTTTGATTTAAACTATAAAGATTATGTCGATGTTGACATGAATCTTAATCGCAAAAACAATCCAAAAATAATTGTTTCAGACCCTTCACAAATTAAAAATGAATTGGGCTGGGAAACGACAATGATGTTAGAAGACTTGATAATAAGATGTATCGAAAGAAAGCCTAAAGATTAGGTAAAATATCCTTTCTAACGCAACTAGCAAAATAATTTTGTTTGTTTAAGTTATCAGAGGATATATTATTTTTCATATTCAAAATATATAGGGGCTCTTTTATTTGATAAATAGAAACTTTTCTTTTAATAAGATCAGAAAATAACTTGTAGTCTTGGGCATAGTAGAAGTTTTCATCATAACCTTTCAAATCATCTAAACAATCTTTTTCAATCACCATAGTTCCATGAATAAATGGGTTTTTAAATTTGAATATTAATTTATAAGGAAAATAGAAACTAAGACCAGGAATAAGGGAATTTTTATCTCTAATCTGTGCACGGGATGTACATACTTGGTAAAAACTATTAGATAAAATATTTATTTGTTTTTCTAATCTATGTGGAAAGGAAATATCATCACCATCTTGCCTTGCAATATATTGGCCATTTGAATTAGAAATTAATCTATTTAATGACTTTGTTAATCCAATATTGTCTTGATTTTTAAATAGTTTTATTCTGGGATCACTAAAGCTAATTAATTTTTCCCATGTATTATCTGTACTAGCGTCATCAATTATTAGTAATTCTATATTTTTATATGTCTGGTTCAAAATACTATTTACTGAGTCAGTGATAGATTGCGAATTGTTGAATGTGGAAAGCAGAACTGAAACTAGTGGAAAATTATTATTATTCATTTAATTGCAGTGCTTTAAATTTATTAAATAAAATTTCATCCGATAATTTTGTATCAATATACTTTTTTACTTCTTCACTGAGTTCTTTGAATAGATTTAAGTTATTGAGCATATTTAATTTTTTTTCAAGGTCTGAATAATTATATTGATCAAATTTAAGTTGATAATCTTTTGGAAAGAATTCAACCATACCTCCAAAATTGGGAAATATCGATGGTATCCCCATTGATGATGCTTCACATAATAATCTTGGCTGTCCCTCGTACATTTTTGTTGCCGTCACTACAGCTCTTGAATTTTGTATAACTTTCTTTGCTTCTTTGTTGTCTAATTTACCTAAAAATTCAATATTGTCATTTTTGTAAATTTCAATCAATTTTTCTAAATTTTCACCTTGTCCAATAATTTTTAAGCTCAAGTTTTGAATATTTGAATTCTTCCAGGATGTAATTAATTCTTTAACTCCTTTTGCGTTAGAGATTCTCCCCGCATAAACAATATAATCAGAATTTTCATTGTATACATTATTTGTCATTTGAATATTGTTTAGTGGATTCTCATATAAAAATATTTTGTTTGGGTTTAATCCACTTTCAATTAAATATTTTTTTTGAAAATTAGTCATAACTAAGATTTTGAAATCAAAATTTTGTAATATTTTTTTATACCTTTTACCATATCTAATTAGAAAAAAAGATTTTAAATATGAGGATTCATAGTATTTATTAAAAAAGTTTTTACTAACGAACCCACATTTATGACAGTATTTACCATTATCTAAATGAGACTTTGAACTATATGAGTCTGTACAGCTAAATCTAAAATTATGAATTTTTAAAACTGTTTCAATATTTAAATCTTTCAGAATTTTAAAAATTCCTAAATTTGCTTTGAACCATGTATTGTGTACATAAACTATATCTGGATTGAATGATTTTATTTTATCTATTAATTTTCTATTGGATTGTTTATTTTTGTTTGTAAAAAAAGAAATGTAATCTACAAGTTGTAATTTATCAGAGTTATCGTACTCTAAGTACTCCACATCATAATTTTTTGATAAGAAAACCTTTTCATCCAAAATGTTTGAATCTTCACCGCCGAATTCTCTGTATTTTGTATTCAATAAGAGTATTTTTTTCATATCTTTTTATATTATTAACTTTAATTCTATTATTTTTTTTGATAAATTTTAAACACTTTCTTTAGGCTAACATTGATTTATAGATTATGTTTCTACCTATTTTTTTTATTGGCATGTCAAAAAATTGCTATCAAAGTTTGAAGAGTAATTTAGATTATCTAATCAAATTTAAAGAGCTAACGAACTTGAATATAAAAATTTGTATAGTTGATTCTGATTCAGTTGATGGTACTAAACAATATTGTAAAAAATTAGAAGAGGAAAATAAAATTGAAAAGTTTATTGAGGTTGATAAATTAGAAGAGAAATATAAATCTAGAATCAAGCGTCTTGCACTAAGTCGGAATGAAGGTTTAAATTTCATCAAAAAAGAAATGAATCAGGATTCTATATTTGTACCTATGGATATGGACCTTGATTTGTTTAGCTTGACAAGCTTTGATGTCTTAAAAAACATATTTAAGACGTTTATTGAAAGTGATAGTGATTGTTTATTTCCTTATTCTATTCCATATTATTACGATATATTTGCACTGAGAAAACAAGGCTGGGTAAAAAATAATAATATTTATACATCAAAAAAAATTAAAAATAAGATAATATTTTTTTCATTTTTAATTAATTATTTCTTAATTTTTAGAAAGCAAAAACATATAAAAAAATTCAAACAAGAATTTATTAGTGTTGAGAGTGCTTTTGGAGGTATTGGTATGTATAAAGTAAGTAGAGAACTATTGAAAAAGAGTAAATATTCAACAAATGTAAAAAATGAGGACATGTTTTCTGAACATATCTATTTCAATCAAAACTTTGAGAAATTATACATCTCAACAAAGTGGAACATTGAATCTCCAAAAGAATACACATTCTTTAATTCATTTTCTTTAAATGAAAAAGTGGAATATGTTTTAAAAACATTTAAAAATGACTTAAAAACTTTCTATAAAAAAATAAAGAATGAAAGCTAAAAATTTAACTCTAACAGCAATAGTTCCGTTTTTTAATGAGGAAAAATATCTCGAAGAATCAGTTAATAGACTGTTAAATATAAATATTTGTAATCAAATAATACTTGTTGATGATTTTTCAAATGATATGAGTTTAAAGATTGCTAAAAAATTAGAACTGATTCATGATAATATCGATGTTTTAACTTTAACAAAAAACAGCGGCAAAGGTTACGCAATTCGTTCAGCATTGCCTCTTATAAAATCAACTCATGCCATTGTTCACGACGCAGATTTGGAATATTTTCCCGACGACATAATATTAATGTTTAAACTAGTGGAAAAAAATCCACAAAACTTAATTTTGGGATCAAGAACGCTTGAAGGACAAAAAAGAGATAACAGATACAAGGTGACTTATTACGCAAACAAATACTTTACATATTTGTTTTCAATTTTAAATTTTACTTTAGTCTCAGATATTGCAAGTTGTTACTGGCTAGTTAGTTCAGATATCTTGAAAAGTTTAGATATTAAAGAAAAGGGTTTTGGTATAGAAGTTGAAGTTTTATCAAAATTTCTGAGAACAAAAAAAAATATACAAGAGGTACCAATTAAGTATTCTGGTAGAACTTATGAAGAAGGGAAAAAAATAAAATTAGTTGATGGTATTCAAATATTCATCAAAATATTTAAATACTCCAAATTATTTAATTTTTTCAAAATTATCAAAACTTGAAACTATAAATACATACACTAAGTAAAAAATATTTACAATGTATCTATATGACGAATTTATTTCTATATTTTTCCAATAACTCAGGTACAAAAGAAAAACGAATAAAATGTTTAAAATTATAAAACATACCGTTATAGTCTGATATTTATCTAAATTTCTCAATTTTAAAATTGTATAAAAAAGTACAAGAAAAAAATACATAAACAGTAGTGAAAGAGGTTTATCAATATAAAAATTTTTTATTATTTTTATAATATTTGTGAAATCAAGATCTCTTATGAGTATAAAATCAAGAATTAAGTCTGTGTAACTTAAATCACTTGTGTAAGTAACAAAATTAGAGTTTTGTAAATAAATATATTTATATATCGAATCTAAAAAGTAAGGAACTAAACCAATTAAAGTAACCATTCTTTGTTTTTTAAAAATTATAAACACTACTAAAAATATTAAAAAAGATAAAGATATGAACTGTTTGGTTAATGCCAACGTACCAAAAAAGAAAAAGAATAGTTTTGAATCTACTGACTTGACTTTTAAATTATTTTTTAAATTTATAAAATAAGTTGCAACTAAAAAATTTAATAGCCCTTCAAGCATTAGTGAATTAATCAAAAGATAATATAACCAATCATTGTTCATTAATAACATGGCTAAAGTAACAATAGATATGATCTTATTTTTGTTTTTAATCTCTAGATCTAATATAAATAGAAAACTTAAAGTTAATAGTAAGTATGAATTTGTTTGAATAAACTGAAAAGTATTAACATCAAAATTTATCCTCATAATTAAACCCTGAAGATATGATAAAAATAAGCTTTGCCCTTCAATTAAATTATTTTCTAATCCATAGAAATAATTATTATCATAAATCATTTTTGCTAAAGGAAGCCATTGAACCTCTACATCGGTATTTAAATCTAAATAATTAGGATTATTACTCAAATGTCTGAAGTTAAAGAAGTGATAAAGCCTCATTACAAAATAAGTTATAAATAATTGGAAAACTTCAGCTTTAGATAATCGAGATACCAATAAAAATATCCAAAGGACAGACACAAAATAGAAGGTTAGTTTTGATGAAAAATCTTTTGTTAAAAATAAAAAAAGTAAATCAAATAAATAATAACTAGTTAAAAAATAAGTTATTGCCAAAGAATATGATGAAATATTTAAAATCTTTTTTATAAATATACTTAACCTTACAAAAAATATTGAAGAAAGTATAAAGCTAGTAAGCCTCAAAAAGTTTTCGAAAGAATAAATAACTACTATCTCATTTGTCAAAAAATTAATTAGAAAATTCAATATGACTGGTAAAAAAAATACCAACGTTAAATTATTTTTAAATTTTTCAATAATTTTCATTTTATTGTAATTTTAATTATCAATTACAAAGCATAATTGATTTAATAAATCTATTTATTTTTTTTATATATGTTTATTATTAATTCAATGTTTGGTATTTTTAATACAAAATACAAAGTTAAGCCTGATTGCCAAATAACTGATTTAAACAACATTTACAAAAGTAAATTTGGATATAAAAAAGATGGCATCTTTGTTGAAGTTGGTGCATACGATGGTGATAGATGGTCAAATACATGCTTTCTTGCTGATTTAGGCTGGAGAGGTCTTTACATTGAGCCGGTAAATGAGTTTTATTTAAAATGTGTTGAAAGACATAAAAAAAATAGCAAAACTGAAGTACTTAATCTAGCGATTGGAGAAGAAGAAAAAGATGTTGAGATATTTATTGCGCAAGGTTTATCAACTATTCTAGAGTCACAAAAAAATTTTTATGAAAAGAGTGAATTCTCTAAGCATGTAAAGTTCACTGATACGCAGATTTGTAAACAAAGAAGATTAGAGAATGTATTAATAAAAAAGAAAATAAATCCTGGATTTGATCTTCTTGTTGTTGATACTGAGGGTTATGAAAAAGAAGTAATAAATAGTTTTGATTTAGAATTTTGGAGGCCTAAATTGTTAATCGTTGAACTACCTCATAAGAATGAAAATTTTCAAGATCTTAAAGAATTTATAAAGTCCACCATAAAATTAAGAGAAAAAATTATAGATAGTAATTATAAAGTTGTCTATGAAGATGATATAAACACGGTTTTTAATTTTTCAAATTAAAAATATTAGATTCAAAATAAAATATTTATCAAAAAACAATATCTTGATTAGTTATCATTAAATTATGTTTGGACTGAACAGTGTTTTTGACCATATTTACGTAATAAGCTTATATAGTGAGATAGAAAGACAAGATAATATTCAAAAATTATCTCAAAAATATAATTTCGATTATGAAATTATTGATGCTGTAGATAATAAAGATCTAAAAATTGAAGAATTTGTAAATGAAAAAAAACTGGCCTATTTAAATAATGATTTTTATTGTATTGAGAAATGTACATGTAAAGGACTGGGTCATAATATTGATATCAAACAGATTGCTTGTTCTTTGTCTCACTTATCAACTTGGTCCGATTGTATTGATAAAGGTTACAAAAATGCTTTAATTATGGAAGATGATGTTTATTTTGACGATGACTTTCTAATAAAATTTAAAGGGTTTTCGGAGACTATCCCAAGAAAATGGAACTATATTAATCTTGGAAGAAACAATGAATTTAAATCTAAAAATAAATATATACAAAAAATTAAACGTGGATTCTCTGGTACTCAAATGTATGGTATCTCCTCTTTAGCTGCCAAAAAAGCTGTAAAAAATTTCTATCCAATTAGATCTCATATTGACGGTTATATTGACTATTTCATTATTCAAAAAAGATGGGGCAGTGTCGGCCTAAATAAATGCTACGCTTCAACTGAAAACTTCGGAAAAAATGGTTCAATTGACGGTAAATTTGAAACAAATATTAATAACTATTTTGAGTGAACTACTTTGATTAATAAAACTATAAAAATCTTAGAAAAGTATAAATTTTTACTTTTACTTTTATTTTTTTCGTTACATCAACTTTACTATATTCCACGCGTCGGTGTTTGGTGGGATGAACCATACGATCAACTAGGCATGAAACTAACTATAGGAAAGTTGAAATACTTGATCTTTGGGATTGAAACAAGAGAGTATAGAGCAGATTTCAGCGATCATGAATTTTTTGGAATGTTTTATCAGGCACAAGCATATCTTTTTTCAAAATTAGGTAAATTATTTTACAGTTTTGATTTAGATTTATTGAATATTGAAAGTGAAATTCATTTTGTTTATTTTTTTAGACATGTATATTTGCATTTGTACATATGTCTATGTTTATACATAATATATTTTCTTCTAAAAAAAATACAATCTGCTGATTTTGGGTTCATATATGTATTATTTTTAGTTTTGATACCTTCAATAAATGGTTACTCACTGTTTGATGATAAAGATATCCCATTTGGATTAAATCTACAAATTGCATTTTTATGTTATTTTTATTTTTACAAAATCTACAATTCTAATGAGCGTGTCCCTCGGAGTCTGGTGTTTCTTACTGGGATATCTTTTGGCCTATTGTTATTAATTAGATTTAATGGTGTAGCTTTTCTAATACTTCTTTTAATATCCGTAAATATTCAACGAGTAAAAAATATATTGGAAGCAAACTTTATTTTTAAAAATATTCAGATAGGTTTTTATGCTTTATGTGTGTTTTTTATTGGAACAATTCAAGGGCTTAGTAATTATTACAGTTATTTGAAAAATTTATATTGGCAACAATTTAAAGTATCAACTTGGTCTGGTGAGACAATTGTTAACGGACAAACTTTTTATAGAAGTGGTGATACTTCATATATTTTTAAAATTTTGGTCTACAAATTACCAATTATCTATTTACTTGCATTGTTCGTATTTTTTATTTTTTATAAAAAAGTCAAAAATAATCTTCTCGCAAAATCTGGGCTAGTTTTCTTACTACTTTTTTTTGGAGCTTTTATAACATTTAAGCCTGCGGCATATAATTATGAAAGACAATATATATTTATATTCTTCTTTATTAATTTACTTGTAGCTTTTTCTTATTCGTTTTTAGAATCAAAAAAACTAAAATATTTTTCATTATTTATTTTTATTATTTCTACAATTTATAGCCAATCTGGCCTAAAAGAATATAAATATGTATATGTAAATGAATTAGTGAATGAAAAATTGATTTCTACGATTGATCAAGACTGTTTAGAATTTGGAAACTGTGGTATCTGGTCTACAGATCATTTATCTACTTCTGGAATTAGTATGGCAAATATGATTGAAAAAGCAGAATACCCTGTATTTTCTTGTGCACCATTCCACACAATTTCAATATTTAACAAAAAAAATAATTTTATTAATCTTGATAACAAATATACATTTAGATCAGGTGTTGATACGATGGACTATACACTTGAAAGAATTAATTTATCTAATTCAGATGAAGTAAAAACTGTATTTAAAAATAGGGAATTATTTAATTCTTATCTTCTTGAAAATAATGTGAAGAGGTTTTTGATTATTTCTGAGCATATTTTAACAAGCAGCGGAAATGATTGTTTAAATAAATTAAGTACTAATAAAAAACTAGATTGCAAAATTAAAGAAGAAAATACAGTAAGTTTAAGAAACACAAAAGTTACGATTAATTATTTGTTGGATTGCAGTATAAATGTTTAATAAATCTTATAAGCTTATTTAGATAAATGTACCTGAATTTAGAAAAACTTATAAATAATTATAAAATCGAAACTAACGAAGTTGCGTATATTGGTGCAAATCAAGGACAAAATATACCAACTTTATTAAAGATATTGGAAAATCCAATAATTCACTTATTTGAACCCCAAAAAAAAGTTTTTGAAAAATTGAAAAATAATTATTCTTACAATGAAAATCTTAGATTTTATAATATTGCATTAGGCTCTAAAACTGAAAATAAAGATATTTATGTAAATATCAATAACTCAAATCAAAGTTCATCTATTTTAGAACCAGCAGAACATAAAAAATATCATAAAAAAATTATTTTTGATGGAAGAGAAAGTATAAAAGTAGATAAATTTTCAAATCTCAAATTATCAAATGTTAATTTTCTAAATATAGATGTGCAGGGATATGAATTGGAGGTATTAAAAGGTTGTGATGAATATCTAAACAAAATCAAATACATAATTTGTGAAGTAAATAGAAAAGAAATGTACAAAGATTGTGTTTTAGTTAAAGATTTAGACAAATATTTAAAGCGGTATGGCTTTATAAGAGTAGAAACTGCTTGGTGTGAGGGAACTATTCCATGGGGTGACGCATTATATTTAAAGAAAACAGATCTTAGTAGATTTAGGATAATTAAATGTACTTCAATAAATTATATCCAAAATATAAAAGGTTACTTTTTTTTCAAAGCTATTCCAAAAAGGTTTAAGAAATTTTTAAAACAAAAATAAAAAATATATTATTTTTTTTGAAATCTGAATAATAGTAAATATTTTAACGCTTCTTTAATAATCTGATTATCTAACTTGGATTTTCCAGACCTTCTTTCCTCAAAGGTAATTGGAACTTCTAGTATCTCAAATTTATTTTTTGATACAAGTAAAGTCATTTCAATCTGAAATGCATATCCATTATTTTGTGTAAATTGAAAATTTATGATTTCAAGTATTTTTTTTGGATAAATTCTAAATCCACTTGTCATATCATTAACATTTGAACTCGTAATAAGCTTTGCAAACTTATTTGCATATTTTGATAAAAGTTTTCTTCTAAAGCTCCAGCCAACTATGTCTCCATCTGAAACATATCTACTTCCAAGTATTAATTTGTTTTGATCTTTGAACTGAATAAGCTTATTTAAATCTTCCACTCTATGTGAAAAGTCTGCATCCATTTCAATTAAATAATCATAATTTCTATTTAGTCCCCAGGTAAATCCCTCTCTGTAAGCAGATCCTAATCCAAGTTTTTCTTCTCTTTTTATAAGATGTACATCTTTATTTGATTTAAAAGATTTTTCGACAATTTCATACGTTTTGTCCGGTGAATTATCGTCAATTACTAATACGTCAAAACCATGGCTCAATACATCATTTATTATTTGTAAAATATTAAATTTTTCATTGTAAGTAGGAAAAATAACAAGAGATTTTATCATTTACATCATTAATTGGTTTTTTTTTATTCTTTATAAATATAGCAACGATAATACGGAGAACATAGTTAAATTACGTTCTTACTTTTAAAGTCTATTTTAAAGAAAAAACAACAGATTCTTGATTTCGATAATTTTAAACTATGACCCAACATCTACACCAATAATATTGTTATTAATTTTTGAAGGAAGTAACAACATAACTATTGGAATAAATCTTTTTAGAATAGAGAAATATAAATTATTTTTGTCTCTGTAAAAAATTTTAAAAAATGTATTTATAAAAATATATTTCAATTTGAATT
>MDTD01041419.1_pt1 | contig 10988 bp, 11 predicted proteins | sample 811221 | NCBI WGS metagenome assembly MDTD01 (sample SAMN05326646, study PRJNA326480) | marine metagenome | isolation source: seawater | place: Pacific Ocean: South West | collected 2011
AAATATCTAAATGAGAATTCAGATAGCCCTTTGCCACTACCTTAATTTTCCAAAACAATATAATAAAATACTTTTTTGTACGTGAACTCTATTAAGTGCTTGTTGCCACACATGAGATTTTTTACTTAAGAAAACATCATCACTCACCTCGTCTCCTCTGGGTAAACAATGCAAAAAAATGCAACTTTTTTTTGCATAACTTATTAATTTTTTATCGATTTTAAAATTTTTAAATGCTTGAATTTTTTTCTTCTTATTGACTCTGTCATTTAAAGAAATGACTTTATCAGAAAAAATTACATCTGCATCAGATACTGCTTTTTTAGCATCGTTATAAATATAAATTCTTTTATTATTCCTCTTAACCCAAGTTCTAACTTCTTTTCCAGGTTCAAATTTTTTTGGACAACCGATACTTAGTTTGAAAGAAAATTTTACTGATGCAGCGATTAAACTATTTAAAACATTGTTAGAATCACCTATCCAGCAAATATTTAAATTTGCGATAGGTTTCTTCTTTATTTCCTCTACTGTAAAAACATCTGACAAAACTTGGGTAGGATGAGATGAAGGACTTAAACCATTAATTATAGGAATTGTTAAATATTTTTCAAAATTTTCAACTTTTTTATCACTATTAGTTCTGAGCATAAATCCATCACCATATGTGGAGAGAATTTTAGCAGTATCAGCAATACTTTCTCCACCTTGACCAAGATGAAGTTCATTAGATCTTAAAGTTAAAGTACCACCGCCTAATTGTTTGATTGCTAAATAAAAGCTTAATCTTGTTCTCAAACTAGATTTTTCGAACATTTGAATTAATAATTTTCCTCTTAAAGGCGCTCCCTTGTCAATCTCGAGAGTACTTAGTTTTTTTCTTAATCTTTTTCTTTTCTTAGCATCAGTAATAATCTTTCTTAAATCTTTTGAAGGTATATCTTTTAAGTTTATGAAATGTTTCATAATTATTTAAATTCAGAACAGACTTTATTTATTATCTTTAATGCCTTAACTATCTCGTTTTTTTTAACATTTAAAGGAGGTAAAATTCTAATTACATTTTCAGCAGCACGAATAGTTAATAAGTTGTTATCCATTAATTTTTTTATAAAAATTTGTTGATCTTTAAAAACCTTTATTCCAATTAACAAACCTCTTCCTCTTATTTCTTTAATAACTTTGGGATATTGATTTTTAATTTTATTTAGATTAGATAAAAAATATCTTGAGGATTTTTTAACATTATTCAAAAAATTTTTATTTGAAACAATATCCATTACTGTATTTCCCACTGCCATCGCTAATGGGTTTCCACCAAATGTTGATCCGTGAGTACCTGCTGTCATTCCACGTGAAACTTTTTTATTCATAAGGACTGCGCCTAATGGAAATCCTCCTCCAATACCTTTTGCAATAGGCACTATATCTGGCTTTACTTTAGATCGTTCAAATGCAAAAAACTCTCCACTTCGACCTATACCACACTGGACTTCATCTAAAATTAATAATATTTTTTTTTCATTACAAATCTTTCTTAAGTATTTCAGACATTTGTCAGGAATAGGTTTTATACCTCCTTCACCTAGTATGGTCTCTACCATTATTGCTGCGGTATTTTTTTTTATTCTATTTTTTAAGTTAGGAAATCTTGGAATTGAATCTCTAAACTCAATATGATCAAACCCAGGAACTTTTGGTCCAAAACCTTCTGTCATTTTTTTTGATCCACTTGCGTAAATTGCAGCTAAAGTTCTTCCATGAAATGAATTCTTGATGCATAAAATTCTATTTTTATTTGGTTTACCTATTGAATAAAAATATCTTCTGGCAACTTTGATTGCTGCTTCTGTAGCTTCAGCTCCACTATTTTGAAATATCACAAAATCAGCAAAAGTTTTAATGCATAATTTTTTAGCAAGTTTTTCACCTTCTGGAATTTGAAAAGCATTAGAAACGTGCCAAAGTTTTTTTGATTGATGCTTTATTGTTTTAACTAATTTTGGATGAGCATGACCTAAAGAGTTAACAGCTATTCCTTGAACGAAATCTAAATATTTTTTGTTTTTAGTAGAATACAAATAACTTCCTTTTCCGTATTTAAATGAAATTTTTTTTCGATTATAGTTTTTTGCTAAATAACTCATAAATTCATTTTGTTTTATAAAGTTTAATTATTTATACAAGTAAGGATTGAAAACATATATATTGTTAATTGAATATTAGTGTTGATAACTCTTATTTTTTGATTGTTTAATTTAATTTAATATCAGTATATTGTTGTTTTGTATAAACAAGATACAACATATTGATTATGAGTTGGACTGAAGAAAAAGTTGCGAAATTAAAAGAGCTTTGGGGAAAAGGAAATACTGCAAGTCAAATTGCTGAGATAATTGGAGGTATAAGTCGAAATGCTGTAATAGGTAAAGCTCATAGACTGAATTTATCTGCAAAAATTAAAACCAGAACAGCTACTACAAATCAAAATTTTGATAGTTCAACAAATGAAAAGAATATACAAACTAGAAAAGGTCGTAAAAGTAAATTTAAATCTCTAATAATTGAGAAGGATTTTGAGCCAGAAAATCCAAAACAATTAGAAGATCTGGATGAGAATTCTTGTAAATGGCCTATTGGTCATCCTAATGAAAAATCATTTTATTTTTGTGGAAGATCATCTTTAAAAGATTTTTCTTATTGTAAGTTACATCTTTTGTATGCTTATCAGCCTAAAGGTAAAAAAGATGATATCACAGAAAAAGAAGAGGTTCCTGAGTTTATTGAAAAAAAAATACAATCAGCCTAATTTAATTGGGCTTATTTTCTAAATCATTTTTTGATTTATATTTTTCTGTGGAGAATTGACCTCCATTTCTCCACATATAAGCATATTTTTTAACTTCTTCATCAAAATATTTTAAACTTGGTGTGCCAATATCGAAATTATTTTTATACTTTCCAGATACAATATTATCATATTTTAAAAGTCTTAATTGATCTCTAGTAAGTAAAGGATTTGGCATTATTTCAAAAAAACTTGCCGAAATTTCAGCTAATTTAAGCGGAAAAGGTATCAGTAATCTTTTTTTTCCAATTAATAGTAATAACTTTTCAATTATCTCTTTAAAGGTAAATGTTTCTGGACCTACACATTCAATTATTTTTGAGTAAATATTTTTTGAAATTACATCATGAATAATTTTGGTTAAATCTGAGCAATGAATTGGAGAAAATTTTGTTTTTCCATTGTAGTAAAGAGGAAAAAAAGGAAGTCTACTAAGCAAGGTCATGAAGTTTGTGGTAAAGTTATCATCTGAGGAATAAACAACGGAAGGTCTAAGAACTGTAGCAAGTGGAAAATTTTTGAAAATATTCTTTTCACCCTCAAGTTTACTTTTGGCATAATTTGAATCCTCAGCTTCATTTACACCTAAAGCCGATAAATGTATAAAATGTTTAAGATTATATTCCTTACAAAGTTTTGCTAATATTGATGGGTATATAGAGTGAATGTTATTAAAAGTATTGCCTTTTTTCTTCTCAAATAAAATACCAATCAAATTTATGCATATTTCTGATTTTATAAAGAGTTCTCTTATTTTTTTTTCATCAAATATATTAGCCTCCACGATATCTATATATCCAGCATTAGCCTGGGTTTTAATAATGTAACTTTTTTGATGGATATTTCTCGTTACTACTGTAACTCTAAAGTTATTCTTAGTGAGTTTTCTTATTAAGTTTCTACCAATTTGACCACTACCACCAAAAATTAGACAATTCTTTGCTTTCATATATATATGTTTTAAATGACAAATAATATTCAATTACACAAAAATGATCTACCAGATGATTTAAAATTAGGCAATATAATTGCTGTAGATGGAGAATTTATGGGTCTAAATGTAAGACGTGACCCATTATGTTTAATTCAAATATCATCAGGAAACTCAGATGCTCATATAATCCAATTTGACAGAAATAATTACAATGCACCAAATCTGGCAAAAATTTTAAACGATGAGTCAATCACCAAAATTTTTCATTACGGAAGAGCAGATATGGCTTATATAAAATATTACTTAAAAACTGATACAAATAATATCCTTGATACTAAAATTGCATCAAAACTTGCTAGATCTTATTCAGATAATCACTCACTAAAAACTCTAATTAAAGAATTTTTAAATATTGATATAAGTAAGCAATTTCAAAGCTCAGATTTTGGAGGTAATTTAACTACAGCTCAATTAAAATACTGTGCTAATGATGTAATTTACCTTCATAAAATACATTTTGAACTTAACAAAATATTAGAAAGAGAAAATAGAATAGAGCTGTATAAAGATTGTATAAAATTTCTTAAAACAAGAGTTGAGCTTGATTTAGCTCTATTCAAGGATGATATCTGGTCACACTGATGAAAAGTAAAAGATTTATAACTACTGCAAACAACGTAATAAATTTACAAATTAAAGCTCTACAAAAATTAAAAAAAAATATTAATAAATCTTTTAGTGAGGCAGTTATCAAAATTGTAAAATGTCAATCTAAAGTAATACTTTGTGGGGTAGGCAAAAGTGGTCTTATTGCTTCTAAAATAGCAGCTACATTTGCCTCAGTAGGAACTCCTTCCTTTAGTCTTGCAGCGAGTGAAGCATCTCATGGAGATCTTGGAATGATTTCAAAAAAAGATATTTTGGTACTCATAAGTTACTCAGGAAAAACAATTGAACTAAAAAATATAATTCAATTCGCAAATAGAAATAAAATTTTTTTAATTGGAATTGTATCCAAAAAAGACTCAATACTATATAAAGCCTCAGATATAAAACTTTTAATTCCAGAAGTAACCGAAGCAGGAGGTATAATTCCTACTTCTAGCACAACTTCTCAATTAGCATTAGGTGATGCACTGGCAATAGCATCTATGGAATATAAAAAATTTGGTAAATTAGATTTTAAAAAATTACACCCAGCAGGTAGTCTTGGTTCTCAGCTACGTACAGTAGAGGATATTATGTTAACAGGGAATAAAATACCCTTTGTAGAAGAAGACTTAAATATGAGAAAAGCTCTTCAAATATTGACTAAGAAAAAACTTGGATTTTTGATAGTAAAAAACAAAAAAAAACAAACTAAAGGTATAATTACTGACGGTCAGATAAGAAGATTTAATGAAAAAAAAAATAATCTATATGAAATGAATGTTAGTCAAATTATGACAAGAAATCCAATTAGTATAGACAAAGATTCCCTTGCAGTAAAAGCTTTGAGATTAATGAACGAAAAAAAAATCACGGCTCTTTGTGTTCATACTAAAAAAAATAAACACAAAACAATAGGGATACTTCATATCCACACGCTTTTACAATCTAGCACTATTTAATGAAAAGGCTTAATTATAAAGTATTCATAGTCTTAATTTTTATATTTATTATTTTGTATTTTGGATACACGAAATACATTAAAAAAAAAATTGATGTACAAGAAATAAGTGAAGAAATAAAAGAACAAAATTTTGCAAATTCAAATATTATAAAAGATATAAAATATAGTTCTAAAGACTTAAAAGGCAATGAATATATAATTATAGCTGAGGAAGGAGAAATTGATTTAAATAATAGTGATATAATATTTTTAGAAAATGTTAATGCATTTATAAAACTAGTTAAAAATAACGAAACGATTAAAATTGTTTCAGATTTTGGTAAATATAATACTTTAAACTATGACACTATATTCTCAAAAAATGTAAAAATAAATTATATTGACAATAAAATAACAGGTGATTATTTAGATTTTTCAATGATAAAAAATTTATTAATTATCTCTAAAAATGTTGTTTACACAAATTCTGAAAATATTTTAAAAGCAGATGTAATTGAGCTAGACACAATTACTAAAAATACAAAAATATTTATGCACAATATTGAAAAAAAAGTGAATATAAAAAGCAAAAATTAAATGGCACTTATTAAAAAATTTAGAATAAAATCTTACAAAAAACCAAAATCAATAATATCTTTTGAAAATGTATCATTATCTTATGGAAATAGACTAATATTGGACAATATTAATTTTAAAATTAATGAAGGTGAGATTTTTGGTATGCTTGGACCTAATGGAGTTGGAAAATCTACAATATTTAATTTAATTACTGGGTTAATTAAACCTGACAATGGCAATATCAAAATTAATAACGATGATGTGATAGATTATCCTATATACCTAAGAACAAGAAAATTCAAAGTGGGATATGTACCTCAATATGGGGGATATTTTAATGATTTAACTTTATATCAAAATTTAAAAGCTATTTCTGAAATAGTTATAAATAATAAAAATGCAGAAGAAAATAAAATAGACACTTTAATAAATAAATTTGAGTTAGAAACCTTGAGAAATGTAAAAGCAAAATTTCTTTCGGGAGGACAAAAAAAAAAATTAGTTATAGCCTTATCACTTTTAAGTGACCCTAAAGTACTTCTATTAGACGAATGTTTTGCAGCGCTTGATGTTTTAACAATAAAAATGCTTCAAGAAATTATAGTAAATTTGCAAAAAGAAAAACAAATTACAATTTGTATTTGTGATCATCAAGCTAGAGATTTATTAGCTTGTGTTGATGTTGCAATGATCCTTAGTAATTGTAAAATTATAGCTGAAGGGTCTCCTTCAGAACTTGTAAATAATATTGAGGCAAAAAGTGCTTATTTTGGAGAAACATTTAGTTTTAAATAAACACAGATGTCCAAAATATTTATTGTAAAAAAAAGAATCAAAAAATTTAATAAAGAAATTTCAGTACCAGGTGATAAAAGTTTAAGTATAAGATGGTTATTATTTGCCTCTTTAGCAAAGGGTGTTTCGACAGCAAAAAACTTACTAATGTCCGATGACGTGAAAGCTACAATACATGTACTCAAAAAACTTGGTATTAAAATAATTGAGAAGAATAATAAATTTAATGTTTATGGAAGAGGTTTAGATGGATATAATTATAAAAAAAACCTAACTATTAATGCAGAAAATTCCGGTACATTAGGAAGATTAATACTTGGCTTACTAGTCAATACTCCAAATAAAATAAAATTGATTGGCGATGAAAGTTTATCAAAAAGAGATTTTAAAAGAGTTTCAGATCCATTAAGTAAATTTGGGGTTTTATTTAAATTAAAAAAAAATAAATACTTACCATTAACAATTTTAGGTTCAGCTAATCTTTCACCAATTAGATACGTTGAAAAAAGAGGTTCCGCTCAATGTAAGAGTGCAGTTATATTAGCTGCAATAAGAACAAATGGCACTACGGTGATAAAAGCGAGAAAATCTAGAAATCATACTGAGTTGATGTGCAAACATCTTGGGTTACCTGTATATATAAAAAAGAAAGGGAATTTTGATATAATAAAAATAAAAAAACCAAAAGAGATTAAAACATTAAATTATAATATACCCTCTGATATTAGTTCAGGAGCATTTTTTATTGTTTTAACCGCTTTATCAAAAAATTCTGAACTTACAATTAAGAATGTTAATATAAATCCCTCTAGAATAGGAATTATTACAATCTTAAAGAAAATGGGAGTTAAGATTAGTTTTAAAAATAAAAAAAGTTATAAAGGTGAAAAAATAGCTGATATCAAAATAAAAAGTTCTAATAATTTAAATGCAATAAACTGTCCATCCAATTTAAATAGTGGTGCTATCGATGAATTTTTGGTAATTTTTCTAGTTGCAGCTAAGGCAAAAGGAGTTTCATATTTTAAAAATCTAAATGAATTAAATCAGAAAGAAAGTCCAAGACTTGAATGGGCACAAAAAATTTTGACCGAGATGGGTATTAAAAGCATAACAACTAATAATTCGATTAAGATTTTTGGAAATCCAAATTTAACTGTTAATAAAAAAATTATAATAAAAAACTATCTGAAAGATCACAGAATTTTTATGACGAGTGTTGTGGCTGCCTTATCTTTTGGAGGTAAATGGATTATACATGATAAAAACTCAGTAAATACATCTTTCCCAAATTTCTTTAAAATTTTAAAAAAATTAACAAAAGATGATTAAAAGAAAAAATATTTTAAAGATTGCAATTGATTCACCGGCTGCTGCGGGTGCTGGAACTGTAGCTAAAGCTATATCTAAACACTATAATCTTTTTTATTTAGATACTGGTAAAATTTACAGATACATAGCATATCTTAAATTGAAATATCCAAAAAAATTTAATAAGACATTTATAAAAACTAAAATTACTACTTTAAAAGTAAAAGACCTATCAAAACAATATTTGTTATCTGATTTTGTTGGCACTGTAGCCTCGATAATTTCTAAGGACAGAAGTATTAGAAATCTTGTGCATAATTTTCAAATAAATTTTGCTTACAATCCACCTAAAAAATATAAAGGTTCTTGCCTTGATGGTAGAGATATAACCTACAAAATTATACCAGATGCAGATTTTAAATTTTACATAACAGCTAACATAAAAACTAGAGCTTTAAGAAGGTATAAAGAACTAAAAAAATTAAAAAAGAATATAACTTACAAAGATGTCTTAAAAAGTATTAAAAAACGTGATAAAAGTGACAAAAAAAGAAGTATCTCCCCACTAAAGAAAACGAAAGATTCCCTATTGATTAATACGACAAACCTTAATAAAAGAGCATGTTTTTTAAAAATAAAACAGATAATAGATAATAAATAAAAGCTAATGGAAATTTACAAAGATTTATCAAATCCAGCCTCACAAGAATTTGAAAAACTACTTAATAGTCAACTGTCTAAAATAAAGATTGAAGAAGGTAAAATAATCAATGGTAAAATAAACAAAATTACAGAAAAATTTGTGTTTATTTTTGTTGAAGGGCTAAAATCTGAACCAGTTATTGATGTTAATGAATTAAAGAGCATGGGTTTATCTGAAAAAATTAAAATTGGACAAACCATACCTGTATTATTAGAGAAAATTGAAGATAAAAATGGTGAAGTTCTTGTTTCAGCAAGTAAAGCGCAAAAAATAAAAGGTTGGGACAAATTGGTTGAAGCGTATGAAAATAACGAACCAATAATGGGTAAAATAACATCTAAATGTAAAGGTGGATGTATAGTAGAACATATTGATACCGGATCACTAATGTTTTTACCAGGATCACAAATTAGTGATAAACCTTTAAAGGATATCAGTCATTTAATGAATGAACCTCAAAAATTTGCATTGATTAAGTTAGATAAAGTTCGAGGAAATGCCTGTGTATCAAGAAGAGAAATAATCTCATCTTTTAAAAAAGAAGATAAAGCTAAAATTGTTGAGAAGTACAAAATTGGAGATATTATCAAAGGTGCAGAGGTAAAAGGCTATAGTTCTTTTGGTTGTTTTTTTAATGTTAACGGGGAGTTAGATGTATTAGTTCATTTACAAGAAATTTCTTATTCTAGAGTAAATCATCCTGATGAAGTTTTCAATATAGGAGAAAAACATGATCTTAAAGTAATAAGTGTTGATAAAGAGAAATTGCAAGTTGGATGTTCTGTGAAACAACTTTCTCCAGATCCGTTTGAACATATTGATAATTATGAGTTAAATAAAAATTACAAAGTCAAAATTGTTAAATTAATGGATTTTGGAGCATTTTGTGAATTAGAACCTGGTTTAACGACTTTACTTCATTCAAGTGAGCTTAGTTGGACAAAAAAAAACGTATCTGCAAAAAAAATATTTAAAGTTGGAGATGAAATAGACTGTGTAATTACCGAAATAGATAAAGATAAAAGACGAGTAGCCATATCTCATAGACTAACCCAAGAAAATCCATTTAATGTTTTTGAGAAAAAATATCCTGTTGGAAGTATTGTAGAGGGTGAAATTGTAAATAAAAATGAGTATTCATTGTTTGTCAAAATTCAAGAACTAGATATAGATGCATTTTTACATTGTAATGATTTAACGTATGCAAACAACGGTGAGGAAGAATTAGAAAAATATAAAAAAGGCGATAAAATAAATGTTAAGGTTTTAGAAATAAAACCTTCAGATCAAAAAATCAGAGTTGGTTTAAGACAAACCCAAACCGATCCTTTAGATTGGTTTAAAGATAAATCTAAAAATCAAACAATTACAGTAAAAGTTATTTCTACTGATAACAAAGGTTTAATAGTACGCCCAGAAGGTTGTGAGATGGATTTTCAGATCAAAAAATCTGCTATAGCAATAAATGCTGCAGACGCTAGACCAAGTAGATGGACAGGTGGTGAAAAACTTGATTGCGCTATAGCTGACTTAGATCTAAATAAACGAAAAGTTACACTAAGTATTAAACTTCTTGAGGAAATGGAAAAGAAAGAAGCTTTAGAAAAATATGGTTCTGAAGGTTCTGGGAAAAATCTACCCTTTTCATCACTTTCTGAAGATCTAAAAAAAAAAGAAGAAAAAGAATAATTTAAAAAAAAAGAATTAAATTGGCTATTGTAAAATCAAAGCTCTTAAAACAACTTTCAAATAATTACCCAAATTTTTTAAAAAAAGACTTAGAAAAGATCATAAATATAATTTTATCTGAAATTAAAAGAACTCTTAAAAAAGGTGACAGAGTAGAGCTTAGAGGTTTTGGTGTTTTTTCTACCAAGATACAAAAAGCAAGAATATCTAGAAATCCAAAAACTGGTGAAAAAGTTAATACTCCAGAAAAAAAAACAATTCACTTTAAAATGTCAAAAGACTTATTTAAAAAATTAAATGATGAAGAATAAAATTGTTTTTGTAGCATGTGATACCTCAAATTTAAAAAAAATAAGAAAAATAATTACTCAAACCAAAACAGATAAACTTAAAATTATTCCAAAATTTGGTCTCCAATTCTTTTATTCAAAGGACAGTCGGAAATTCTTAGAAAAAATAAAAACTAATTTTTGGTTAGATTTAAAAATTAATGATATTCCACAAACAGCGTTATCAGCTATTGATAGCTTAAAAGATT
>MDTD01048358.1_pt1 | contig 10988 bp, 10 predicted proteins | sample 811221 | NCBI WGS metagenome assembly MDTD01 (sample SAMN05326646, study PRJNA326480) | marine metagenome | isolation source: seawater | place: Pacific Ocean: South West | collected 2011
ATAATTTTAATTTAAAGCTGTGATTTTCAATCTCACGGTTATACTCTTTGTAATAGTCTTTTAAATCAATATTTTCAGTTGGGAAATTTTTGTAATTCCATCTAATATTTAATTTGCTAATTGGCTTGCAAAACAACTCATTGGTTCCAATTAATATACTTGAACCCTTTTTTGGTGAAGCTCCTAATAGTTCAAATTCGTTATTTAAATCTATGTTTCCTTGTTTATTAAATGCTGTTAATTGATTCAACCCTTTAACGGATACGTCTAATTCTAGTTTTGCGAGCTCCATTCCAGCTAGAAATGAATAAGCATGATAGAATTCACCTTCATTTAAGGAAAATTCAAAAACGGGGAAAGAAGTTTTATAATTATATAAATGAATGTCTTCAAAATAATTATCTACGGACGGCATCCTTCTATCTAAAATAATTTTAATTATTATTTCTCCCTCTGACCAATCTTCAGGATAAATAACAGTATATTTTTTTACAGAAACCCAGCCTTCAAAATTTGTGTATCGAATTAAGAACATTTGGTCAAAAATTTCACTGAAAATTTCCTCTTCACTAAGATCTCTTTGATTAGATATATCAATAATTAAGTTAGTGAGCGATTTGAGTGAGTTTGGAGTAAATTGGATTTTAAATTGAATCTCTCTTTCACTTTTAGCTAATTTTAGGATTGGTGAAGAAATTGCAAAACCAACCCGAGCTATATCCATTGTTTTTCTATGCTCAGTTTTTAAAAACTGTTCCTCACCAAGACTTGAAAAAACTGATTCATTTTGGTTAAAGTCTATAACTTCCTCATTTGTTGAACAATGAACTTTACTATATAAACCTGAAACAAGTTTAAATTTTGAATTGTACTCAATCCTACTATTTTTACTTATGAAAAAAGTACTAAGTTTAGTAATTTTAGTATTATTTAGATTCAATTCGTTATCAGTCGAATATAAAATATTATTACCATTGTCATATTGTCCTACAATTACGTTAGTCCCAACAGGCAAATAAACAGATGTAAGATTTTGATTTATCTCAAAGTGAACAAACATTTTTTTTGGACTAATTTTTTTTGGGTATTGTAACAGTATATTTTTGTAATAATAATCCAAATGTTTTTTTGATAAAGAATTGATGTCTATTTGAAGGTTTTTGAATAAGTTGAAAAAAGTTAAAATTAATCCCATATGGGCTTTATGATGACTTCTTTCACTAAGAGATTTTTCGAATAATGGTTTTGCACTTATTTTAATATTATATAAAATATTATAAACTGGATTATATAATAATATTAATTTTTTTAATCCACTAGTTAACTTGTCTTGTTGAATATCAATATTTGAGAAAATATCTCTAGGATCAATTTGATTTGGCTGCCATATCGAAGAAAATGATTTAATATCCAAATTCAATGAAAGCTTATATTTTTTTTGTTCAATTAAGCCCAAGTAATAGCCGGCGAATTTGTGAAAAAGAGATTTCAACTTATTGCTGATAGCTTGTTCTAATTCATATTCAATTGGTGAACTCTCAACAGAAGTTATATTTCGTGTTGCAGAAATATACCACCTATTGATCTGTTGGAAATAATTAGATATTAAATTAAAAAGATTACTAAAACTTCTTTCTCTTTCTTTTTGTAAAGAAAAATTATCTAAACTCTTAATAATATTTAAACGCTTTTGATCTTGAAATTGAAGATCAAATTGAATAATTTCTGCAATTAAAAAAGTATCATCAAGTTCTATTAGACTATTCCAGTATCCATCCTTTTTGTTTTTAAAATTGAAGAAATTAATTTTTTTTGAAAGATCAAGAGTAAAAATGATTAGGTCCTCAATTTTCCTATCGTCAATTTTAATGTTTTCTGGATTTAATATTTCTAATACTTCTGATTTCAATTCCTTACTTCTTTATGTTAGTTCCCTCATTTAAATAAAATGGGAAAACAATATTAGATCTATTATTCGTTGCTCTAATTTCATAGGCTACATTAATTTCAATTACACCATCAATGTTATTAGATTTTGAGGCAGAAATATTTAATATGGAAATTCTAGGTTCAAATTCATTAATATTTCGCTCTAATTCATTTGAAAGGCCTTGAATTAGGTTTTCATTAGCAATTTCGAAAACCTGGTTGTGAAGAAAACAACCATAATTTTTCCTCATGATTCTTTCTCCTGGTTTTGTACCAAAATATATTTCTAAGCTCTGTCTTATGTCTTCTTCCATGGATACCATTTCAACACTTCCAAGTTTTTTATCAAAAGCTGGAGGGAATGACCATCCTTTCCCTAAAAAAGATTTTTCTTTATCATCCATATTTAATTCATTTCTATAGCCCCAGCTTTGATTGTTACTTTACTTCCACCATCAGCCTGAATTCCTTGACTACCTTTCAAAATAATTTTGCCTTTTGCATCTATCGTTACATCTTTTGAACTTGAAATATTTATACCATCTGATGAAGTAATTATTTTATTTTCGTTAATATCAGTTATTTCAATTTCCTTGTCAGTTTCTTTAATTTTAATATAATTATCATCACTAGTCTTTATTGAAACTATTTTTTCTTGATCATCAAATTCAATTGTGAGTTTTTCTTTTGAAACTATTGCCTTAAATTGATTTTCAGTTTCAATATTCTTGTACGGTTTTGTTGAATTTGAATAAAGAGAACCTAAAATTATTGGACATCTTGAATCATTAGAAAGAAAGGAAACAACTACTTGAGAGTCAACTTCAGGAATAAAAAAGGATCCGGCTTCAGCACTTGTATAAAAGGTAGCTAGTTTTGCCCATAATCCTTCACCCGTATTTTTTAAAGTAGGTATCTTCACTTGTATTCTGAATTCATTTTTTGGATCAGCATCAATTTTTGTAACTATACCTGTGTGTAAACCCTCTATTTTTGTTGTGAATTTATTTATATCAATCTCATTTTTGTTTTCAATAGGGTTGTATCTCATACCAAAACCTACCCATGTTGTAAACGATCCGTTTTTAAATTGGTGAGATAAATGAGTAACATAAGCTAAACCACTAAATCGTTTTCCAAAACCTGATAAAGTAACAACAGATCCTAAATCTAGCTTAGTGATACCTTTTACACAAACTTTACCTACCAACTTACTTAATCTAGATCTCATAAGGTAAGCGTCAGCTATATTTTTTACGTCTGATGAATTTAAAATTGAAGAGGTTGAAAGTTGATTACTTGAAGGGCTTACGTCCTTGCTGATGGTTTTCCCATCTAAATTCCCCTGATCAATCAAAGAAGGCTCTTTACTCATACTTGAAATACTCTTTTCATCATATGGATCGTAGCTACTAATATCAAAAGTACTATATTGTGAGGTTGCATTAACCTCTGCATTAAAATCAACCATTCCCTTACCATAAGTAATAGTTAATTCTGGTATCGTTAATAATGGTTTTGGTTCTGTTATTGTAATTTTATTGTCAGAATTTAAAACTACCATACCATTTAATTCTGCACGTTGTATTATAAAATCCCAATCATTACAATTATATTTAGGCAAATAATCATTGATTCCTGAGGTAAATGATACGCTCTTTGAGAGACCAGAAACATTTGATAATAATGAATTAATAATATCACTATCTGATTTATCCTCGTATATTTCAGTTGTATATGTATTTGTCAGTTTTACAGCAACGTCGACACAATCAAGAATTAACAAATTATTTGATGTTGTGGTTTGAAAACCTTTTTTTATTCTGAGACCATGTTTAGAAATAATTCCCTTAAAAACAGAAATATTGGTTTGGTCGTATCCAAGTAAAATTTCTATAGTCTTTCCGGGGGAAAACATACTTTCCTCGCTTTCCTCGAAACTATTATCTTTGGGGTCACCTCCTATAATTCTTATTGTTGCCCTACTCAATTTATTTACCTCTTTATAGGTATTAATACTAAAAACCTTATAAGAACTTCCCAAAACAGCACCATTAACTTTAATTGAAAATGATGCAATCTGATTAATCGAATCAGACGGTGATGGGGATAACAAACTCATTATCTTTTTATTGGAGGAAACTCTAAATTAGTTCCTGTTTTTAATTTTCTAAATGATGATAAATTATTATGCTCAGCTACTTTTAAATAATAATTTTTATCATCATAGTATTTTTCACAAAAATCAATTATGTCGTCACTTTCTTTAACCTTAGGAATTCTAGTTATATCTGGGCTCATAAAATAAGACATAAAAGAAGGTGCAGGAACTTCTTCGATATGGACATTACAAGTTGCTCTTAATGGCACACCTAAACCTGAAAAAAAAGTGTATTCATATTTGAATTCTTTTACTCGCCCAAAAATAGTTAGATCACCTAGACCCCATATGCCTTTTATATACTTTCTAGAATGGGTCTCGTTGTCAGGATTAACAAAAAGATCATTGAAATATGAGATTGAGGGTATAATTGATAATCCAGGACTCATAATTGGAACAGGAAATGCCATTGGGGGAAAAGGGACTGCTCCAGTATTATCAATTGTGAATTTTACATCCCAAGTTTTCAAGCTGAAAAGTGGTTCTGAACTCTCTACCATTTGACCATCAGCTGCTGTTTCACAACTGGCTTGATTTTTTTTATCAGTAAACCCAATTTTTAATTCTTCCGGATTTAATTGGAGATTATAAATCCCAGAGGGATAGAAATCATCAAATTCCTCGAATGCTAAAAAATTTAAATTCATATTTAATAGTCTAATTGTTTTCTTAATTCTTCAAGCACCTCTTGGACACATTCTTCTATTAAACTTGTCTTATTTAAATTACATTGAGGAGCAGGAATTTCTGAAATTTTATCTTGTATAATTTTAGATATTTCAGTGGTACTTTTATTTTTTAATTCATCAACAGTACCCTTTACAATAAGTTCTTTTATTTCTATTGGCATAGGTTATGTCTTTTTAAAATGAGAATAGGTTAATTTCATAGTTTCAATAGCATAAGCACCGTTCATTGCATCAAAAGGATCTATATTAATTTCAATAGGATAACAATTATAAAACGTCCATGTCATAAGGATTTTATCACTATTGTTGTCTAATAAAAATACGTTTAACGTCTTTCTACTAACGAAATACAAATATTTTTCTTCAGTTAAAAAGCTATTACACCACTTTCCAATATCAGAGTTTTTTTTTACTATACCTCTTTTGAGTTGAAGATCTTCATAAGTAACTTTCTCAGGTAAAATTATTTGTCTATTATTTTCTGCAAGAGCAGAATAAGTTGTTGTTCCCATTTTTGCACCAATTCCTGTAACTGTTTGAAATGATGCATCAGATTTATTTGATTCAAAGCCAGTGAGTTCAGTAACAGTTCCTAATCCAAAGTTAGCATCGCTTGATGTTACTCTGAAATTAAAACCTGCAACAGGATAGGTATTTTTATCTACTTCCATTTTTTATCTAATTACTTATTAAAACTAAAATAGCTAAAAAAGATTTTCTAAAGAAGACCTATTTTAGCTAAGTTAGGTTAGCGATTTGCTAAGAAAATATAATTAAAGTTATTACATCTAGTTAACCAACTTCTTGAACCATTCCTTCGTGAGCAAGAACCAAAGTTTCGATTCCAGCCTCAGATGATTGAGAATTCATGTCTGTCGGAGTCACTTTCAAAGGAAACGCATTGGTCAAGGTCCATGTCATCCTAGGTGTTGCAGTTTCATCTAAAAGTCTAATTACTACAGTAAGCCTTTCATAGGTGTTTAAAGAAATCTGCGACATCCACTCATAGAACTGGTTATCATCTGCAAATACTCCCTTTTTCAGAGTAACGTCAGCGTATTTTAATAAACCTGGCATTTTAATTTTAGAATGGTTTGGACTGTTCCCATGTCGATATTCAATCATTTCAGTTTCAACTTCAAGACCACTAACTTCTTGAAATGGTAAGTCAGTCATATCTCCTATATCAACTGAGAAATAAAATTTTGGCATTGGCCAAAACTGATCTTGTTCTGCCCCGGTGCCTGCTGTTGGTAGTGCCATATTATTTTAAGATTTAAAGTTATTTACGATTTTTGTTGTTGTTGTTCAAAAGTAATTACAATGAATTCTGCCGGTCTTGTAATTGCAACTTTTACAGTCATTTTTAGAATTCCATCTAAAATGTCATTTGGAGTCATAGTGGCTCCTAAACCAATTTCGACTACAAAAGCGTCATCTGCAGATTGACCTGCCAATAATCCAGACTGCCACTGATTAGTTAAAAAACTTGATACTGTAGCTCTTAGTGTCGACCATGTTGTAGCATTATTTGGAGCAAACACAAAAGCTTCGGCAGCCATTTTAATACTTTGCTCTAAAAACGTCATTGTTCTTCTAACACTTATGTATCGATAGTCTTTAGAATTACCATCAAGTGTCCTTGCTCCCCAGACCAATACACCCTTTCCTTGAAAAGTTCGTATTGCATTTATAGCTTTTCCATTCAATGGGAGGTTCAATTCTTCTTGATTATCATTATTAATATTTACTGACGGGGCGATTACGGAACCCAAACTTATATTTGCTGGTGATTGGGCAACATTAGCTTGAGCATCAACCATTGCATAGGCTCCAGCCATGGCCGGACTTGGTGGAAGAATATTAAGCATTTCACTTATTTCAGCTAGGATTAAATTGAGTGAAGGGCTAATTACTGTGAGTGTAGCATTTAAGGAATTAACAGCATCTGGGTCAGTTGTATCCGCTATTTTGTCAATTTCAGCAGTTATACCCTCGGCTCTTGCAGCAGTAATATTGTCGGCTTCTAAATTTGATGCTACCTCTTTAGATAGAACCTCTGCTAAACCGTCAAGGTTTGCAATTCTAGTAAAATCAATTTCCGATTTACTCACTATTGTTGTATGAAGAAATGGATAATATGATGCTCCCCACATTAGGAAATTAGCTCCAACTCCGTTTCTGAATTTATCAACTGCATCTTCATCATCAAATGTTCTTTCCTTAGTTCCCTCAAACACATCTAATATTGCAAATCGATTTTTAAGTTTATATCCACAATGTTGAAGCATTTGTGCCTGTAGTGAGTAACAGTCGTTTTCATCCAACAAAATTGCATCAGGTATAACGATTATTGTTGGCTCCATATGTTTTTCGAGTGCAGAAAGTCCTCCTCCTTTAGGATCATTTAATTTTGCAGCATCAATTTTTTCACCATATGGACCTACAGAAACTATGTAACAGTCTGCACCTCCATTAGCAAAAAATAAACGCATTGAACTGTGAAGCATATACTTTGTATCTTCTACAAAAGATAGTTTGAATCCGACATCTGAATCGTCGGATTCTATATTAAATTTTGTATCGGGAGCTCCTCCAAAAAGTTCTTCAAATTGACCAAAGGATGATATTTTAGTAGGTATGTTTGTAAGATCTTTAGAACCTCTGACTGCTTTTTGTGTGTAACCTATAAATGCAGGAATAGCAGTTTGAACTGGAACTACTGAGGTGCCAAATGAACTTTTCTCTTCTATGTAAACACCTGGGGTTGCTAGAGTTGTTGCCATATGATGTTAATTAAATTTAGTTAGATTTTTGATTTATAGTCCTTGCAATATAATGAATTAATACTTTAAATATCAATTTATTTTAATGAAATTTTCTAAAAAAAATATATCATTTTCAGCTTCATATTTTAGATTTTTAGGAATGGGATGAGAAAGATATTTATTAAAAGATTTATTAAACTCGTCTTCTTTTTTTAAGTAAAGTTTATATTTATAATTGTCTTTCATTTTCACATTCTCTGGAAAGTTAAATGAATTAACAATCATACCATTTTCAAGTCTCCTTTGATAAAAGTCATTATATTGTTCATTTGTGTTTTCATTGTAAATAAAGAAATTACTAAAATCTTTATCTTTCCCTGTAAAATAAAAATTGTATCTGAATTTTACTGTTCTTGAATTAAATCTTGCGAAATACTTTAAAGGTTGTGGTTCACTTTCTTGTTTTTCGAAACCAAAAAACTCATCATTTTTATTGATTTCTAATTTTATTTCTGCAATAATTCCATTACCATCATAACTCTCTACTATACTTTTATCGACATACATCATTGGATGGAGTCTTCCTTCTTTATCTTCTGTTGTTGTTAAAATAAACTTTTGTTTATACTGAAATGGCATATCAGTGATATTAAGAAATAGTGGATCTTTGAATTTTAAAATAAAATTAAGTTGAACAGGTCCTCTAAAAACAATATTATTAAGATTTGAGTTGTTGTTTTTTAAAAAAACGAAAGTATTTCCCTTTTTTCTTTGAAGTAGATTATAGTTTTTTATCAATGCTTTTGTGTTGTTGTCAGGGATAAGATCAATTTCACTGAAGTTGTTATCACCAAAAAATTCGTGATAAAAACTAAGCTCAAGTATTTTGCTAAAATTATTACTATAATCAATCTGATTATTCATACTTCACTAAATTATTGAGGAGATATTTTCAGATACATTATTCCCATTATAAACTATGTGCTTTATTTTATAAGCAACTGATGGTATATAATTTGTTCCAATATTTGACCATAATTTTCCAATATCTTCAATTCCAATGTTTGAAAGTTCAACTGAAAGTTTTTCTACAGAATTAGATAAAAGAGGTGTATCAGAGGTTGAAAATGTGTTTTGTGATTGAAAAAATTCTATAACTAAAGAAATATATCTTAATGATTCCATATAATTAAAGTTAGGAAAATAAGCTGCAAACATTAAATATAAATTAATAGTTGTTGGAGGGTTTATACCGGGTGAAGACTGGAAATGCCCATTTTTAGATGTTCTGTCTTCTTCAATATTTATTAAGAACATAGAAATTTTATTTTCTATTTCAGGATTTATATTTCCTTTAAGATCAACAAGACTTGATATTATCAAAGCTTCGTCAGAAAGTGATAATGAATTCATTATATGTTCATTAAGTCTATATCCAATTGAAGCAACAACATTATGTATCATAAAAACTAATTAAATCTTTTTCTTAATAAAAGATACTACAATTCTCACAATATAAACAGATATAAAACTTACCACACAACCAATTATATATAGTTGTAAAGTGAAAAGTTTTTCAATAGAATTTAGCTCGGGTTTGGTTGAGCTTAAAGCTAAGAACTCAAGAAATACAAATGATAAAACGATTGAAATTAAAAAGCTAATTATTAACCAGAATATTTCTCTAATTATTAAGTCTTTCATTCTAAGGTTTTTTTATAGATTTTATCTTAATTAGTGAAGTAAGATATAACGTGAGTAGACCTAAGATAAAAACAACGTAATACTTCCAATTAGATTTAAGAAAAAATAATTCATTAATTAAGTATACGATTGGTGTTAAAAAAATAAACACTATCATAACCATAATAAATCTGTGAAATTGGTTTCTCGCAATTGAATCTCGAACTTTCCAATCTGAAAGAGTAATTATAAAACCTATTGCGACTGCAAAAAGAAAAAATAAAGATGTTACCAATAGTAAATCCCTTTTTTCAAGAATGTAACTACTAACTTTTATTGGGTAACCTTCAATTTGTCCAACTGGATCTTCAACTTTTAATTTATCAGTAGCAAATTTATTTTCAATAACATCCCATAGTTCATTATATCCATTATCGTATCCTAAAGCCCATATACCAACTCCTTTTAATTTGTTTGTTAAGGCAAAATCATATTTTTTACCAAGAGTATAATCGTCATCAAACCAAACTTCTTTTGATGTATTGTCAGGATAATTTATGTTAAAGTAGTTCGTCATACTTTTCTTTTCCAAAACAGGGCTCAATTTATTTCTTGCAATAAAATCTTCATTAAACAATGATCTAATTTCTCTGTATGTGACCTTTCTTTCAAACATTGAAGAAGTGCTTCCATCCTCGCCTAAAGTACCTTCCCACATACTACCATAATAAGGTAAGGCCAAAATAGTTTTTTTTGGATCAATTCCTATATCTAGATAATATTTCAAAGTATTATTTAAACTTATATTTTCTGTCTCAAAAGGAAGTAAGGGAGCGACTGCTCCTTGCAGTTGTGGTCCCGTATTGTAATCGTATCCCATAATTACAAACAAATCAACAAACTTATTTAGATGAAGAACATCAAAAATCTCTCTGCTATCAATAGCAGGAAGTGTCATTGAAATAATTGGAGTTTTATTTGTAATATTTTGATTAAGTCTCTTTCTTAAAGCCTGAATAAATCTATTAAAACTTCCTCTTTTTAAATATGGTAATCCTTCAAAATTAATGTCTACACCATCCGCATCTCTAAATTTTATCAAATTAGTGAGTGAATCAATCATTGTTGACCATTTAGATTGATCTCCTAAAAAAGAATTATTATTTTTGTAACCGTGGCTTGAAACAGTCAATAAAACCTTTGTTTTTTTTAGTTTAGCAGAATCTATCATGGCAGTTTTACGCCATTCTTGGATTTGTTCTGGATTTGTATAAGAACCTGTCTTAGGATCTAGTTTGTAAGAAAAGTAAGATATGGTTGATAATAATTCAAAAGGATAACTTTTCCATGCACTCCCCATCCAATAAGGATGCCATCCAAAGACTTCATTTTCTGGTTTTATTTTTCTATACTTCCTATCTCTTACATAATAAACCTTTTGGATAGAATCCCAATAAAAATTGGAACTATTTACAAGATCATCAGAACCATTAATAGCATCATAAATATACCCGTATGAAGTAAAAATATTTTTTTGATCAATAGGTGTATATAAATTTGAGGCTAAAGAATCATTATTAGATTTATTTTCATCACCTTGTATTCCTAACAAATTCTTGACATTGTTAACATCTCTATTAAAATAACGAGCATCATTTTGAGTCCTTCTTACACTGGATCTTAACTTCATTGTTTGTCTTCTACAAGATGAAAAAACAAGTATGAATGATAAAAGTATAAGAGCAAAATTTTTCAGAT
>MDTD01167275.1_pt1 | contig 10988 bp, 9 predicted proteins | sample 811221 | NCBI WGS metagenome assembly MDTD01 (sample SAMN05326646, study PRJNA326480) | marine metagenome | isolation source: seawater | place: Pacific Ocean: South West | collected 2011
AGGACGAAGACGATCAGCCCGAGCACAGAGACATAAAGCAGCCAGTCGAACTTCCGCACGGGGCTTTCGCGCTCCTAAATCAGAATCGTTGAAGCGCAGGGTCCCACAAACCTGCGGCAAGAATGAGGGCCGATGCCAGTTTTGCCGCAACAAGAACGGCCGCCGCGCCCATTTCATCCTGCTCGATCCGCCTCGGCAGACCGCCCAGCAATAGATCAACCAGCCGGTAGACGATCAGCTGTAACAACAGCGCAACCACGCCCCAGATGGCAAAATCGATCAGGGTGATACTGGAGGCGAGCGCCGAAGACATCGGGAGGGCCAGACCTGTGATCGCGCCCCCCAGCGCCAAGCCTGCAGCGGTGTTCCCGCGCCTGACCTCAGCAAACTCCTTCCAGGGCGTCAGCAGGACATAAATCGTGCTCGCAATGACCAGCATGACACCAGCACTGGCCGTCCAGATCAGGAAACGAGGAAACGCCTCGACAAAAGCACCGATTTCTCCGCCCATGATTCCTGATAATCCTGTGTGATTAAAGTGGTGACCCGGCGGGAACCCGGCCCTATTCCTAGCATGGCGCAACCGCCGCTCAAGGAGACCATCATGCTGAAAGGTAAAACAGCCCTTATCACCGGCTCCACGAGCGGGATTGGCAAGGCCATCGCGACCCGGCTGGCAGCTGAGGGCTGCAACATCGTGCTCAATGGCTTTGGAGATTCCGGAGAGATCGATGCGCTCAAACGGTCCCTGGCGGCGGAACACTCCGTCATGGTCGGCTATTCGAGCGCAGACCTCACCCGTGTGCCTGCCATCGAGAACATGATGGCTTATGTGCAGAGCGAGTTCGGCGGCGCCGATATCCTGGTCAACAATGCCGGCATGCAGCACGTGTCACCGGTCGAGGACTTCCCGGTCGACAAGTGGAACCTGATCATCGCGCTGAACCTGTCCGCCGCATTCCATACGATCCGCCTGGGCCTGCCCGGCATGAAGGAAAAGGGCTGGGGCCGTATCATCCAGACCGCTTCGGCGCATGCACTCGCTGCCTCGCCCTACAAGGCGGCTTATGTCGCGGCCAAGCACGGAATTGCCGGCCTGACCAAAACGGTCGCCCTTGAAGGCGCGACTCATGGTGTCCGCTGCAATGCGATCTGCCCCGGCTATGTCCATACCCCGTTGGTGGACGCTCAGATCACCGACACGGCCAAGGCCCGCGGTATCAGCGAGGACGAGGTCGTGAAAAACGTGATTCTTGCGGCCCAGCCGACCAAGGAATTCGTCACGGCCGAGCAGATCGGCGACATGGCGGCATTCCTTTGCTCGCCCGCGGCGGACCAGATCAATGGTGCCCTGCTCCCGATCGATGGTGGCTGGACAGCCCAGTAGGCCGCTGCGGCCGGACTATTCCAGCATTTCGGTGAGACAGGTCGCGATCATCTCGTCGGTGTCTTCATGGGTGAAGAAGGTTTTCAGCTTCCAGTCTTCATCCATCAAATACAGCAGCGACGTGTGATCCATCGAATACTCGCTTTGACTGCCCGGCTGCTCGATTCGTGAGTAATCCGCCAGGAAGGCATCGGCGGCGGCGCGCACCTCTTCCGGCGTTCCGGTCAGGCCCTGGAGATTGTCCGGGAAAGCATTGGTCGAGACGTATTGCGCCAGTTGCTCGGGCGTATCCCGTTCCGGATCGATCGAAATCAGCAGCGTCTGCGGCGGGCTGACGTCCTCTGGCAGGCGGTCATAGGCCCGTTTCACGGTCACCAGAGTCATCGGGCAAACATCCGGACAATAGGTGAAGCCGAAATAGATCAGTGTCGGATGGCCTTTATAAGTCGCCTCCGTCACCTGTTCGCCGTCCTGGTTCACCAGCGAAATAGGTCCGCCGATATTGGGATAGGCGCGGGACATGCAGCCCGCAGAAGGACCGCCAGCAGATGGCTCAGCAGGTTTTGCGGGACCGCAGGCAGCGAGCAGCGCAGCCAGCAGGGCCGCGGACAAACGAAATCTGGTCATGACCTTCCTCTAGGACGGCCACCCACCGCTTGGCGAGGGCGTCACGCTGCCGCATAAGACACAAATGAGTGATCTGTCCCGCCAAGACGTGAACCGCGCCGACCGGCTCGGCTTCGACGATGCCATCTTCACCCTCGCCCCGGAAGGGCTTGGGTCGGCCCAATCGGCCCTCGGCCGGACGCGATTGCGGACGTTCATCACCCTGCGCTGGCTGGCCGTTGCCGGACAGACGGCCGCCGTGCTGTTCGTGGCCTTCGTGCTGCATTTCGACCTGCCGCTGGCGGCGTGTCTCGCCATTATCGCCGCCTCTGCCTGGTTGAACGTCTTCCTGTCCTTCGCCTTCCAGAGCCAGCGCCTGACGCGCGGGTGGGAAGCCTCGCTCCAGCTCGCCTTCGATACCGTACAGCTGGCTGCGCTGGTCGCGGTGACGGGCGGCCTGTCGAACCCCTTCCTGCTCTTGCTGGTTGCGCCGGTCACGGTGGCGGCGCTCAGCCTGTCGCCCACACGGGCCGTCCTGATCGCCCTGCTGGCGCTGACCCTTGCGGCCATCATGCCGCTGATTTCCCTGTCCCTGCCCTGGATCAATGGCGCCATGGTCGAACTGCCGCCCCTGTTCCATCTCGGCCAGTTTGCCGCCCTTGCCGTTGGTGTCGTGTTTTTCGCCGTCTCCGCAGGGCGCGTCAGCCAGGACGAAGCCAAGCTGGTGCGCGCGCTCGATGCCGCCAGCATCGTGATGGCGCGGGAACAGAAGCTCTCTGCGATCGGCGCGATGTCCGCCATGACGACGCACGAGCTTGGCACGCCGCTCGCCACCATCCACCTCGTCGCCAAGGAATTGCTGGCCGAAACCCCCGAAGACGACCCGAAATACGAAGATCTCACCCTTCTGGCCGAACAGGCAGACCGGTGCCGGAACATCCTCGCGACAATCCGGGAGGCCCGCGAAGCCACCGACATCGTCCATGCCCGCGTGACGCTGGATGCGCTGGTCGCGGAGGCCGCGGCACCATTCAAGGGCCTTGGCGTCGCCGTGGAAGTGGTGGTCCGGCCGGGCGAGGAAGATGACTCCCGTCCTCCCATTCTCAATCGCAGTCCCGAAATCCTGCATGCCATCAGCGCCTTCGTGGAAAACGCCGTCAGCTTTGCCGATTCCCAGGTCACCGCGCAGGCCAGCTGGACAGCAGACCAGATCATGATCTCGATCAGCGATGACGGGCCGGGCTTTGCGCAGGAAGTCCTGCCGAAGCTGGGAGAGCCTTATGTCTCGGAGCGGAGCGAAGCCCATCTCGGCGGCGGAGACATGGGACTTGGCTTCTTTATTGCAAAAACCCTGATTGAAAGAACCGGCGGCCGGATCGCCACCAGGAACCGCACCCCGCCCCGCAAGGGCGCCATCGTTCAGGCGCTCTGGCCACGTGCAGCTCTTGAAGCATCCGCGTTGGATTAATTGATTTGGAAGTCCTATAAAAGAATCAGGTAGCTAGGGAAGCTGAGCATGGAACGGCCAGTAAATATCAATCTTCACGAGAGCCTGGAGGGCATTGAAGATCGCTCTTGCCTCGTCATGGATGATGATGGCCCGTTCGTGCAGCGTCTGGCCCGTGCCCTCGCCCAGCGGGGATTCATCGTCTCGGCGGTCACAAATGTGGCCGAAGGCAAGGATATTGCCCGCCTCAACCCGCCCGCTTTCGCCGTGCTCGACCTGCGCCTGGAAGATGGCAGCGGCCTTGATGTGGTGGAAGTGCTGCAGAAGAGCCGCCCGGATGCCCGCGCCGTCATCCTGACCGGTTATGGCGCCATCGCCACCGCTGTCGCAGCGGTCAAGGCAGGCGCCGTGGACTATTTGTCGAAACCGGCCGATGTGGAAGACATCATCCGCGCCCTCACGGCCACGACCGATGAAAAACCGGCACCGCCGGAAAACCCGATGTCAGCCGACCGGGTCCGCTGGGAACACATCCAGCGCGTCTATGAGCTGTGCAATCACAATGTCTCGGAAACCGCCCGCCGCCTGAACATGCACCGGCGCACGCTGCAGCGAATTCTCGCCAAGCGCGCGCCGCGCTGATCTTTTCCGTCAGTCCTTTACCGGCATCAGGGTCATTGCCCCGATGACCATGGCTTCCGTGCCCAGTTCCACCGACGGCTCCGGCCAGATCCTGAAGAACGGGGAGTGGTGGGACGACGCATTTTCCAGCTCATCGGCCGGTGTGCCGCCAACATTGAAATAGACGCCCTTCACGCCGGTATCCGGCGTAACGAAATAGGCAAAATCCTCAGCCCCCATGCCACCGCGCGGCGGGTCCACCAGCACATTATCTGAAATACGCGCCGTAAACGCATCGCGCAGTCGCTGGGCGGTCGCCGGATCATTGATCGTGGGCGGTGTGGTTTCCGTCTCGGACCGGATAACCTCCGGCATCAGGTCTTCTGGCACATCCATCGAAATCGCGACGCCGCGCGCGACCCGGTCGATGCCGTCCAGCAATTCTTCACGCACGTCCGGATCGTCGGAGCGGACAGTGATCTGCATCTCGACCTTGTCGCCGATAATGTTGTGCTTGAAGCCACCATGGATGGCCCCAACCGTGATCACGCCCGGCTCCAGCGGCGCAATCGTCCGCGAGACGATCGACTGGAGTGAGACCACGATCTGAGATGCCACAAGAACCGGGTCGATCCCCATATGCGGATAGGCCCCGTGCGCGCCGACACCGTGAACAATGATGTCGACACTGTCGGAACTGGACGCGACCTGTTCCAGAGGCACCTCGATTGTTCCGGTCTCAAGTTCGGACGCGACATGGAAGGCAATTGCATAGTCCGGCTTCGGGAAACGCTCATAGAGGCCGTCCTGGATCATCGCGCGTGCGCCGCCGATCCGCTCCTCTGCGGGCTGGCCGACCAGCACCAGCGTGCCGGACCAGTCTTCCTTGCGCGCGGCCATCTGGCGGGCGGCGCCGACCAGCGAGGTAATGTGCACATCATGCCCGCAAGCGTGCATCACCGGCTTCTCGATGCCGTCGATGTCGACCTGGGTGACCGTGGAAGGTTGGGCCACACCGCTGTCTTCTTTCAGCGGCAGGCCATCCATGTCGGCGCGCATCAGGACCGTCGGGCCGTCGCCGTTCTTCATGACCGCCACCACGCCGGTACCACCAACGCCTTCGGTCACTTCATAGCCGAGGGCCCGCAGTTCGGACGCAAGCCGCTTTGCGGTTTCTGTCTCCAGGAAAGAGAGCTCCGGGTGCTGGTGGAAATACTGGAACAGGGGTCCCAGGTTTTCCTGATAGTCCTTGTCGATCGCCGCGCTGAGGTCGCTGTCGGCTGAGGCCATGCCCGCCATTCCAAGTACGATCAGTGAGGCGGCGCACGCCCGAAACGTCCAGTTCATGTGATGTCTCCCGCTGTTCACCGCAGGCTATGCGCCAGACCCGGCGGTGTAAATCACCGACCTGTCAGACCCGGGCAAACCTGCAGAAAGTAAAGTATAAAGTCACTTTAGCAGGCATGCGGCAGCGATCCTGTTGATGCCGTTTCGCGAAGCCTGATAAGCGCCCTCTTCCCAAAGAAGGCCTCTCTAAATGTCTCTTGCGCTTATCCTCGCCGCGTCAACATTCACTGCCGAACCGGAAGATGCCCCGGCAAGACTCGATCCTGTCGTCACAACGGCAACGGCCAGCCAGACACCGCTCAGCGACATCCCGATGTCGGTCAGCGTCATCAGCGGAGATGAGCTGGATTTCGCCTCTGCCTATCTCGGCGCAGAGGATGTGACCGACCTGCTGACGGGCGTGGAAGCCGCCGTGGCGAATGGCACGCAGGTGGCGTTCCAGATCCGCGGGATCGGCGCGGTGGATCATCAGGCCCTGACGCCGGGCGCAGCAGCGGTCTATTCCGACGGCGTGTTGCTGGCGACAAATGTGCAGACCGGCCTCATGCTCTATGATCTCGCCGGAGTGGAAGTGCTCAAGGGGCCGCAGGGCACGCTGTTCGGGCGCAACGCGTCTTCAGGTGCGATCAGCTTCCTCACAGCCCGTCCGGAAAACGGCCAGTCGCGTTACATCCGCGCCGGGTATGGAAATCTGGAACGCACAGATGTCGAAGGGGCTTATGGGGACAGCGTCAATGACTTCAGCTTCCGCCTCGCCGGGCGCTATCTTTCCCGTGATGCTGCGCTGGACAATACCGGCGGACCAGACGTAGCCGGTGGCGTCCGCGACGAGTTCGGCCTGCGGCTCGGTCTCAACTGGGAAGAGGCCCTTGGCGGCTCACTCCTGGTCCGCACGCATTACGAGGAAGACAATGGCATCAATGCCGCGCCGCGCAATGACACGCTGGACCTGTCGGACCACGAGATCTCCGTCGGCAGCGACGGCATTCAGGATACGGATAATGCGTTCTATGGCACCTCGGCTGAATACACGCGTGACATCGGCGCCTGGTCGCTGACGTCCCTCACAGCGTTTGAGGGATTCCATCAGGCATACGGCTTCGACTTTGACGGCGCGACGGCGCTCTTTGGTAACCCCCAACTCAGCGCGAACCTCTCCTATCTCCGCGACTTCCGGCAATACTCTCAGGAAGTCCGCCTGAAGACCGAACGGGCCGGTGGCTCCACCCTGTTTGGCGTCTATGCGTCCCAGGAAGATTTCAGCCAGACCTATACGATCTGGTGTGGCGAGCTGGATCCGGACACCTTGCTCGGCACCTGCCCCTATGTCGGCGCCGCCAGCCGTGCAGGCCCGGCGCCCGTTTCCGATGGCGCCGCCATGACGCTTGTGACGGACATCCGGCAGGACCGCAAAGTGCTCGCCGCGTTCACCTATAATGAGTTTGCTCTGTCAGACAGGCTGACCGCAACGGTCGGAGCACGGATCACGCAGGAGAAAATCGAAGGCGCCGGCGCCGGCCGGCACATCTTCGATAATGGTATCGTCGGCTATAACAATGTCGGCGGGCTTGGCCTCGCATCCGGTTCCAACAAGATCGACGACACGCAGCTGACCGGCAATCTTGCCCTCGCCTACGAGACCGGCACTGGCACAGCTTATGTGTCCGTTGCGAACAGCTACAAGTCCGCGGGCTTCAATGGCGAAGTGCAGAACAACGCAGCGCACTTTTCCGATGAAGGTCTCTTCGACGCCGAAACCGTCACAGCTTATGAGGCAGGCTTCAAGGCGAAGCCCAGCGCCCACTTCGTCTGGAATGCCGCCCTGTTCTGGCAGGACTATGACTCCCCCCAGGCGCGGATCTTCGTGAACTTCCCCCTTCCCGGCGGCGGCAGCATCACCTCGAACTCTCTGTCGAACCTCGACGCCGCAACGGTCTACGGTCTCGATGCGGATTTCAGTTGGCAAGCCACGGAGTCGCTCTCCCTCAATGGCGGACTGACCCTGCTTGAGACAGAGATCGACCAGACGTCCGACATTGGTGGCAACGCTGCAAAGTTCGACGGCAAGCCCCTGCCCTTCGCGCCGGAAACATCCGCGACCCTCGGCGGACGATACGATGTTGCCCTGGCCCCCTCCGTTGCGGGGCACCTGTCCCTGCATGCCAAATATCGCAGCCGGTATTATCTGGACCCGGAAGGCCTTGAGGCCCGCTCTCAGGCGGGCTTCACGACGCTACAGGCGGAGGCGGGTATCCGTCTGAAAGACTCCGGTGTCGACGTGTCGATCTGGGGCCGCAACCTGACGGACGAAGACTATGCGCTCTCCGGCTATGGGTTCATCGGCTATGACACGTTCCGCTCGGACCCGCGCACCTACGGCATCCGCGTCGGATACAGCTTCTAGCGCCCGCAATCCCTGTCGAAGCGCATGGCGACGAAATGGACCGGATCACCATTGGAATAGTTCAGCGCATAATATGGCTCTGACTCCGTGATGCAGAGGCCCATGCCCTGCGCCTGATCGCGCAGGTGTTCCACTTCCTCCGCCACCGGCGGCTCGGCCTTCCGGTCCTCATAGTTCACGAGGTAGACAACCGGATAGGCACGCTCGTCCGTCGGCAGGTCCAACGGCGTTTCCGGCGGGTGGGTGTTCTGCGTCCCCATAGTCAGGATGTAGGACGGCTCGGCATAGCCAAGCGCGAGAATGCGATCAGGCGGCGTCATCGCGCACGCCTCTCCCGGAATGCCGCACACATCTTCCAGCGCAAGACGCGCGGTTTCCGTCGGCTGCACCCAGACCTGGCTGGGCAGCATGAAAATGCGGATATGCCAGCCGATCACGAAGGCGCCCGCCACAGCCAGAATGATGGACATGACCATCCGGGCACGGCTGAACTCGATCGCCGCTGCGCCGCACAGCGCAAACGCCGCCCACCACAGCCAGACCGGGTATTGGTAGTAGGCTTGCCAGGTCGATAAGACGTCGGGTCCGGACGCTGTCGAAAAATCTCCTGCCGCCTCGGCCATGAAGTAATGGGCCGCGCCCGGATAGGAGACCCCCAGCAACAAGGCAGCCCCGAGCCCGAACAGGGCGAGCGACAGCCAGCGTGACACCGGCATGCTCCGCCCTTCGATCAGCCGCACGGCCGCATAGCCGCAGAGCAGCGCCATCCCCGGATAGGCGGGCAGGATATAGTGGCTCAGCAGGGTCGGCATCAGCTCGAAGAAAGCCCAGGTCAGCAGCGTCCAGGACAAAAGCAGGCGCAGGCCCTTCACCTCTGCCGGCGCTTCCGGCGAAACCGGCGCCCGGCGCCACCATTCGTCCCGCGTCGAGAGGACCCCGAACACCAGCAACAGCACGGCCGGATATGCCACCTTGATCCCATTGGCCGCGGATGCCGGCAGGACCAGCGCCAGCAGCAGGCTCAGGGCGAGCAGCGCGCCGCCAATCATCAGCCCTGGCCGTCCGGCCCGCGCCACTGTCGCCTGCCGCACATCTTTCCAGCTGGCAACGAGCCCGGGAACGATCAGCAGGATCGCGGGGAAGAACCACACTGGCAGATGGGTCAGGTGAAAGAACGGCCAGCCGCCATGGCCTTCGGAGGCGCCGGTGAATTTGTCTTTCAGGTCCTTGCCGACGGCGCCCTGCAGGAATTCTCCGCTGGTCGCGATCTGCACCCAGGTAAACCAGGGCAACACCAGCGCCACGAACAGGAGCGGCCCCGGCCACCATATGAGCGGGCGCCACCAGTCGCCCCCCTTCCCGTTTTCAGCCCGGCCCCAGACCCAGGCGCCGACCCCGGCATAGGCCGCAACCATCGGCGTGACCGGTCCCTTGATCAGGAAGCCCAGCCCCATGGCGAGCCAGAACAGGAGGGCCGCCTTCTTCGGCGGCCCCTCCCGGAGGTAGAGCCGCCCCAGCGCGCCAATGCCAAACGTTGTCAGGCAGACCAGCACCGCATCGGTCTTTGAGATATGCGCCTCGGAGGTCAGCAGCAGGGTCGATCCGAACAGGGCCGCGCCGAGAAAGGCCGCCCGCCGCCCGACCAGCGGGATGCCGCACCAGAAACAGGCGACCGCCGCGAGGCTCGCGCCGATCCAGCTCGGGAACCGATAGGTCCAGATCTGCTTGGCTTCCGGCCCGGTGAAGACTGCCGTCGAGGCCGCCTGCAGCCAGTGAATCCCTGCGGGCTTCTTGTTGCGCAGCTCGTCCTGATACTGGATGCGGATATAGTCGTGATCCTCCAGCATCTGCTTGGAGGCCTGGGCGAACCGGCTTTCATCGCGGTCCAGCGCGGGCAACAGGAAAACGCCGGGCGCAGCGGCGCTGAACGTAATGAGGAAGAGTGCGACCCAGGCTTTCCAGCCGGTCGAAAGGCGGTCGAGCAATGTCATGTCCCATGCTCTAACCGCTTCGGGCCGCTTCGTCTTGCGCTTTTGGACGCAGGTGCCCGTATCAGCCGCAAGTGAAGCGCAGGGCTCGCCATCTGGCGGAACGCTCTGTATGACGCGAAGACTTTCGGGGGCCGGCTTATCGGGGGCCCATCAGCAGAAGGGATCTGGAATTGGACCAGGCTCTTGAGTTTTCCGTCGTCGTTCCGGTGCACAATGAATCCGGAAATGTGGCAACCCTGATCGGCGAGATCGCCAAGGCCCTCGATGGGCGCGCCTATGAAATGGTGTTCGTCGACGACGCCTCGACCGACGATACCCGCGCCCGTCTGGTGGAGCTGAAGGCGGATTATCCGATGCTTCGCGTCATCGGCCACCGGAAGAATGCCGGCCAGAGCCGCGCGATCCGGTCCGGCATCCTTGCCGCCAAGGCCCCTGTCATCGGCACGCTGGACGGTGACGGCCAGAACGATCCGGCCGACCTGCCAGACCTTTACCGCCAGCTCACCCGGCAGGATGCGCCGGAGAAGCTGAACATGGTGATGGGCCGCCGGGCCAAGCGCAAGGATACCGCCTGGAAGCGGTTCGGCTCCCGCTTCGCCAACAATATCCGCAAGCGCATGCTGAAGGATGATTGCGACGACAGCGGCTGCGGCATCAAGGTGATGAAACGCGCCGCCTATATCCAGCTGCCCTATTTCGATCACATGCACCGCTACATGCCGGCCCTGATGCGGGCCGAAGGGCTCGATGTGGAATACCGCGATGTGAACCACCGCGAGCGCGGGACGGGCAAGTCGAACTACACGAATTTCGGCCGCCTGAACGATGCCTTCTCTGACCTGCGCGGTGTCACCTGGCTGATCCGCCGCCGGCGCCATCCGGGCGGCGCGGACGAAATCTGACTTCACGAGTTTCCCGGGCTGCCCGCCCGCAAATCGCCCGATTTACGGGAATACTGGTGGTTAAGGCCGTGGGGGTTTTTCCTCGCCTCGCCGGAAACTATCCGGTACACCTCGTGTTAACACGCGCTGAGCGACGGGTTAGTGAACATGAAAAAGGACACACAGGCAGCCATCGCTGGCGGTTTTATCGCCAGGAAAAGACGGCAGAATGCCGGGTCCCGCAGCAGCACCGAAAAGGGGTATTTGATGCGTGCAATCTTCGGAATCTTTCCGCTACTGGTCG
>MDTD01081362.1_pt1 | contig 10987 bp, 12 predicted proteins | sample 811221 | NCBI WGS metagenome assembly MDTD01 (sample SAMN05326646, study PRJNA326480) | marine metagenome | isolation source: seawater | place: Pacific Ocean: South West | collected 2011
CATATTTTATAATCTATTCGATTCAGATGATGTAAAGGTAAAGGAATTGATAATAAAACCAAACAAAGGTATGAGTTTTCAAAGACACAGGGAAAGAAATGAAATTTGGTTAATTTCAAAAGGATCATGTGAAGTTCTTTATTCTCCAAATGATCCAGAATCAAAAAATAAAATACTTTTGAAAAAATTTGATAAGTTTATGGTTTCAAAGGGAGACTGGCATCAAATTACAAATCCTTTCAGTGAGGACTGTCATATCATCGAGATCCAATATGGAGACTCAGTAGTTGAAGATGATATTGAAAGGCTCAACTTCTTTGAAGAAAAAAATTCCTAATTTATCTTTAATTTACTAAGTATATGCAATAAACTCTGCTAGCATTAGGCTGGGTGGCAGAGTGGTCATGCAGCGGACTGCAAATCCGTTTACGCCGGTTCGATTCCGGCCTCAGCCTCCAAAATAAATATTTTTTGCTAAAATTTTTTCTGTATAATACTTTTTTCTTAAGGATAAGATATGAAAATTTTGATTATGGGGCTTCCCGGAAGTGGTAAAACTTACTTAACTGAAAGGCTGCAACCGTTGCTTCAAGCTGCTTGGTATAATGCAGACAAAGTTCGAGGAATGGCTAATGATTGGGACTTCTCAACGGAAGGAAGAATGAGACAATCTAATAGAATGAGGTGTTTTGCAGATTTTGAAAAAGATAATGGAAGATTCGTTCTATGCGACTTTGTTTGCCCAACCCAAGAAACAAGAAAAAATTTTGATGCAGATATTACTATTTGGATGGATACTATTTCTGAGGGGAGATTTGAGGATACCAATAATATTTTTCAAAAGCCAAAAGCCGTTGATTTTCATATAATCGAATGGAATGATAAGAATCACATAAATATTGCTCACGATATAAAAGAAAAATATGTTTGATTGGAAAAAGCCTACAGTTCAGATGCTAGGACGATGGCAGCCCTGGCATGACGGGCATCAGGAACTTTTTAAAAGATGTTTAGCAAAGACAGGTCAAGTAATAATACAAGTCCGAGATGTGCAAGGCGCTAGTGGTGGTGAAGGGCAAGATGATAATCCTTTTAATTGGGATGATGTATGTCAAAACATTGAACAAGGGCTTCTTAAAGATGGCTTCAAAAGAGGGGTAGATTTCGAAATTATGCTTGTTCCAAATATTGTAAATATTTCATACGGAAGGGGTGTTGGTTATAAGTTTGAGGAGGAAGTATTTGATGAATCGATAACTTCTATATCAGCAACCAAGATAAGAGCAAAACTCAGGGAGGAGGGTGAACTATAGTATTGCCTTATCAAAATATTTGAGAGATCTAATGAACTTTTTTACAACACATTTCTTCTATAATAATTAATAAAAAATGAAAGTTGCTATAGTTGGATATGGTTTTGTTGGAAAAGCTTTACATAATGCCTTAAAAGATGATGTTCAGGTAATAAGAATAGATCCAACTTTAGGCACCAGTATTGATGAGATAGTATCGTTTAAGCCACAATTTGTTTTTTTAACTTTGCCAACTCCTATGAAAAAGAATGGCAGCCAAGATATTTCAATCATAAAAAATACTTTCAAGGAACTTTCTAATCTTAAAATTAGAAGTAATATTATTTTAAAAAGCACTGTTACACCTGACAATCTTCTCTACTTAAGCAAATCAATGGACTTTATTTATAATCCTGAGTTCTTAAGAGAAAAAAGTGCAAATTCAGACTTCATCAATGGAAAGATAATTATATTTGGTGGTAGCAACAAACTTTGTGAAGAAGCCTCTAATTTTTATAGTAGTTACACTTTATGTAAGGAAAAAGAGCACTTTATTACTGATATAGTAAGTGCCTCTCTTGTAAAGTACACCGTAAATAGCTTTCTTGCTACAAAAGTGATTTTCTTTAATCAGCTTAAGTCTCTGTTAGATCTTTCCGATTCAGATGAAAGCTGGGAAAATTTTATAAAGATTGTTTCTTCAGATAATAGAATTGGTAATTCTCATATGAGTGTTCCTGGACATGATGGAAGAAAAGGTTTTGGAGGAGCATGTTTTCCGAAAGATATATCTGCACTTGAAAGTTTCGCAAATGACAAAGGTTTTAATTTTTCTCTTATAAAGGAAGTAATTAAAGTCAACAATCAAATTAGATCGGTATATAATGATCTAACCTCAAGAGAGAGTGAACAAAATATAACTTTTACAGAGGAGTAGGATATTTGCCCGAGTGGTGGAATTGGTAGACACAAGGGACTTAAAATCCCTCGATAGAAATATCGTGCCGGTTCAAGTCCGGCCTCGGGTACCATCTAAATTTAGGCAATAATTATGAATAATGAAAATGACCATATAGATCAAAAGAATGAAGAGCTAGATTTATTTGATATTTTTTCTCTATTAATTAATAAAAAAGCGGTTATCATACTTGTTACTTTATTGTTTTCATTTATAGGTATAGGTTACTCGTTATCTATACCAAACATCTATAAAAGTACTGCAGTTTTATCATCGACATCAAGTTTAGACTCGCTCTCAAACATGTCAAATCGATACTCTAATATAGCAAATATTGCCGGAATATCTCTTCCAAGTTCTGGTGAGACTGATAGGGTTGCTGAATCTATTGAGTTATTGAAATCATATAATTTTTTTGAAAGTTTCATACAAGAATATGATTTTTTTAAAGAAATAGTCGCTGTTAAGGGCTGGGATGGTTCTTCTAATACTTTAATATATGATGATAAAATTTATGATGAAGGACTGATGAAATGGGTTTCAGATAAACCATTTGCTCTTCAGGGCAAGCCATCAAATCAGTTTGCATACAGAAAGTTCTTAAAAAATTTATCAGTTATTAGAAATGAAAAAACAAATTTTGTTATCATTTCCTACGAACACCACTCTCCTTTTTATGCAAAAGAAATCGTTGAGAAAATTATTTTACAGTTAAATAACTCTCAGCGAAACGAAGACATACTTATAGCAAAGAAATCAATTTCTTTCTTAAATAATGAATTAAAGAATACTGAATATATCAATATGCAAGGTCTCGTAAATGCCCTAATTCAAAAAGAGCTTGAAAACATAATGCTTGCAAATGTTGAGGAAGAGTACTTATTTAATATACTTTCCAAACCAATTGCTCCAGAGACTAAATACTCTCCTCAGCGAGCAATGATATGCATTATTTTCTTTATTATAGGATTTGTTCTAAGTTGTACCTATGTATTGGTTTATTCATTCAGGATTAATCCAGATGCTGAAAGTAAATATGAGTAGTGATAAAAATAAGATAGCTATAATTGGACTTGGCTATGTTGGGCTTCCGCTAGCAATTGAATTTGGAAAAAAAATAGAAACTATAGGTTATGATATTAATTCAGAAAGAGTTAGTGAATTAAAATCCTTTATAGATAAAACTCTGGAAGTTACATCTGAAAATATTAAAGCTTCAGGTAATTTATCTTTTTCAAATAATCCAATTGATATTAACGAAAGTAATATCTATATTGCTACTGTTCCAACACCAATTGATGAAGTTAAGCGACCAAATCTAAATCCTTTAAGACTTGCATGTGAAGTCATAGGAAAGCATTTAAATCATGGCAATTACGTTATTTTTGAATCAACAGTTTATCCTGGATGTACTGAAGAATTCTGTGTACCAATCTTAGAAGAGGTATCTGGATTAAAGTTAAATAAAGATTTTTATTGTGGATACTCTCCTGAAAGAATAAATCCTGGAGATAAAATAAATACATTAACTAAGATAAAGAAAATTACAAGCGGTTCGACTAATGATGCTGCAAACTTTATAGATTCTCTTTATAAAAGTATTATTGATGCTGGAACATTCAAGGCTTCAAGTATTAAAGTAGCTGAAGCCGCAAAGGTTATTGAAAATACTCAAAGAGATTTAAATATAGCCTTAGTTAATGAGCTTTCTGTAATATTTGATCGATTAGATATAGATACAATTGATGTTCTAGAAGCTGCAGGTAGCAAATGGAATTTTTTACCATTCAGGCCAGGAATGGTCGGAGGTCATTGTATTGGAGTGGATCCATATTACCTAACTCATAAGGCAGAGCAGGTAGGTTATAACCCTCAGGTCATATTAGCTGGGAGAAGAATTAATGACAATATGTCTAGGTATCTAGCTAAAAAATTAATACAGTCCATGTTGCTTAATAAAATAGATGTTTCCAAGAGCAAAGTAGGGATAATGGGAATTACTTTTAAAGAAAATTGCCCTGACATAAGAAATACTAAAGTTATTGATATTATTAATGAGCTAAAAAAATGGGGCATTAAAGTTAAAGTTCATGATAGCTGGGCTAATCCAGATGAAGTAAGTGAACTTTATGGTATAGAATTAGAAGAAATTAATGAAAAAAATAAAGTTGATTCTTTGATAGTTGCTGTATCTCATGATGAATTTAGAGATTATAGTGCAAAAAAAATCAGAAGCTTCTGTAATGGAGATTCTCCAGTAATTGCTGACGCAAAAGCAATATATAACCCTGTTGAATTACATGAAAATGGGTTTACTGTATTTAGGCTATAGTGATGAGTCTAAAGAGAAATATTGCTGTGGTTGGTTGTGGCTATTGGGGGAAAAATCTTGTTAGAAACTTCCATGAATTAAATGTGCTTCGATATATATGTGATCCAGATCAAACTTTGGCTAATAAGATATCACGTCAATATGATATAGAGACTATTACTTTTTCTGAGGCTTTAAAAGATAATGAAGTAGAAGGAATAATTCTTGCAGTTCCTGCTGCACTACATGCAAAAATGGCCGTTGAGGCAATGAATCATGGCAAACATGTTTTTGTTGAAAAACCCTTAGCTCTCAATGAAGAAGAGGGCCGAAAAATGATTGATTCTGCAAGAAAAAATCATGTACATCTCATGGTTGGCCACTTATTGCAATACCATCCTGTATTCATAGAACTTAAGAACATTGTTCATAATGGAGGTCTTGGCAATGTTAATTATATATATTCAAATCGTCTCAGCTTTGGAAAAGTTAGAGCTGAAGAAGATGTTTTGTGGAGTTTTGCCCCTCATGACATATCAATGATTTTATCTTTAACAAAAAATAAACCCTTGTCAGTAACTACAGAGTCAAAATCTATTCTGCAAGAGGGAATTTCTGACCTGGCATCAATTTTTATTGAATTTACAAATAATTTGAAAGCTCACATTTCAGTTTCTTGGCTAAACCCAGAAAAAGAACAAAAATTAGTTGTTGTTGGCTCTAAAGCAATAGCCACTTTTGATGATACTAAAGAATGGGATAAAAAGTTAAGTATTTTAAAGTACCAACTTAATACAGAATTAAATCATAATAAATCACTTCAAAAAGATGATGTTGAATATATAAAAGTTAAGAAAGATGAGCCTCTAAAAATTGAATGCCAACAATTCTGTAATCTAATAAACAATAGCGTTACAAATATTACAGATGGAAATGAAGGGCTAAGAGTTTTAAATATCTTAAACAACTCCTCTGATTCCTCAAAACTAAACAAAAAAATTTTTATTAACAATGCGTAACAAAAATAGAATTCTCGGTATTGAGTCCAAAGATACAGAAAGTTATTTAAAAAATTCTGAAATTTGGTGGAGCACTCATCATGCTGGTAGGACTTTTTTAAGTTATGTTAAGAGATTTATTTCTAGATTGTTAGGAATTCAAACACTAGAAAATATGTCTATTACAAATCAGATTTTAAATGAAGCTCACCATATTAGTTATGGTAGACCATGGATTGTAGGCATTTCCCAGATCGAATACTTAAAAAAACTAGGCCTCAAAGAGACCGATAGTGTATTAGATTTCGGTTGTGGTTCAGGTAGGCTAGGTATTCATCTAATTAAGTATTTAAATAAGTCAAAGTACTTTGGAATGGATTCTCACTTTCCAAGCCTGTATGCATTTTCTCAGTATGAGCTTCTGATTAATAGTCTTTTTGACAAAGACCCACAAATAATGCTGAACAAAAATTTTGAATTTGGTAAATTCAATCAAAAATTTAACTTTATTATAGATTTCTTTGTTTCAAAACACCTAAATGAAAAGCAGCTAGATATTGTTGCTAAAAATGTAGTCGAAAATATTGCAGTTGGTGGAACATATGTCTTATCACCAGAAGTGCCATATCTTCAATCAAAACTTGAGTCAAAGGGCTTAATCTTTGAAAAAAATGAAAAACAGGTATTCAAAAATGAATTTGAAAATATTGAGAATAATTGGGTGATTATGCGAAATAATAAAAAGTTAAGTAATGAGTATTAAATGTTGTCTTGTTGGTGGATGTCCAAGTTCTGGCAGCACCTATTTAGCAGATCTTCTTGACTCAACTAATTACTCTGTATGTGGCCCAGAGATTGGAATATTTGCTATCAAAGAATTTTATAAAAAAAATTATAAACTAGTTGACTTTGATAGGCAGTCTATAACGGCATCTCCTCATTCAAGCGGAGTCCATCTTTATAACAAATTTCTTCCATATTATGGGCTAGACAAAAATGAGCTTATTAAGATTATTTCTTCATCTAAAAATCATGAAGATTTTTTTAAAAAATTTTCTACAAGATTTTCAAATTTTAGAAATAAAAAGAACGTTAAGATTTTTTTTGAAAAGACTCCTCAAAACATTTTTATTCTTGATAGTTTTCTAAAAAGATCAACTAATGGCAACTTTATTTTTATTACTAGAAATCCTATTGACAATATTCAGTCACTTCAAAGAAGAGGATATTCCTTTAAAGCAGCTGCTATGACGTGGTTGGTTTTTATGGCTGCATATAAAAAATACAAGAAAACTGATAGAGTTTTTTTTATTAAGTACGAAGATATTTTAGATGAGCCATATCAATCAGTTAGCATTTTGTTAAAAGATTTAATTAATGTCGAGCTTGATTCTAATGAAATAGAAAAAAATTATAAAAATAATCTTTATAGAGAATTATCTGAAAGCCGTATTAGTAGTTGGACCAAAAATAAAGGGACTGTAAATAAAGAAAAAACTAAAAATACCGAATTGTCTTATAAATACATAGATTTTTTATTAAACTTAAAACTATCAAAGGAATATGCGCATGTTTTTGGGTTACCTGAGATTTCTTTTGAAGAAGCTATAGATATTAGTGGATATAAAGAAGAAGTAGAAAATAATGTAACAAGGCTAATTAATAGTAATAATAAAAAAATGCATAAAGACGTTATATTTTCATTTCATTTTTCTGAGTTAAAGTTGCTTTTAGGAAAACATTTTAGAACATCATCTTTTATGTTAAATTTCTTTAAGCCACATAAATTTGTAAATTCATTAAAGATTCGGAGTTAAATCACATGGATTATTTCATACATAAGAGTAGCTATATTGATGATGGAGTTTTAATTGGTAAGGATACTAAAATATGGCATTTTTCTCACATACTTAGTGGAAGTACTATTGGTAAAAAATGCAATATTGGTCAAAATGTTGTTATTGGTCCAAATGTTGAAGTTGGTTCAAATGTAAAAATCCAAAATAATGTAAGTGTCTATGACGGGGTTCATATTGAAGACGATGTTTTTTGTGGCCCCTCATGCGTTTTCACTAATGTTAATAATCCCAGGTCAGACATAGAACGCAAGGATGAATACCTTAAAACTCATGTAAAAAAGGGGGCATCTATTGGCGCTAATGCTACTATAGTCTGCGGTGTTACTCTTGGAGAGTACTCATTTATTGGAGCTGGAGCCGTAGTAACAAAAGATGTACCAGACTTTGCATTAATGGTTGGTAATCCAGCAAAAAGAATTGGATGGATGAGTAAGGCGGGCGGAAGGCTTGATAATGACTTAATATGTCCAATCGATGGTTCTAAATATCAAATGGTTAACAGCATTTTAGTTGGTATTTAATTATGGAAAATAAACCAAAAATAGAATTTATTGACCTAAAAAAACAAAATCAATTAATTAGAAATGATCTAGATATTGCTATAAAAAAAGTATTAGATCATGGGCAATATATTATGGGACCTGAAGTTGCCTTACTTGAGGAGGAACTTTGTTCTTATACACAATCAAAGTATTGCATATCATGTGCTAATGGAACCGATGCTATAAGTTTGGTATTAATGTCATGGGACGTATCAGAGGGTGATGCTATATTTCTACCTGACTTTACTTATGTAGCTACGGCGGAAACAATAGCCTTGCTTGGTGCTACACCATTTTTTGTTGATGTAGATAGGAGCTCATTTAATTTAGATCCTGAAAGTTTAAAAAAAGCTATTACTGTTTCAAAAAAAGCTGGAATGAATCCTAAGGCTGTAATTACTGTTGAGCTATTTGGAAATCCATCTGATTATGATTCAATCAATGAAATTGCAAAATCAGAAAATCTCAAATTAATGATTGATGCAGCTCAGGGATTTGGAGGCATCTATAAGGAAAGTTATGTTGGATCTTATGCAGACGCTACTACAACGAGTTTTTTTCCTGCAAAACCGCTTGGCTGTTATGGTGATGGAGGTGCTATATTTTGCAATAATGATGAGCTTGAAAATAAATTAAAGTCACTAAGGTTGCATGGAAAAGGAAAGCATAAGTATGAAATAGATTCTATTGGAATGAATTCGAGACTAGACACTATTCAAGCTGCAATTCTTTTAGAGAAATTAAAGATCTTTGACAAAGAATTAAATTTAAAAAACAAGCTTGCAGAAATTTACTCAGATAAAATTGGTAAATATGTTAAGACTCCATCCATAGATAATTTTGCTAGGAGTGCATGGGCTCAATATACAATTCAAACGGATAGAAGAGATGAGCTTTCTTCTTATCTTTTTTCAAAAGGTATTCCAAATGTTGTTTACTATCCCAAGCCCTTATCAGAGCAATTAGCTTATAAGAAATTTCCTAATGTGTCTCAAGAAACAGGCATTTCAAAAGATTTAACAAATTCTGTTCTTAGTTTACCAATGCACGCATATTTTTCAGAGAATGAAATGATGTATATCTGTGATTCTATATTAGATTTTTTTATAAAAAATTAATTTAATGCTTCCTAAAAATTCATTTTTTATTAGATCATTTTCACTTACTTTTTTAACAGGACTATCCCAAGTATTGGCATTTCTATATTTTGCTTTTATTGCAAATATTCTTTTACAAGAAGAGCTAGGTCGATATGTTTCACTTATGGCAGCAGTTGAAATATTTTCACCGCTTATTCTATTTTCTTTAGAAAAAAATTTACCAAATCTTGAAAAGAAATCTTTTAATGCTTACTTTTTGATACTATTATTTTTTTCATTTTTATCATCATCAATTATAGGCCTATCAATATCTATTTTTTTTCATATTAATTTCTTAATCATTTTTCTATATTGCGTCATCAATGGACTACTAAGACTCATTGAGTATACAAATATAAGAAATGGAAGAATGCAACTAGTTGGGCTAGTTAAAGTAACACAGTTTGTAACAATTTTTTTAATACTTTTTTCGTTAATATATATATTTAAAATTTCTGATTTATCGTTTTCATCATTATTTAGCATATTCGTATTTGCTTACTTAATTAATCTTGTTTGGTATGCTTTGTTTTCACTTAAAGGTATAAATTTTAAAGAGGCTAATCTAAAAATTGGCTTCGTGCAAATCAAGGAAAACCTAAAATTTATTACCTTTGTAACCCCTTCTGACTTTTTTAATAAAGCGGCTCTAAATTCACCACTGATATTTATTGGTATTTTTTTTGGCCAATCATTCGCGGCTCAATACGCCCTCATCAACAAGCTTATTATGAGTCCACTTGGTTTGATTGTAACTGCTGTAGGACAAATTTTTCATTCAGATTTTGCCCAACTCAATAGAGAATTAGCATTTAGAGAAGCTAAAAAAATATTTATGAAGTTAAATCAATTCTTAATTATAATTTCAATTTCATTTGGCATAGTAATTTTTATATCTTTTGATTTTATTATTGATTATTTTTTTGGACCCGGTTGGGATCTTTCTAAAGAACTATTTATATATCTTTTTCCTTTGTTTATTACGATGATCTTTGTCTCACCCATGGCATCGTCAATGTTTGTTGTAAAAGATTTTTTAGGCTTATTTTATAGTCAGCTTTCGTTATTGGTTATATCATTGCTAGCATTTTTAGTGATGCCACAATTTTTTCCACTCCAAATTGCAGTTTTGACATATTCAGTTCTATCTATAATTAGATTGTTATTTTTATATCTAAGAATAGTTAAAAACTTTAATAAGCTGGAGGCAAGTTCTTTTTAAAAAAGCTTAAATTTATAATACTATGAAAAATATGAGTTATTAAACAATGTTAGTTATTTTAGATTATGGAGTAGGCAATTTGGGTTCTTTACTGAATATGTGTAATAGGCTTGGTATCAACGCCATAATTTCTAGTAACTCAAATGACATAATTAATGCAACGCATATAATTCTTCCGGGTGTCGGCTCTTTTGATTCTGGCATAAATAAATTTAATAAATCTTGCTTGTTAAAGCCTTTGGAAGAAGCAGTTTTCGAAAAAAAAATACCAATTCTAGGTATCTGTCTTGGAATGCAATTGATGTGTAAGTCCAGTGAAGAGGGTACCTTAAGTGGATTTGGTTGGATTGATGCTACTGCTTTAAGAATAAATTTTTCCGATAAGTTAAAAGTTCCTCACATTGGTTGGAACTCAATAGAGTGCCTTAAAAAGAATTCCCTTTTTGATGAAGATCTAGATTACAGATTTTATTTTGTACATTCTTACTATGTTAAATGCGCAAATAAAGAAAACATTTTATGCTCCACTTTGTATGAAAAAGAATTTACATCTGGATTTCAAGATGAAAATATTTTTGGTGTTCAATTTCATCCAGAAAAGAGTCATAAATTTGGTATGAGTTTGTTAAAAAACTTTTCAAAACTAGGAATTTAAATGCTTTTAAA
>MDTD01095611.1_pt1 | contig 10986 bp, 11 predicted proteins | sample 811221 | NCBI WGS metagenome assembly MDTD01 (sample SAMN05326646, study PRJNA326480) | marine metagenome | isolation source: seawater | place: Pacific Ocean: South West | collected 2011
TATAAGAGAAATATGCGATAAACATAAGATACTTTTAATTTTTGACGAGGTTATTACAGGATGGGGTAGAACTGGTTCTGCTTTTGCTTCACAAGAATTTGGTGTTACTCCTGATATAATTACTATGGCGAAAGCTACAACTAATGGAGTAGTACCAATGGGCATAGTAGCAGTTAAGGAGGAAATTTATGACACAGTCTTAGATGGTTCCTCAGCACCGGAAGGTACTCCTGAATTATTTCATGGATACACTTATTCTGGAATTCCAGTTGCAGTAGCTGCAGGGTTAGCTGTTCAAGATATTTTTGATAAAGAAGATATTTTTAAAAGAGCAAAAGAAATGTCACCATATTTTCAAGAAGGTTTACACTCACTAAAAGATTTAAAAGAGGTAGTAAGCATAAGAGGTTACGGTATGATGGGCGGTATCGAAATGAGAATGAAAGATAAGCCAGGAAAAGCTGGATTTCAGACCTTTAAACATTGCTATGACGCTGGTGTAAATTTTAAAAATACAGGAGACTCGCTTATAATTGCACCTCAATTTATATGTGAAAAAAAACATATAGACGAAATCATTGAAAAATTAAGAACGGGTATTTCAAACTACTCAAAATCCTAAGTTATGATAATTGGAGTTCCAAAGGAGATAAAGCTTCAGGAGCACAGAATAGGTTTAACACCTGATAGTGTAAGAACTTTAGCAGAAAAAGGTCACGAAGTTTTAATCCAAGATAATGGTGGTGCTGAGGCAGGTTTTTCAAATCAAGATTATTTATCATCTGGCGCAAAGATAATTAAAACTGCTGAGGAAATTTTTAAAAATGCGGAAATAATAGTTAAAGTTAAAGAGCCTCAAAAAAAAGAAGTGTCTATGATTAGAGAAAATCAAATTATTTACACATATCTTCACCTTGCCGCTGCCAAGGAACTTACTTTGGGTTTAATGAAATCAAAATCTATTTGCATTGCATATGAAACTGTTACAGATGATCAAGGAAGACTTCCTTTATTAGCACCAATGAGTGCAGTAGCAGGAAGAATGTCTATTCAAGCTGGTGCACATGCTTTAGAAAAAAATCAAAAAGGGAGAGGATTGTTAATAGGTGGAGCACCAGGAGTTGACCCAGCTAATGTAGTTATACTTGGAGGCGGGGTTGTAGGTGAGAATGCAGCTATAATTGCAACAGGCATGAGAGGAAAAGTTTATATAATTGATAAATCTAAAAAAAGACTCGAAGAACTACATAAACTATTTGGAGATAAAATAATCCCAACTGAAAGCGATAAGGCGGATTTGAAAAAACTTGTTTCTGAGTGTGATTTATTGATTGGTGGTGTATTAATTCCAGGCGCAGAAGCGCCCAAACTTGTGACAAAAGAAATGATAAAATCTATGAAACGAGGCTCAGTCGTAGTTGATGTTGCTATAGATCAAGGTGGATGTATTGAAACAAGTAAACCCACAACACATGCAAATCCAACTTATATCGTTGATAATGTGGTACATTATTGTGTAGCTAATATGCCAGGTGGTGTTCCAAGAACTTCAACAATGGCGTTAAATAAAGCTACTTTGCCACTTCTTTTAAAATTAGCGGATCAAGGATATAAAAAAACGTTACTTGAAAATAAGAATTACCTTGCCGGATTAAACATATATAAAGGACAAATTACCTTTAAAGGCGTTTCAGATGCTCTTAGGCTGGGATATAGTCCTGCTGAAAATTTACTACAAGCAAACTAGCAATTTTTTTTAATCATTTTGGGTCAAAATATTACATGAAACCCATTTTGCTCCAACTTATTATTTCAAAACTTAAATCTTTCTGATTAAATGTTTCTAATGAGCACACAATATAACTTTCACAACCAGCATAACGCTGATATTTCTCGACCACAAAATAAAGTCAAAGTTACTGACCTTCTTTCTAGAATAAACGAGGAAAAAAAGATTGAAAAAAAAAGAAATCTAGCTCTTGGGGTAGCCGCAGTCTCAGCCGCCACTGTTTTTGGAATTATATTAACAATTTAATCTTAATACATATATAATCTTTAATAGATCTTAAGTTTTTCGTTTTATTTCTATTTTATTACAGTTAGATCCATTGATATAAGATCTTAATGAGAATTAATAAATGTAGACTTTGTAAAAAAAAAGCACTTAAAAAACTTTTTACGTTAGGGAATATGTGTTTTACTGGAAAGTTCCCGTCTGTAAATCAAAAAATTGAAAAAAAACCTTTAGAGCTAGTTCTTTGTAAAAATTGTGAGCTAGTTCAACTTGGTCATAATTTTGATCTTAAGTATATGTACGGACCTGATTATGGATATAGAACTGGTATTAACAAAACAATGCTTAATCACGTAAAAAAAGTTGTAAAAAATCTTTCCAAAAAAGTAAAATTAAAAAAAAAGGATTTAGTTTTAGATATCGCAAGTAATGATGGATCTCTTTTAAAATTTTATAATAAAGATGTGATTACTTTTGGAATAGATCCAATATTGGAAAAATACAAAGAAAATTATATAAATATAAATTACAAAATTGCAGATTTTTTTTCAAAAAATAAAATTGAAAGAATTACCAAAAAAAAATTCAAAGTTATAACTGCACTATCAGTATTTTACGACTCAATTGATCCAGATAAATTTATTAAAGACACTAAGAGATTATTATCAAAGAATGGAATTTTCCTTTTAGAATTTGCTGATCTGGAGTCTATTATTAGAAATAAAATGTTTGATACTATTTGCCACGAACATCTAGAATATTATAGCAGCAAAGTGATTTTAAATTTATGCAAAAGAAATAATTTACGTGTTTTTGATATAAAAAAAAACGATATTAATGGATCAAGTAAGCAATATTTTATATGTCATAAGAATTCCGATTATAAAGAAAATAAAAAAAATATATTTCAAATATTAAATTCAGAAAATAAACTTAAGTTATCTGATGAAAAGACATTTATGAAATTTATTCATGAAATTAATTTATCAAAAAAAAGATTAGTAAATTTTTTAAAAAAAGCTTTAAAAAAGAGAAAAATAGTTCATGGATATGGTGCTTCAACCAAGGGAAACGTTTTGCTTCAATATTATGGCATTAATAATAAAATGATTAGCCACATTGCTGAAAGAAATAAAAATAAGTACAATCTTTTTACACCTGGAACAAATATTAAGATTATTTCAGAGACTCTCTCACGATTTTACAAACCAAATTATTATTTAGTTCTACCATGGCACTTTAAAAAAGAAATATTGGAGCGTGAAAAATTAACTAGAAAAAAAGGTACTAAATTTATCTTCCCTCTCCCTGACTTCAAAGTTATTTAATTTTTAGCTAATTTTTTTATTAATTCTTCAAAATGATTTTGAAAGTAAAAATCAAAAGCATTATGTCCATTAGGATACACTAAAGGAAAATTAGGACCGGATTCTAATAACCTTGGGACTTTTAAAGCTTCAGCCAAAGCATAACCAAACGATAAATTTCCAATGAAAATTTTAGAATTTTTAATTATAGAGGCTAGCTCAAGAAAATCTTTACTTTCATAATGATCTAAACCATTTACAGAATTTTTTAAATCCTCAAATTCATTTTTTAGTCCTATAAAAATTTTGTTTTTATATGAGGACAAAAATGAATAATCAATATATTTATTTTGTCTTCTTAAACTTCTCATAATCACAATATAGTTTTTAAATTGTTCATGATTATCAACTTCTAAATAGTTAATAGATAAATCAGGATATTTTCCAACAAGATGACCATACCATCTTACTGAGTCTATATTAAAATTAATGGGCATTTCTCTAAAATAATTTAAATCTATATCTATTTCTTGTTCATCATAGAAGTCTACTTTATTTAAATATTTTTGTTTTTTTAAAAGAGGTAAAATTTTTTTAATAGAATTTTCTGTTAAATAAACTTCACCAAAAGGATGATCTCTTGATACTACACTCTTAGGTAGCTCTTTATTTTTTTGAATAAATAAATTACAACGTTTATTTTTGGAAATTTCTTTTAAGAATGGTAAACAATTAATTATATCACCCAAGTGACCATAATGTAAAAAATTAATATCATTTTTTGATGATAACACCTCACCAAACTGTTTAATTTTAGGTAAAACTAAATTTCTATATTTTTCCTCGTTTATTTGATGTTTTTTTTTAAAAATTTTATTGAAAAGAATTTTCACAATAGATGAAATTTAATACCCTTCTTTTTCAACGAATTCCAAATCAGCTTTAACCATATCTTCTACTAGTTTATGAAAATCATATTTTGGTTTCCACTTTAACTCATTCTTTGCTTTTTTACAGTTTCCAAGAAGACTATCTACTTCAGAAGGTCGATAGAGTTTTTTTTCAACTTTTACGTATTTTCTATAGTCTAGGTCAACTAAATCGAAAGCTAATTTTGCAAAATCTCTTACCGTAAAATGTTTACCAGTGCTTATAACATAATCTTCTGGTCTTTTTTGATTAAGCATTAACCACATTGCTTCAACATAATCTTTAGCATGTCCCCAATCTCTCTTAGCATTCATATTTCCAAGTTTTAAATCTTTTTGTAGACCAAATTTTATTCTTGCAACTGCATGAGTAATCTTTCTTGTGACAAATTCAAAACCTCTTCTTGGTGACTCATGATTAAATAATATTCCACTACAGCAGTACAATTTGTAAGCTTCTCTATAATTTCTAGTTAAATCAAAACCAGCTACTTTTGATATTCCATAAACAGATCTAGGATAAAAAGGAGTTTTTTCGTTTTGAGGTATTTCTCTAACTTTTCCAAACATTTCTGATGAACCTGCAAAATAAAATTTTGTTTTAGGAGAAAATTCTTTTATCGCAGAAAGCAAAAAATGCGTTCCGTTTATGTTAGTATTAACAGTAGAAAACTCATCTTTAAAAGCATAATCAATATAGCTTTGTGCACCTAAATGATAAATTTCTTGTGGTTTAATTTTTGTAATAATATTTATTATACTAGCGTAGCTTTCTAAAGAACCAGCATGAATAGTAATTTTATCTTTGATATGTCTTAATCTCCAAAAACGATGCGATTCATCTTCAGCCGCAACTCTTCTTACCATCCCATGCACAGAATAACCTTTTTTAAGCAGAAATTCTGCTAAATAAGATCCATCTTGACCTGTAATTCCGGTTATGAGAGCTTTTTTTTTCATTAATTTAATTTATAAAAATATAAAAATTAGACTATAACTATAATATTATTTTGACTAATTCTATAAAAAAGAAATTACAATCTATAACACAAAAAATTGGTCACTTAGTATTTTTTTTTATCTATGGAAGAATCAAAGGAGTTATAGATAGTGAAAAACATAATTCAGTTGAAATTTGTAAAATCAATATAGATGGAAAAAACTTATATAATTTATTTAAAATAAAGAATTGTAGAGTTTACACGGATACAATAACTGATACTGCTTTTATTATTAATAATAAAATTATAGACGGACCCTCATTCCAGCATCGTGATGTAAAAAATTCAAGTGTTTCAGATAATATTGTATTTAAAAAAGGAACTCCAAGAATTAAAAGAAAACTAAAAGGATCAACTTTATCATTATTAACTGGCGGGGGAGGAAATTCAAATTATTGGCATTGGCTTTTTGACGTTTTACCTAGAATTAATTTAATAGAGAAAAATATGAGTCTAGATGATATAGATTTTTTTTTATTCCCAGATATCAATGAAAAATTTCAAATTGAAACTTTAGATATATTAGAAATTTCTAATAAAAAAAGGATTTCAAGTAAAAAAGTTAGACATTTTGAAACTGATTTGGCAATCTCAGTTGATCATCCATATGTAATAAAAAATGATCCGTCAATAGAAATTCAAAATATGCCGAAGTGGATTATAGAGTTTTTAAAACAAAAATTTCTTAAATTTAAAAGTTCAAAAAAATTTCCTAAAAAGATTTATATAGATAGAAAAGATGCAAAATCGAATCATAGTCATCTAAGAAAAATTATCAATGAAGAAGAAATAAAAAAATACTTGATTAAAAATGGCTTTGAAATTTTTACGTTAGGTGAAATGAGTTTTGTTGATCAAATAAATTTATTTAATAATGCCTCTCAAATAATTGGTTTACATGGAGCTGGATTTGCAAACTTAATTTTTTGTAGACCGCAAACTAATGTATTAGAACTAAAACCGATTACAGCTGGTCCAGTTTGCGGAAATTTAGCAAAAAACAACAATTTAAATTATAATGATATTTCAATAAATCCATCTGGCAGCTCAAACAGTAACCAGCAAGGTCACATAACTATCCCATTGAATTTGCTAGAAAAAAAAATAATTTAAGACTATGAAAAAATATTACGGCATAGAAATCTTAAGATTTTTTACTTCATTGTCGGTCTTATTTTATCATTACCGTCATTTTTTTGGACCTTATAATTCTACCTCAAATCTAAATTATCCTGAAATATCTTCATCTCTTCCTTTTTATAAATCTCTTAATTTAATTTACGACCATGGAATATTTGGAGTTCATGTTTTTTATACTATATCAGGATTTGTTTTTGCTTATATCTATCTTCGAAATGAAGAGAGAATAAAAGCTAAAGAGTTTTTTATAAACAGATTTGCAAGATTATACCCACTACATTTTGCTACATTATTATTAGTTTTAATTTTACAAACTATTAGTTACCTAAATTTTAACTCTTCACAAATAATAGAAAATAATGACACTTATCATTTTATTCTAAACTTATTTTTCATTTCATCTTGGGGTTTTGAAAATGGTCATTCATACAATGCACCTATTTGGAGTGTATCAGTTGAAATTGCTATATATATCATTTTCTTTTTAACTCTCTCAATAATTAAAAAATACAAAATTTTTTCTGTGATAGTTTTATCAATTCTTTTATTAATTATTGATAAAGTTAAAATTTACGACACTTTATTTTTAGAATGTGCAAGATTATTTTTTTCTGGTACTTTAGTTTATTATCTCACTAAATTAAAAATAAAAGAAATTATCTTCCTAGCTTTATCAATATTTTTACTTATATTTTCCTTTATGGGAAATTTTAAAACATTTGTTTTTTGTCCAAGTCTAGTGCTTTTTTTTGTATCAATAGAAAAATATATATCAAGTGGTAATGTTCAAAAATATTTTAGAGATTTAGGAAATTTAACTTATTCTCTTTATTTATTGCATTTACCAGTACAAATATCAATTTTAATTATTTTTAAATTGTTTAATTTTTCCGAGTCTATCTTTGTAACAAATTATTTTTTCTTTGCATTTTTTATATTTTTGATAATTATAGCTAATTATACTTTTAGATTGTATGAGAAACGTTTAAATGATTTAATTCGAAAAAAATTTAAAGAAGTTTAGTTATGATTGATAGAAAATATAATTTTTTTAAACCATTGAAAAATGGTAATTTAATAAGGCTAGGAAGAGAAGCTGACGGAGGGTATGTAGTTGATAAAAAAATTGTAGAAAAAACTGATTTTTTAATTACATTTGGAATGGGTCCAGATTGGTCTTTTGAATTAGATTATATTAGCCTTAATGAAAAGATTAATATTTTTATGTACGACTATACAGTTAGTAGTACGCCTTATTTAAAAGAAATTTGGAAATATTTAAGACGTTTTCTGACTTTTAGAGCAAAAGCAAAAGATGTAAATGATCGTATAAGATATTTAAAAGAATATTTAAAATTTTTTAAATTAAAGAATGTGAATTTTTACTCTGAAAAGATTACTTATCCAATTAAAAATAAAATTGATACAGATATTAAAAAAGTTTTTTCCAGAATTCCTTCTCAAGAAAAAGTAATTCTTAAAAGCGATATTGAAGGTAGCGAATTTGAGGTGATTGATGAAATATCAAAATTTAGTTCAAGGATTAATATGTTAATTTTTGAATTTCACTGGTTAGATAAAAATGAAGAAATATTTTTAAAGTCTATTAAAAAATTACAAAAGAATTTTAATGTAGTACATATTCATGGAAACAATCATTGTGAAAAACTTTCTACTGGTTTACCAATCACACTTGAAATGACTTTAGTTAATAAAGATATAAAATCTAATGAGGTTCAATTTGTAAAAGAATTTCCTATAAAAAACTTAGATTTTCCAAATAATCCATACAAAGAGGATTTATCTTTTTCTTTTGCAGATTAAAATAATAAATGGTTATTGAAGGTTTAGTAAATTATAATATAAATGGACTTATTTGGCGAGGTAGCTCAGTTGGTTAGAGCACAGGACTCATAAGCCTGGGGTCGGCGGTTCGAATCCGCCCCTCGCTACCAATTTATGAAAAATACAACAATTTTTTGTTTAACTCTTTATCCTGAGCATGAAAATTTAATTCAAAGGTTATCGTATATTCCAGTGGGTTTAGGAGAGAAAAACTTTCCTAAAAGATTTTTTACCGACAAAGAGGGAAATAATATTTCAAAAAAAAATTCTTTTTATGGAGAATATACTTTTCATTATTGGATATGGAAAAACTATCTAAACAATATAAAGACCGAATGGGTTGGATTTTGCCAGTACAGAAAATTTTTTGTTAATAAAAAAATACAAGTTGATCATATCAATTTTTCAGATTTTGAAAATTCCTTAATTAAACAAATAAACGATAATAATAAAAATTTTGATTGTATCTTAGGTGAAAAATTTTCTGTTGAAAATTACAAACTATCCAAAATTGTTAAAAATCACTTTTTCCATTTTTTGAAAAAACCATCGTTATTGTTTAATAAAAAAAAAAGAAATCTTAAGTTGCACTTTGATTTATTTCATGGGGAGGGAAATCTTGAAAAAGCAATAGAACTTCTCGATAAAGATAATAAAGATTCTTTTACAAATTATATGACTAGCGAAACATCTTTTTGTCCACATAATATGTTTATATGTAAAACAGATATACTCAAGAATTATTATGATACTGTTTTTCCTTGGTTAAAAAGATGTGAAAAAATATTTGGTTTTAAAGAACTTGACGGTTATGGATTAAAAAGAATTTATGGTTTTTTGGCTGAAAGATTTTTATCTTTTTGGTTCTTAAAAAATTATAATTGCAAAGAATTACCAATATTGGTTAAAAATCTATCAGACTATAAGAATTTGTAAGTTTCGCTAAACTTTTTAAAAGACATTAGCCTGTTATCTTTTTTTGAGATAATAGTCTTTTTTTTGGGCCAATTCGAAATAAATTTTTTGTCCAATACATTTATTCCACTCTCAAATTTTGGCTTATAAAAGTTTGTCAGTTTATAATAAATTATATTTAATTTGTCATAACTATAGTAAGCATGACCAAAACCCTCTGGAATGTAAAGTCCTAAACAATTTTTATCTGATAAAATTATCTTGAAAGTTTTTCCAAAAGTCTTTGAATTTTTTCTTAGATCTACCACACAATCAAGTATTTTCCCCTTTAATACATTTACAAATTTAGCTTGTTGAAATTTGTATTGAAAATGAAAACCTCTAAGCACATTTTTTTTGGAAGTTGTACAATATTCAAAAACAAAATCTTCGGCGTTTAACGTCTTTTTATTAAAAGTTTCTCTTAACATACCTCTTTTATCAAAATTGTTTTTTTGTTTAATAACAAAGAGATCTTTAATTTTTGTTTTTAAAATTTTCATCTTTTAGATAATTTTTTATATTTGCTTAAATTCATATCCATACGTAAAGGAAATTTACCTTTAGATAAAATTTTGTTAACGTTTTTTTTATTTCTTTTTGCAAATTGGTAAATAGTTTGAGATTTTCCTCCCAAATTATATACCCCTCTTTCTTTCAGTAATTTGATGAAAATTTTTGCAAATTGATCATGGAAAATAAAGTTAGTTTTAACATTCCCATAAGCATTTTTGTGAATAAATGGCTTTTCAGTCATACAAGCTCTTACAATTAAAGAATTTTTATACATTTGAACCGCTGCCTCAGCACCAAGTTTGGACCATCCGTAGTTATTCCAAGGCTTTAATGCGTCTCCCTCTTTATAGTTTCCTTTATCACCAGGATAAACATAACTAGTAGAAAGAAATATTAATTTGATTTTTTTTTCACTACAAATTTTAACTAAATTTGATGTACCAATTATGTTAAGATCAATACTTTTAGAAATATCCTTTTCATGAATTATCATTGGTCTAGATAAACCCGCTAAGTGCAGAACACAATTTGGTTTAAACTTTTTTAAATTATTTTTAATCGATGAATATGACAAGATATTCAATTGTTTTTTGTTTCTAAAGACGAAATCATAATTACTTTTAATTTTCTTTAATTCTTTAGCAAATCTACCTTCTCCACCAGTGACAATTATTTTTTTTAACATTTATTTCAGTTTTTTTAGATATTTAGAGTAATTACAATTTCCATAAAAATTAATCGCATCTTTTATATCTTTTTTTGAAATCCAATTATATTTTAATGCAATTTCCTCGAGACAAGCTATTTTAAGCCCTTGCCTGTTCTCTAAAGATGAAACAAAAGCCGAAGTGTCGTAAAAATCATTTATTGATCCCGTGTCAAGCCAAGCACCTCCTCTACCGAGAAACTCTGCAGTAATATTATTTGATTTTTTGTATTTATTTAACAAATCCACTATTTCTAATTCATTTCTTTTTGAGGGTTTTAGTTTTTTGCTGAAATTTACAACTTTATTATCGAAAAAATATAAGCCAGTAACAGCAAATTTTGATTTAGAATTTTTTGGTTTTTCTTTTATGGATATTATTTTATTTTTTCTGTTTAAATTTGCAACACCATAAAGCTCAGGTTTATTTACTGGATGTATAAGAATTTTACAACCTGTTTTTAATTTAACGCATTCATTTAATTTTTTTGTTAAACTTTGCCCATAAAAAAAATTATCTCCTAAAATTAATGAAACATTATCCCTTCCAATAAATTTCTCTCCTAAAATAAAA
>MDTD01165383.1_pt1 | contig 10986 bp, 9 predicted proteins | sample 811221 | NCBI WGS metagenome assembly MDTD01 (sample SAMN05326646, study PRJNA326480) | marine metagenome | isolation source: seawater | place: Pacific Ocean: South West | collected 2011
GATTCTTATCACAAGATTTTTCATGGTTTTGTTGGAAAACCTATGCCACTGACTTTAAAATCCGATTGGAGTAAAGATGTCGAAGAGATAGACATCAAGAAAGCTGTCACTAAAACAGTAAGTGATCACGTCAAAGAGGAACGCATGAAAGAACGTCAACAGGTTCAAGAGATCAGAGAACGTGAGCGCAACATCAGAGAGTCAGTCGAAGAGGAAGCAACTGATCCTTATGAAAAGTATACTTGCCTACGTGTCAAGAAAGCTCAAGTTATTTGGGGTTTCATGGAGCATAGTAAAAAGGTAAAGGAATTTCGCGAAGTTTTCGACAAAACTCTTGCTGAAATTGCTGAATACGATCAGGAAAATCCAGACTACGCTGATAAGTATCTTGAGAGATACATGCAAGCTCGCGAAAGGGCTGGTATCCCTGAAGATCGCAATGATACTTCTTTCATGAAGTACTTGAATCACGATGTCAACGATTTGGATAGTTATTTAGCAGAGCAGAATAGATTGGAGGAGCAATCAAAAGCCGAAGGAGACGATGCTAATTACAAATCAAGTCGCTTGGCTGGTTCAACGATTACAGTAGAGCGCGTGGAACGTCCTTTGGTGGAAGAGCCCGAATCAGTAACCGAAACATCCGACAAAAAGGATAATTAAGTTTTATTTTTTTGAAAAATAAAACCTTAGTTTCTGCAATATGCTCCAGAAGGGCAATCACTGTCTTTTTTGCATGCTTGTGGATTTTTATTTTCACATGGACTGCAAACACCGGAATCAAAGCATGATAATGACGGGCATGGACTTCCGTCTTCCTGCAAGCAACAGTTGTTACCAGTTGTCATACGACAAGCCCCTGGGCGACATTTAGCACCTTTACCACCTCCTTGGCAGGGTTTTCCAGAACAATCGGAATCCTTACACTGTGCTGGCAAGTTACCATAGTTTTCTTTGATTTTGATTATGTTCATTAAAAATACTACTCCCATTCCGGCAAAGAGAAGGAGCGCAAAGATAGCCGCCGCAACGCTTCTTTTCTCTAAAAAGATCACAAACAAAATTACCCCGACCGCTATGGATCCGATACCTAAACCCATATTCCAAGCCGACAAAGTATTAACAGTAACAGGTGGCTTTCCCCCAGGGCCAAGAGGTGGCTGTGGCTGGGCTCCCTGACCTTGACCGCCAAAGTTTCCACTATGTTTACGCTGATGATGCGCGGAAGTTTCAGCGTGACACACTGGCAGGTTATCTGCTTGTTTTTCGCAAAAAACGTTATCCATTACAGCCCCGCTACATGCTATATTGTCACCGCTGCCATTTGCATCATCACAGCAAGTAACTGAATGATCAAGGTTAAATTGTCTTGTCACACTTACTGGATAATTTTTTCCGACGCAAGCATGCCCGGAACCAACGGAGCCACCGCATGCATTTTTAATAGGGTCTGATACCATTTTACAACCTGAGACACCCTCACAGTATTGTTTATCAGAGTTAAGGGAACCGCCTTGGCAAATGTTTCCAATTAAAGATAAGTTAGGATCGCTTAACCCACAACTCATCATCTCGCATTCACCAGTTCCATCTTTATATAAACAGTTGTTGGTGGCTTCTCCACCAGCACCACAGTAATTTGACATTTGTACTATATTACTCATTTTTTTATTAACACCAAAAAAATTTTAGCTTAAAACTATTTTAGACAAGAATAAATGAGTAGCTATTTTTGGGGAAAAACACCATCTTCTGAAAAATGCAAAACTGACAAGCAAGAAGATGATCCAAATCAAGAAGTAGAAACATCTGTAAAGACAGAAGAACTTAGTTCTTGTGTAAAAGATAATTATGTAAAGCCAGATACTGAACTTCAAAAAGAAGTAGAGGGCGAAATTGATACAGCAGAACAAGAATCTGCAGATAATGACATAGAAAAGAGCAATGCGGAAGCAAAAACATCTGAAAAATCAGACAAAAGTGATGAGGAAAGCGATGAGGAAAGCGATGAGGAAAGTGACGAGGAAAGTGACGAGGAAAGCGAAAGCGATGAAGAGCAAGAGCAAGATCAAGAGGAAAGTACACCAAATGTTACTGAAAGAGAATATACTATTGATAGAACAAAATCATTGTGGATTATTACAGCCGATGGTAGACCAGTCTTTTACACTGATACCGAGAAACAAGCAGAAAAGATTTTATGGTCAGCGGCAAAAAGGTGCTGTCGCCAGGTCTCTAGATATGACTATTCTAGCGTTCATCTCACACCAAGAGCGAAAAATAGGATTGATATCACAGGTTATCTGAATTTTGTGATAATGCAATACGACCAGACTATTCACAGTTTATCGTATCGAAGAGCCCCTTTCGCCAGTATTAATACCGAGAATTAACCTTAAAAATTTCATTCCAAGAAAAATGAAATTTTATTTTAAAAATGACAACAACAAGTAACTAACATGGACAAACGACTTCAGACAATTTTAAAGAAATATAAAAGTGAACAGTTATACCAGACTCATGTATCACTTTTTGGTCCCAAAGGAAAATATTGTATAAACAGACAGGATATTGATAAATTTTTAGATATATACTCTCAGGTGATTGCTGACAGCAGCAATCTAGCAGGAGTAGCTGAAAAACCTCAGCCGTATATACCAGTACTGGTCGATGTAGACATTAAAAGAAAATTAGAAGACGATGAGACGGAAGCTTCTCCCATATATACCTTAACACATGTTAAACGTTTGATAGAACTTTATCAGGAAGTGTTGAGGAAAATTTTGGAAGATTTGCAACCGGAACATTTATATTGTATTTTGCTTCAGAAAAAGCCATATTTGGATATCAAGAATGGAGACTCGTATACCAAACATGGATTTCACCTGCATTTTCCTTACGTGTTTATGAACAGATTAGAACAGGAAAATCATTTGATTTCAAGGATCAAAGATCTTGTTGCTAAAGCTAAAATCTTTGAAGATTTGGGATTTAGTGATTCTGCTAGTTTGATTGATACTAGTTATTGCAAGGTTCCGTGGTTGATGTACGGCGGGAGAAAAGCTGCCGACAAGGATCCTTATTTGGTAACAAAAATGTACAATGATCAATGTCAAGAAATATCGTTAGATCAAGGTCTCAAAGAGTACAAAATTTTTGACAAAGACGAGAGACAAATTGAAATGAAAAAAGAAGTCGTATTTTATTTACCTAGAATATTGAGTATTGTTCCCTATGGTAGGGAAATATGTCAACTCAAAGCGGGTTTAGCACACCCCACGGGCAATGCAAGGCTCAAAAAGAAAAAGAAAAAGACTCGCGAGGAAGTGCGAGATATAAACTTCCAAGAAAATAAGGATATGATCCGTAAACTTGTAAATATGTTAGGAATTCACCGAGCGGAAGATCGTAATGAATGGATGCGTATAGGCTGGGTGTTGTATAACATAGGTAACGGTTGTGATGAAGCAAGAGACATCTGGTGTGATTTCTCTAGTAGGTGTGGAGAAAAATATGATGAAGATGAATGTCACACCCAATGGGATAGAATGGTTAAAAAAGACATGTCTATAGGGACGCTTAGACATTTCGCAAGTGTTGACAATCCTGAATTATATAATGAATTAAGATGCGAGCAAGTGAAAAAATATATTCATCAATCATTAAACGGGTCTCATAATGATATCGCAAGAGCTCTTTATGAACTTTACGGTACACAATTTGTGTGCGCTAGCATGCGACACAATATTTGGTATCAATTTACAAATCATCACTGGCATGAAATAGAAGAAGGTGTGTATTTGAGCCGAAAAATATCTGGAGAAATTTTGGATCATTACACCAGTCTTTCCCAAGAATTATTTACAAAACTTGGATCAGCTGCTGATGCAGGTGAAAAAGCTATGTTTGAACAAAGGATTAAAGCTCTTATGAAAATTGTTAACAATTTGAAAAGCTCACCTTACAAAAGAAATGTTATGCGAGAATGTAAGGAAGTTTTTTATGATGGTGATTTTATGAGAAAACTAAACAAAAATCCTTACTTGATAGGATTTAGAAACGGTGTTTACGACACGCGAACTCATTCTTTCAGAGAAGGCAGTCCTGAAGATTATATATCTTTGCAAATGGCTGTTGAATACAAAAGGTTTGAAGATGATTCAATCGAATTAAACAGAATCAAAGACTTTATAACAAAGGTTTTCCCAGATAAGAGTGTACGAGAATATTTCATAGATACGTCCAGTGATGTATTTGTTGGTGGAAATCATAGCAAAATAGTACAAGTTTGGTCAGGTGAAGGTGACAACGCAAAATCTATTACACAAATATTATTTGAGAAAATGCTTGGGCAGTATTCGGTTAAGTTGCCAACAGCTTTAATAGTGGGCAAAAGAACGCAAAGTAGTGCAGCCTGTCCTGAATTGGTTAGAGCTGGAAATGGCGTTAGGTTCGCTGTGTTACAGGAACCAGATCAAAAGGACGTTATAAATATTGGTATCTTGAAAGAACTTTCTGGTAATGATACGTTCTTTGCTCGTGGTTTGTTTAAAGAAGGTGGTGAAATTACCCCGATGTTTAAACTAGTTCTTATTTGTAACGAACCTCCGCAGCTTCCGTACGGGGATAAAGCTGTGTGGAATCGTATTAGACTTATTCCATTTGAATCAACTTTTTGTGATGATGCTCCTGATACGTTCGATGAACAAATGCAAGAAAAGAGATTTCCAAAAGATAGATCTTTCCAAGATAAAATTCCAGGTATGGTAGAAGCTTTTGCTTATTATTTGCTTGAACATCGCAAACATATGAAAAGAAAACCAGAACCTCCGAAAGTCAAAATGGCGACAGAAAGCTATCGAAAGAAAAACGATATTTACAGACAATTTATCGAAGAAGTCACGATCGACGACGAAAGCAAATCATTGTCGTTATTGGAGATGTATGGAGCTTTCAAAGATTGGTTCAAAGAAAGTTTGCCAGGACATCATATACCTGTCAAAAATGACGTTCAGATATATTTTACTAAAGCTTGGGGGGAGCCAGGCAGAGGTGTAAAATGGAAAGGTAAAAGATTAAGAACTATTCAAGATGATGTGGAAGCAGGAGAAGCAATAGTTTTTGAAGACGAAGATTTTGTACCTAATTTGTAAAAACTGAATTTAAAACATCTATATCCAAAGATATAGATGATGAATAGTACCGATAGCACTAATTGCATTAGCGAAGTTCATTTTGGAATATGGAGCAGCGAAGATATTTTAAAAGCTTCAGCTGCTGAGATAACTTCAGCAAAATTAACGGGAGATCCAGAAGGAACTGTATATGATCCACGCCTTGGGAGCATGGATCCCCATAAAAACTGTCCAACTTGCGGACTTAACTCAAAAGAATGTCCTGGACATTTCGGACATATTAATTTAGCTCGACCTTTGGTTCATCCATTGGAATACAAACACGTCTTACAATTGTTACGTGTGCTATGCTTTTCTTGTAACCAACTGTTAATAACAAAAGAATTACTTGAAATGCAAAAAATTTTAAAATTAAAAGGACGTAAAAGGTTTGAAAGAATTTGCAAAAACTGTGAAAAAGTTCAAATTTGCATGCACTGTAAAGCTTATCAACCAAAGATACAATTTTCGACAACAGAATCAACTTATCACATGCTTTATAGCGACAAAACTAAAATTCCAATGTCAGCGAGTGACATTTCTAGATGTTTTTCTAACATGGATGACGAGTTGGTTAGTTTACTAGGTTTTGATCCAAAAATGGTGCATCCAAAGAGCTTGATAATCAAAACCTTACCTGTATTACCACCGGTTGACAGACCATGGGTGACAGCAGATGGAATGATGTGTGATGATGATCTAACAATTCAATACGTTGAAATATGCAAAATCAATGCACATCTATCCAAACCAGAAACGCCACAAAACAAAATTGCAAAATATTGGCAATCATTGAAATTTCGTGTTAAGTCTTTATTCGACAACAGTCAAAACAAAGCAAAACATACAAATGGAAGACCTTTCAAATGCATCAAAAAAAGAATAGCAGGGAAAGATGGTATTGTCAGGGGAAATCTTATGGGTAAAAGAGTAGAACAAGCGGCCAGAACTGTTATTGGAGCTGATCCAACATTGCCGACAGGTGTTTTGGGTATTCCGCCATATGTTGCCAAAACATTATCAGTCGATACTCACGTAAACAAATATAATATTCATCAGATACAAAATTTAGTTGACTCTGGAAAGTGCAACACCGTTACCCGTGGTAAATCAAGAATCAACTTGCAATATGCTACCCGAAAATTAGGTACTCCAATTCGTGTCAACGACATAATTTTAAGAGGTTCTAAAAGAATTACTATTACACCCGAAGATAGTCATTTTAAATTAATAAAAGGAGACATCATCGAGAGGGAAGGAAAAAGAATTCCTACAGTTGAAGAAAAACAAAAAGTCTTTTCTCTCCAGATCGGGGATAAAGTAGCAAGACAACTACAAGACGGAGATATTGTATTATTTAACAGACAGCCTACGTTGCATCAAGGATCTATGATAGCACATAGAGTCAGAATTTTACCAGGAAAAACTTTTCGTTTTAATCTTGCGACGACTTCTCCTTTTAACGCTGATTTTGACGGAGATGAAATGAATATACATGTACCTCAAGATCTTAGGGCACGTGTTGAACTAATGGAATTATCGGACCCAGAACATTTATTAGTTTCAGCTCAATCGGGGAAAACAAACATTAAAATTGTACAAGATTCGTTGTCGGCGGCTTATTTGATGAGTTGTGACAATCGATTAATGCCTAAACATCAATTTTTTCAACTTTGTGCTTGTTGTAAAGGCGAAAACTGGGAGAAAACTTCTTGGATATTGCAAAAAATAAGAAAAATTTCGAGGGTGATGAAAAATAAAGATATACCCGGCCCTTATTCTGGCAGAGGTCTAATATCTATGATTTTACCCGGTGATTTTTTCTATCGCAAGAAAAATAACGCTGTGCCCGACGAACCTTTTGTTGTGATAGAACAGGGAGTTATGATAGAAGGAGCCTTAACTAAATCCGACCTCAAAGGTGGTCATAATTCTATTTTACGCAGAATAGCCAAAGAATATAGTGCTCGTAAAGCTTTAGAAATCATAGACAACATACAATTTGTTACCAACAATTGGTTACTATACGAAGGTTTTAGCGTTGGTATCAAAGATTGTATAGCTACAAATAAAGAAGCTATTTCAGAGGCGGTTGAAAGATATATGTTGGAGGCGGATATAGCCGAGAAAACAACTGCCAATCCGTTAATAAGAGAAGCCAAAATTAACGCTGCTTTGAGTAAAGCGAGGGATATTGGTCTTAGAATGGCTAAAAATGCTCTTACACCAGAAAACAATTTTGTTAAAACAGTGACATCTGGATCGAAAGGGGATTATTTTAATATAGGTCAAATTGGTGGAATTATGGGACAACAAAATTTTTCAGGAGCCCGAATCAAACCTTATTTGAATCATGGAAAAAGACCAACAGTTCATTATCCTTTTGGGGATTTACCCCAAGACGTAAGATACGAATCAAAGGGTTTTGTAAGAGGTAACTTCCTAGAAGGTTTATCCCCTGCTCAAACTTGGTTCCATGCTATAACTGGTCGTGAAGGTGTTACAGATACGGCTATGAAAACAGCTAAGACTGGGTATATTCAACGTAAACTTGTTAAAGTAGCTGAAGACTTGGCGGTTAAACAAGATGGAACTGTTAGAAATGCAAATGGTCATGTTGTACAGTTTGTATACGGAGAAGATGGTCTTGACCCAAAAGAAACAATACTGGTGAACAAAAAACCAGCTATCATGAATATTAAAAATTTAGCCACACAGCTAAACCACAAATATTCTACTCGAGACCGTATAAGAAAAAAGTGGATTAGTATTACCCAAAAATTAATTGAATTTGCTCCTAGCTCATCGGAAAAATCCTCTGACGAAGAGAGTGAATCTGATATCTCATCTCATGAAGATATAGAAGATTCAGACGATGTCTCGGAGGATCCGATAGAAGAGGAGAGCGATATTTCAGAATCAGATGATTCTGACAAATCTTCAAACTCTAGCGCAGACAGTTCCTCGGATGATTCAGGGATAGATTCAGAAGATTACTCTGAGTTAGAAGATGAAGATGATGAATTTTACGAAGACTGGGATTAAAAATACAAGATATCATAATTTTAAATATAAAAATTATGATAAATGACGCGATATTGGTATGACTCAAGAACTTGCTATATTTGGGAGAATTTACCGACTTGTGGCTGGTTTTTTCCTTGCGTATCGTGTGAAAATATTACAGGTAAAACAATAGATATCGCATTCAATGCAAAAGAAACCACGGTTTATATATGTTCTCATTGCAGTAAAAAACTATCTAGTTCAGAAATTAAAAATTTGATGTCTTTCAGATATATCAAAGCTAGTTGCTAGCTAAACATAATTCTTTTGATGCGTAAGAGTTCCAGGGCACGCCATTGGTGGTTACGCATTTCCCAGATTTTTTCAAATAACTTTTACATGTTATTTGACATGCTTCAAGGCTCGAATAATCACCGTTTTCGACCTGTTCACATCCTTTTGATCCGCATGTATATCCGTTGTTAAATGTTTTTGGTTTAGAAGCCATTGGATTAAACACTGCTAGAAAAAATAGACCCGCTATCCCGAGGGTCAAAAGAATGAAAAATAAAATACTCATTTATTATAATTTGAGAAAATTGATTTAATACTATACGAGTCTAAACAACAAATATGACAAGCATTTCAGATAAATACAAAAGTTTTTCGGATAATCTTGCAACAGACTTATTCAAAGCTGTGGTGAGCAGATATGGCATTCCCTTTAACGAATTGTGGGAACTCTACAGCAATGAAAAGTCTGAAAATTTACAGAATATCAAACCTCAAAAGGTTGAAACACAAGAAATTGAGGTTAGTACTACGGATATACTATCTATGAAGGTAGCAGAATTAAAGGCTTTATGCAAAACCCGAGGACTCAAAGTGAGTGGTAAGAAGAATGATCTTCTTGAAAGATTGCTGGGTAGAAAAGTCGATGACAAAGAGGTTAAAAGTCCTGTCAGAAAGAGTCCAAAGAAAAAATCAAAAAGCTTTACAACAAAAGAGAAAGATGTTGTCAAGAAAGTTAAACCACCTTCGTTAAAAATTTCAAAAAATAGCAACGGGGAATATATGCACGAAGATTCTAAACTTGTTTTTAACCCGGATACTAAAAAAGTTTTCGCAAAATATATCGAAGGAGAAGGTAATCAACCTTTGACAAAAGAAGACATTGAACTTTGTAATAAATTTAGGTTTGCTTACGAAATGCCCGATAATCTTAATGTAAAACGAACAAAAGCAGAAGAAGCAAGACTTGAAAATCTTTTGGCGGATGAAGAAGAGGAGGTCAATCAAGCTAGACTTAAAAGAGGGGCTAAAATGCAAAAGGGAGATGCCAGAGAAAATGAAACAGAAAAAGATATTGAAGAAATGGTGGGCGAAGCTTTGAAAGGTAATTTGGAAAAAGTAGAAGACGAAGAGAAAGTTGAAGAAGAGGAAGAAGATGGCGATGAGGAAGTAGAGTACGAGGAAGTGGTCGATGATGATGAGGAAGTGGACGATGATGATGAGGAAGTAGTAGAGGAAGAAGATGGCGATGAGGAAGAAGAGGAAGAGGAGGAAGTAGATGAGGAAGAGGAAGTCGAGTACGAGGAAGTGGTCGATGATGATGAGGAAGTCGAGTACGAAGAAGTAGTTGAGGAAGATGAGGAAGATGAGGAGGAAGTCGAGTACGAAGAAGTCGAAATCACTGTAGACAGCGATGGAAATGAAATTGAGTACGATTCAGCAGCCGAAGATATTGATGATATTTTAAATGACTCTGATTTTGGAAGCGAAAATGATGATGAAGAGGAAGATGAATGAAATTAAAAACACATAATTTTAAATAAATGTCGTCACGCAAAGTCATAATCACCGAAGACAAAGATAATTTTGTCGAATCTTCTTGCACTTGTAAAATTTGCACAGAAATGACACAATGTGGAAATTCAGAAATGCCAGCACCTAATAATAACGTTACAAAGAGACTTTTAAAAGTTATTGAAAAATACGAAAAACAATATAAAAGTCCAGAAACCCAGAAAAATAAAAAACGAAGAAAAAAATGAAATTCTTATATCATTTGTGATACAAGAAAATGAATAGCCTTACAGGAATAACGAATGATAAAATTCAAACATGGAATATCGATCAGGTATGCGCTGCGCTTGTTGAAGCCAAAAAAATGGAAAAAATAATCGAACAACTAAAACAAAGAGTCAGAAATGAAGTAACTCCCGGCTCCACAATTGCAGTTTCTAACGGCACTGTTAGTGTTAGAGAACCGGGAGTTACTTTTACCTATCGCGAAGATTTAACTCCGGAAGATTATTTGTTACCAGCCATAAGACCTTTAAACAAAGCAAGAGTTAGAGCTCATTATGATGACACAGACGGAGAAGTGCCAGCTGGTGTGACATCTAAAATAAACAAATCTTCTGTTGTTGTGAAGTCTTTGTGATAGGTGCTTTGGGTACTATTTTAACTGGTCTGATTTTTTTGTTACTTTTATGAAGCCAATGATAATACATTTTTCTTTACACATTATTGTTTAAAGAATTTTAGAATAATGAAATTAGTCTTCAATTACACCCGAAACCGCGATCAGAACGATGGCGACAAAAGTCGAAAGACTGCAACACGTCTGTTTCATTTGCTCAGACATTCTCATAGATCTTCCTAACAACGCACATAAGGCGCAAAGTGCAAGGAGGGCGATAGCGATGTAGTTAAGTATCAATTTTGTAGACATATTTTTTATTAATAGACAAAATTTTTTGTGAAAAAATTAATAGATTTTTATTAATTTTTATTGCCCGAC
>MDTD01031671.1_pt1 | contig 10985 bp, 8 predicted proteins | sample 811221 | NCBI WGS metagenome assembly MDTD01 (sample SAMN05326646, study PRJNA326480) | marine metagenome | isolation source: seawater | place: Pacific Ocean: South West | collected 2011
GCGGCATGACTACCCGCATTCCTGGCGTTCGAAAGCGCCTCTGATTTTTCGCAATACGGCACAGTGGTTTATCTCGATGGATACAAACGAGCTGCGCCAAAAGGCCCTCGATGCCATCGACCAGACCGCATTCTATCCAAAACAGGGGAAGAACCGGCTCTACTCGATGATTGAAAACCGCCCGGATTGGTGCGTATCGCGCCAGCGCGCCTGGGGTGTCCCGATCACCGTATTTGTCGATAAAGAAACCGGTGAGCCGCTGCGCGACCAGGCCGTTGTCGACCGCATTGTCGCCGCATTCCGCGAGGAAGGGGCGGACGCCTGGTTTGCGAGCCCACCGACCCGTTTTCTCGGCAATGATTATGACCCGAAGGACTACGAACAGGTCCGCGACGTCATCGATGTCTGGTTCGATTCCGGATCGACCCACACTTTCGTGCTGGAAGACCGGGAAGATCAGCGCTGGCCGGCCGACCTGTATCTTGAAGGATCTGACCAGCATCGCGGCTGGTTTCACTCGTCGCTGCTTGAAGCGTGTGGAACGCGCGGCCGAGCGCCCTACGAAGGCGTCCTCACGCACGGCTTCGTCATGGCGGAAGATGGCCGCAAGATGTCGAAGTCGCTTGGCAATGTCGTCGCCCCGCAAGAGGTAACCGAGCAGAGTGGTGCGGAAATCCTGCGGCTTTGGGTCGTGGCATCCGACTATTCCGAAGACCTGAAGATTGGGCCGGAAATTTTGAAGCATCAAATCGACGCGTATCGGCGGTTACGCAATACGTTGCGCTACCTGATCGGTAATCTTCACGGATATGAGCCCGCGCACGCGGTGCCCGTGGTGGAAATGCCGGAACTGGAGCGCTGGGTGTTGCATCGTCTCTGGCAGCTGGATGTGCACGTCAGGCAGTGCTGCGAAACGTTTGATTTCCACGGCCTGTTCCGTGAGCTCTATAATTTCTGTACGATCGATCTTTCAGCATTTTACTTCGACATTCGCAAGGACTGCCTTTACTGCGACCCGATCACATCTCCGACGCGACGAGCGGCACAGACAGTCTTGGCGGAACTATTCGACTGCTTGACAGCGTGGCTGGCGCCAATTCTCTGTTTCACGGCGGAAGAAGCGTGGTTGCAGCGCAACCCGGGCGAGACGGAAAGTGTTCACCTCAGGACTTTCCCTGAGATCACCAAAGACTGGCGTAACGATTCGCTCGGCGCCAAGTGGGACGACATCCGGCAGGTCCGCCGCGTCGTTCTCGGCGCACTTGAGATCGAACGCGCCGAGAAACGCATCGGGTCCAGCCTGCAAGCCGCTCCCCGTGTTTTTGTATCGCCAAAAATCGCCGGGTCGCTCGAAAACGCGGACTTGGCAGAGATTGCTATCACATCCGATATCGCCATTGAGACCGGCAACGGACCCGCAAACGCGTTTACCCTGCCGGACGTCGCCGGAATTGCCGTGCTTCCCGACAAGGCGAAAGGTCAGAAATGCGAGCGATGCTGGAAGGTGCTCCCTGAAGTCGGATTGAACCCAGACTATCCCGATATCTGTGGGCGTTGCGCTGATGCGGTCCGCGGGTTCCAGGAAGCGGCCGAGTAACGGCCGCGGCCGGCAGTCATGTTGAAGATCGGGCTCGTCGCCAGCGCTATCATTGTTGTCTTGGATCAGGTGACGAAATGGCTGATCCGAGAGACCGTATTAGAAGCCGTCCGGCATATCGAGGTAACAGGGTTCTTTAATATCGTCGAGGTCTGGAACCGCGGCGTTAGTTTCGGTCTGCTCGCAAGTGATTCTCCTTGGACGCCGCATTTGTTGAGCGCGCTGGCTCTCGCCATTGCCACTGTTCTCCTATTTTGGTTGCGCAAAGCCGAAAATAGGTTGCTTGCCCTTGCCCTCGGCATTGTCATTGGGGGTGCAGTCGGTAACGTAATCGACCGTATGATTTGGGGCAGTGTCTTCGACTTTCTCGACTTTCATATTGCGGGCTACCATTGGCCGGCGTTCAATGTCGCCGATTCCGCCATATCGGTTGGCGTGATCTTAATTCTTGTCGACGGATTCGTTGCGAAGCGACGAGAGCAACGCTAAGGTTGGTTAAATGGATCGAATTCGGACGATAAAATGCGAATAGATCTTCTTACCGTTTGTCTTTCCTTTAGCGTCGCGCTTTCTGCTTGCAATGCACTGAAGCCATCGAGTAGCGGACCCGACGAGTTTGCGGTAGTGACCCGTGCGCCACTATCCATGCCGCCGGACTATGGTCTTCGGCCGCCACGGCCGGGCGCCGTACGACCGAATGAAACATCGCCGCGCGACGATGCACGCAGCAAGCTCCTACGGAATCTAGGCAACCGGACCGGACGCAGCGCCGGGAGCGAGCCACAGGACGGCAAGTTCACCAGTGGTGAATCGGCGTTTCTCAAGCGAGCCGATGCGCTGAACCCGGATCCGAAGATCCGGTATATCGTCGAGCGTGAGAGTGGGCGCATCAAGGAAGACGATTCGCTCGTCGACGCACTGGTCTTCTGGCGTAAAAAGACGCCGCCGACATCGCTTGTCGACCCCAAGATGGAGGCCGAGCGTCTGCGCGATAACGCAGCTCTAGGTAAACCGGCGACGGCGGGCGAGACGCCCATCGTCGGAAAATAGCAATTCCACAACGCGAAGTTGCGTTTCGATTAGCTCCTCCCCACATACTATCCGTTCACTAACGGTCGGAGGGATCATGAAGGGGCGAACTAAACTCATCGCGTTCCTTACACTCGTCGTAATAGCAGTTGCGTCGGTCCGAGTAACCTTTGCCGCTATATTCAATCCCGAAACCTTTACGCTGCAGAACGGGCTGCAGGTTGTGGTAGTGTCAAACCACCGCGCACCTGTCGCGACAATGATCATCTACTACAAAGTCGGCGCAATGGACGAACCGGCCGGCAAATCCGGTCTCGCACACTACCTCGAACACTTGATGTTCAAGGGAACAAAAAATCACGCACCTGGCGAATTCTCATCCATCGTGGCGCGCAACGGCGGCTTCGATAATGCCTTCACGTCGCAGGACTACACGGGGTACGTAACATCCGTGGCGGCAGATCGCCTTGAACTCATTCTGAAACTGGAAGCAGACCGAATGGCCGGCTTGAGGTTGACGCCGGAAGATATCGAACCCGAACGCAAGGTCGTGCTCGAAGAACGCCTTAGCCGCGTCGAGAACAATCCCGGCGCCCAATTGTCCGAACAGGCAGCCGCAGCGCTCTATGCAAACCATCCATATAGGATTCCGATCATCGGGTGGCAGCATGAAATCGAAGGTTTGACTCAGGCGGACCTGATGGATTTTTATCGTGCTTGGTACGCGCCAAACAACGCGGTCATCGTCATTTCCGGGGACGTGACGGTGAAGTCTGTTAAGCCGATAGTCGAGCGCCACTTCAACGCACTTTCAAAACAGAACTTGCCCGCGCGCACCGCTTGGCGCGAACCCCCGCGGAGTGCTGAAAGATTGATCACGCTGTCGCACCACTTGGTGCGCCAACCGTCCTGGTCTCGCCGCTTTCTGGCACCGAGCCATGGACAGGGTGATGAGAAGCGCCAAATTCTCGCGCTGGAAGTTCTGACGGAAATTCTTAGCGGTGGCACGACCGGCCGTTTCTATCGCCGGCTTATCGTCGAAAAGGGCCTCGCAGCACATGCAGGCGCCTGGTATTCAGGTGATAACCGGGGGCCCGGCACCTTTGGGTTCTATGGCTCTCCGCGACCCGGGCATACACTCGACGAGATCGAAGCTGCAATCGAGGAAGAGATAGAGAAACTCCTGACGAGCGGCGTCAGCGACGCCGAAGTTCGGACAGCGATAGAACGTATGCAAGCGGAAGCAGTGTTCGCGCGGGATTCGCTCGGCGCACCACCGCGCATCCTAGGCAACGCCTTAATGAGCGGGCAAACGCTTGCTGATGTCGAAGCCTGGCCCGAGCGAATTGGACAAGTGACCAAGGAAGATATCGAGGCGGCGGCCAGGAAGGTATTGGTCGGCGGCGGCTCCGTGACAACCCGACTTTCGTCGAAAGCGGAGAAAAAGTCTTGAACGGATTAAACTTCGGGCTGTGTTGCATGCGCCATGCGGCAGCCCTGCTCCTACTCATCATCGTCACAAACCCCGCCTCCGCGATCGAGATCCAGCGCGTCAAGAGCCCAGGCGGTATCGAAGCTTGGCTCGTCCGCGACACCTCCGTGCCGATCCTGTCGATCGAATTTTCGTTTCGCGGTGGCCGCACCTGCGATCCGGCAGATAAGGCGGGCTTGTCTAGTCTACTGAGCGGTATGCTCGACGAAGGTGCCGGTGGGATAGACAGTAAATCCTTCCAAGCAGAACTGCAGAATAAGTCGATCCGCATGAGCTTCGTGGCCGGGCGCGACACCTTCCGCGGCAGCCTGAAGACCTTGAATACCCATCGTGATCGCGCCGTGGAGTTACTTTCGCTTGCCCTCTCCCAGCCTCATTTTGACGCGGAGCCGCTCGAACGGATGCGTCAGCAATCCCTCGTTTCGTTAAATCGGCGGGCGACCAATCCGAATTACATCGCCGGTCGGACTTGGGCGACGGCGGTTTTTGGCTCGCACCCTTATGCGCTGCCATCCAACGGCACCGAAAAAAGTCTAAAGGCCATCACGCGCCATGACCTGATCGACGCCGTAAAGAGCCGATTCGCCCGCAACCTACTCGTCATCGGCGTGTCCGGTGATATCACCTCTGCAGAACTGGAGCCCCTGCTCGATCAAGCTTTCGGCGCACTGCCTGCTCGAAAAGACCTGCCCTCGATACCAGAGGTTGAACCAGATCTCCGAGGCAACACGTACGTGGTCGATCTCGACGTACCGCAAAGCGCTATCCTGTTCGGCCAACGCGGTCTCAGGCGAGATGATCCGCACTGGTACACAGGGCTCGTGATGAACTACATCCTGGGTGGTGGCGGATTTTCTTCCCGTCTTTATCGTGAAGTTCGCGAAAAGCGTGGCCTCGCCTACTCTGTGGGTACAGACCTTCATCCGATGCGGCTGACAGCGCTTATCTCTGGCGGCGCGGGAACCAATAACGAGAACGTGGCCGAGTCGCTAAAAATCATCCAAACCGAATGGCGGCGGATGCGTTTTGACGGGGTTACCGAGCAGGAACTCTCACAGGCAAAATCATACCTCACAGGCTCCTTTCCACTTCGCCTTAGCTCGACCGACCGCATCGCGCGTATGCTGGTATCGATCCAGTACCATGATCTTGGCATCGACTATATCGACAGACGTGTAAGCTATATCAAGGCAGTGACGCGAGATGATATTGCAAAGCTTGCGCGCGAATTGCTCGATCCGGACAGGCTTACTTTCGTCATTGTCGGCAAGCCAAGAGCCGTCAAGGCCTCTGCTCCGGCACCGCGTATCTAAGGCTGTATAGACAACAGCAACAACGGGTTGCACCCTCTACGCCGGTCGGACACTATCCATTGTATTCGACCATGCCCTACAGACATATCATAACGAACTGCTTCGCCGACGCAATCGGCGGCCACGGCGTCACCGCAGGAAGCTACGAACGGGCCGCAGCGGATGGTGCGTCGGCTCTCATCGAGATATCTGGAACACCGCAACCAGAATATCAGGCGATTCTGAAAATGCCCGATCGCCAGGATGATATAGCCAAAGTGGTGGCAATCGCCAACCGGCTGCGCGAAAGCTGTGACACCCTGTTGGTAGTCGGAACCGGCGGATCAAGTCTGGGTGCCCGCACGCTATGCGCCCTTCGGCCTTCGGAGCATCCCCGACTGCATTTCCTCGAAAACGTCGATCCAGAGACCATAGATACCGTTCTAGGCTCTCTTGATCCGTCGAAAACCGGTGGTCTTTTCGTTTCAAAATCGGGCAGCACAACGGAAACGCTCGGTCTCTCGATGATTGTCCTCGATTGGATGCTGACGGGGATTGAAAGCAAGGACATATCCAAGCGAACCATTGCGATCACTGGGTGCGAAGACAACCCGCTCCGGACATTAGCGCAGCGCTATGACATTCCTTTGCTCTCCCACGACCCAGATGTAGGCGGACGCTTTTCCGTATTCTCTTCCGTTGGCATGCTGCCGGCCGCTGTCGTGGGCCTCGATACGGACGCAATTCGTGAGGGCGCGAACAGCGTGGCCACGGATTCTCTAACCAGGCCGCATTCGGCGCCCCCAGTGGAAGGTGCCGCGCTGGCAGTCGCTCTCACCGCCGAAAGAGGTATCTCGATTTCTGTCCTGATGCCCTACCGTGACAAGCTGGCGGAACTCGCACTTTGGTACCGTCAACTTTGGGCTGAAAGTCTGGGTAAGGGAGGCCGTGGAACCACGCCAATTCAGGCCGCGGGCACTGTCGATCAACATAGCCAGCTGCAACTCTATCTCGACGGGCCGCGTGACAAATGGATCAGTCTGGTAACCTGCACGGCGGCAATGGAAGGCAAAGTTATCCCCACAGCTCTTGCGGATGACGCCGGCCTCCAGCATTTGGGCGGCCAGACGGCCGGCGCATTGCTCCACGCTTTCTCAGACGCAACGGCGCAAGCATTGGCCGCCAATGGCCGACCTGCACGGGAATTTCGTCTCGATGCTCTCGATGGGCGCTCGCTTGGCGCTGTGATGATGCACTTCATCCTGGAGACTCTCGTCACGGCGCGGTTATGGGGCGTTAACCCGTTTGGCCAGCCAGCGGTCGAATCAGGTAAGGTCCTTGCAATGGCCCGCCTTACCGCCGCAAAAGGAGCCGGTACATGACAATTCGTCGCTTGCCGGAGCATATGGTCAATCGGATTGCCGCAGGAGAGGTCATCGAACGACCGGCTTCCGCCGTGAAGGAGCTAGTTGAAAACTCCCTTGACGCGAGTGCGACACGGATCGAAGTCATGATCCGCGAAGGTGGAAAGTCTCTAATTACCGTGACCGACGATGGAATCGGCATGTCGCCGGAAGAGCTCAAGCTCGCTGTGGAACGGCACGCGACATCGAAGCTGCCGGAAGACAGTCTTGATGACATCCAAACCCTTGGATTTCGGGGCGAGGCGCTGCCGTCGATCGGTTCCGTCGGACGCCTCGCGATCACTAGCAGAGCACAGGGCGCGGAGGCCGCCTGGCAGCTGACTGTAGATGGTGGCACACTGGGGGATCCGACACCGGCCGCACTGTCGAGAGGCACGCGCATTGAGTTGCGCGACTTGTTCTATGCAACCCCGGCTCGGTTGAAATTTCTGCGGGCCAACCGCACCGAAACCACGCAGGTTGTCGATGCGATCAACCGGCTCGCCATGGCACACCCGGACGTCGCCTTTACCCTCATCGACGGCGAGAGAACTCGCGTTAAGCTCGAAGCGGCGCAGGGCGACCCTCTTGACGCCCGCCTGCGGCGCCTCGGCGGTGTCATGGGCAAGGAATTTTCCGCGAATGCATTGGCCATCAATTCGGAGCGAGAAGACGCACACCTGACCGGATATGCCGGCCTCCCGACCCTTAATCGCGGCAACGCCCAGATGCAATTCCTCTTCGTTAACGGTCGCGCCGTCAAAGATCGCTTGCTGTTCGGCGCCATTCGCGGTGCTTATCAAGATTTCCTCGCGCGGGACCGGCACCCTTTGGTCGCCCTGTTTCTCGATATCGACCCAGCGATGGTCGACGTCAACGTTCATCCGGCGAAGGCCGAAGTACGTTTCCGAGAAGCGGGAGTAGTGCGTGGGCTGATTGTCGGTGCCTTGCGCCATGCGTTAGCCGAAGCTGGCCATCGCGCATCGACTACGGTCGCCTCCGCGGCACTCGGCGCGATACGCCCCCACGGCCAGGGCGGCCCTGCCCTGCCCTTTGGCCACGGGTATCCGGAGGAATGTACTACGGTTCCATCAAGAGGCGTCGCGGAAGCCGCTGCGGCGTTTCAGGCACCGTCGTCGCCAACTACCGGTTTGACACCAACCGCACCGCCCACCGCCGCATACGCCACGGAAGAGTCGACAATCGATTATCCGCTAGGAGCGGCTCGCGCACAGGTCCATCAGACCTATATCGTCGCCCAGACAGAAGATGGCATCGTGATTGTCGACCAACACGCGGCACACGAACGATTGGTCTATGAACGTATGAAGTCCGACCTTTGCGATACCGGAGTCGGGCGCCAAGGATTGCTTATTCCCGAGGTTGTGGAACTAACGGAGGGCGAGGTCGAACAGATCACGGCACGCACCGCCGAGTTAGCCGAACTTGGCCTAATCCTTGAAGGATTTGGCCCAGGCGCCGTTGTTGTGCGAGAAGTGCCGGCGATGCTGGGACAGGTCGACGTGCAAGGCCTCATCAGCGATCTCGCCGACGAACTGGCAGAGTTCGGTGACAGTTTTTCTCTCAAAGAACGACTCGAGGACGTCTGCGGAACGATGGCGTGCCATGGATCGGTCCGCGCGGGTCGCCGCCTGAACGGAGAAGAGATGAATGCGTTGCTGCGCCAAATGGAAGCGACGCCGCACTCCGGACAGTGCAATCACGGCCGACCCACCTATGTCGAATTGAAACTCGCGGATATCGAAAGGCTCTTCGGCCGGCGCTGACACGGCGCTTGACCGATCCTGTCCAGACTTATATCCCGACGCCCTATGCTAGCCATTTTTCTCGCCGCGCTCGCCAATGTGATCGGCCTTGGCGTTATCGTGCCGCTGTTGCCGTATTTCGCGCTCCATTACGATGCCGATGCGTTCGAAGCCGCGATGCTCTTTTCAATATTCTCGCTAGCGCAGTTCCTGACGGCTCCGCTGTGGGGTCGGCTCTCCGATCGTATTGGACGCAAACCCATCATTTTGGTCAGTTTTGCCGGATCCGCGCTAGGCTATGTCTGGCTCGCGTTCGCCGATGGTCTCTTCATGATTTACATGGCCCGCATATTTTCGGGCGCCATGAACGGATGGCTCGCCACGAGTCAGGCCTATGTAGCAGACGTAACCGACAAGGAAGGGCGTGCCAAAGGCATGGGTATGTTGGGCGCCGCCTTCGGGCTTGGGTTCATAGTTGGTCCAGCGCTCGGCGGGTATCTCGCAGGCGCTGAGGTCGTCAACTATCAGCTGCCCATGCTGGTCGCCGCGGGCGGGTCCGCCATAGCCTTTGCCCTATCAGCCCTTTTGCTGCGGGAACCAGAGCGTCACAAAGGTACCGCAACGTCCGCGGTCAGTTTTCTCCCTCAGCTTCGGTCTCTAACCGTGCTTTGGCTCCTCATCCTACTCTATTTTGGGCTATTCTTCGTATTCTCCGGGATGGAGTCGACGCTCGCTCTTTGGTGCGAAGCCGTGCTGAATATGGGCCCCCGTCAGGTCGGGTACTATCTGGCGTTTGCGGGAATTTGCGGGGTGATCGTCCAAGGCGGCATTGTCGGGCGATTGGTGCCCAAGTTGGGCGAAGCACAAGTCATCATAATCGGACTGTTATGCCTCGCCGTTGGTCTTGGGGGTCTGCCACTTGTATCCTTCGAGATTTGGCTTCTGCTACCAATCGCGCTGCTGTCTATCGGCTTCGGGTTTGCCAACCCCTCTTTGCAAAGCCTGATCAGCCGTGCGGCTCCTCATGACATGCGCGGTGGAACCATGGGTGTCGCGCAGTCAGCAAACAGCCTCGGTAGGATTACCGGACATGCGTGGGGCGGCGTGGCGTTTGTGGGCTTGGGAGTGGGTTGGCCGTTCTACTCGGGAGCCATACTTGTGCTGCCCGTCTTATTCGCAACGATTGTTCTCTCTCGACGCGTCAAATCTGGCGCATGAGTACGACCATACGGGCTGCGCCGTAGCGTCGGTCGTCCAAGAGCCCAAAGCCGGGCGGCGTCTCGAAAGTATCCTCACGCCCGAGCTCGATGCAGCAAATCGCCCCTTCCGCCATCCAGCCGGCTTGCGTGAGCGCGCTGGCGGCCCGTCGCCATAACTCACGACCGTAGGGTGGGTCCATGAAGACCATGTTGCAGGCCTGTGTCGCGCGCGGCGGTTCCGCAACGTCTGCAGTGAGTACGCAACTATTGCTGCCCGCTGTATCGCACGCCTCAATATTCCATCTCAGGACGGAGAGGACGTCCGGTGCATTTTCCATGAATGTCGTGTGCACAGCGCCCCGAGAAAGCGCCTCAAGGCCAACAGCCCCGGTGCCAGCGAAGGCATCCAGCACCCGCGCACCGGCAAGACGGAACCCTGCAGCCGCTGGTTTTCCATGGAGCAGGAGATTGAAGAGTGCGCCGCGCGCCCGGTCCGACGTAGGACGCGTATGCCGACCTTCCGGCGCAGTGAGATGCTTGCCGCGCCACCTACCGGCGATGATTCGCACGACGGTGTCTCCCGCTACCGGTGCCGAGTTGCTCCGATAATGCTTTTTTCGGCACCTCGATGGCCTCTCCACGAGCCAGGTTGCCGAGTTGGAAGGGTCCGTAACTGACACGGATTAAACGAGTCACCTGGAGCCCGAGGTGTTCGCATATTCGTCTCACCTCTCGGTTCTTGCCCTCACTCAAAGAGACAGAAAGCCAGGCATTAGCACGCTGTTGACGCTCCAGCCGGGCATCGATCGGCCCGAAACGCACGCCCTCGACGGTAATGCCGCGCGCCAAAGATGCGAGGCGGTCTTCATCAACAGTACCATGCACGCGAACCCGGTAACGGCGACGCCAACCGGTTTTGGGATGCTCCAGGCGACGCGCCACGTCGCCGTCATTGGTGAGCAACAAAAGACCCTCGCTGTTAAAATCAAGCCGGCCAACCGTCAAAACTCGCGGTAGATCTGCCGGCAGCACATCAAAGATCGTCTGCCGGCCTTGCGGATCGCGGTTTGTCGTCAAGGTGCCCGCCGGTTTATGAAAGCGCCATAGGCGCGTTGGTTCCGCATCGCGAATTAGCTTGCCGTCGATCGTGACAACCGCACCCGGCGCAACATTAAATGCCGGACTTTCCAGTGTCTTGCCGTCAACC
>MDTD01081980.1_pt1 | contig 10985 bp, 11 predicted proteins | sample 811221 | NCBI WGS metagenome assembly MDTD01 (sample SAMN05326646, study PRJNA326480) | marine metagenome | isolation source: seawater | place: Pacific Ocean: South West | collected 2011
CACCCTGGCCGACCTGAGCGGCAAGGGCTGCTGCACGATCATCGGCGGTGGTGACTCCGTGGCAGCGGTCGAGAAAGCTGGCCTGGCCGAGAAGATGTCTCACATCTCCACCGGCGGCGGCGCCAGCCTCGAACTGCTGGAAGGCAAGGTGCTGCCCGGGGTGGCTGCCCTCGACGCCGCCTGATCAGCGGCTCAACCCTGGAGCTTCCGGCACTTGGCATCGCGCTTGTTGCCGGTGCGGGCCGGGAGCCCCAGTTGATTCCGAACTTTGTTCATGTGTGCCCGGTAGTCCTGCTTGAGGGACTTCCGGGCTTTTTTCATCTCCCGACGGCACGCCCTCAGGGCATCAGCGGAAGCTGCAGCATCGATGCAGCGCTGCTGGCTCTGGAGGAGACCAAACGACGCTGATGGTTTTCATTGGCCCAGGCCTTGCGGGCTTGAAACAGAGCCTGACGCTGGTCCAGGGATAGATCAGGCACCGCTGCGGGCGATGAAGCCGTCGTGATCACCGGCGCCGCCAAGACGGCAACCAAAGCAAGGGAAGCAGTGGAGATGCGCATAAAGCTGAGCATCAGATGGCTCTCAATCTGGCGACGTCTGCCAGTCAGGATCTGACTGCTTTGCCGTGAGTGGTGACCAGGTGTGACCTGGGCCTGAGACGCGCTGCAGGGCAAGAATCCACAAGTCACGGGAGAGCACCACTCGCTTCTACTTAGAGCATTCACTGGAGCACAGGAGCGCGACGAGCCTGAGCATTGGAACCGGTGAATTAGGCGACCCAAGGACAACGAGAGCTATCGAGTCTTCTTGCAGAAACTGCAAGGCGGTCGGCCCCAAAGCCGTTGACATCTCAATAGAGCTTGAAGAAAATGCGAACAGTCAAAACTCGACCCATGAGTCTGCTGAAGGCCTATCTGAGCAAGCCCAGCACCCAGCGTGTGCTCAGCCGCAAGCCAGGTGAAAAAGGCTTCTCGCTGATCGAACTTGTTGTCGTTGTTGCAGTGCTGGCCATTCTGGCTGCCATTGCCATTCCTTCATTCACTAGCCTTAGTGATGATGCAAGGCTGAACAGCGCCAAACAAGTTCTGACAAATGCTTACAAAGAATGTGAGTTCAACAAAGCAAGAACTGGCACAGGAGAACATACTATCGCTGTAGACGGCACACCAAACGGTGTCACTTACAACGCAGTTGCAACAACAGCTGCAACTTGTGCAGGAGAAGCAGTCGCAACGGTCGCAGGCACTTGCACTATTGGCTTAAATTACGGGACTGGAGCGCAAACTGACGGCGCCGGCACAACACAAACCTGGCCCCTAAACTTTGAAGATTGCTAAGCGATCTGACAAAGAATGAGCTTAATTACAGGCAAAATAAAAAAACAAAGCCGCCCTAACAGCAGGGCGGCTTTTTATGTTTTGGCAGTAAATAAAAAGGATGGATTTAGTTTACTAGAGCTTACTGTTGTTGTTGTTGTCTTAGGCATACTTTCCTCAACAGCAATCCCTCGAATCAGCAGCTTTCTTGCCTATGCAGACATAGACAATGCAAAGGCTTTACTGAACACAGCAGCAGCAAACTGCCTTCAGAACAGCCGCCTTAAGGAGGAAGACAAGGATGTGATTGATGAAACAATCATTTCTGATGAAAACATAAATCCAGCTGGCTTCAAAATCGATACAGCCAACAACGCAGACAAATGCAGCTATTTTCAACTCGTGCCAACAGATGCAGGCGATAACATCCGTTTCCCGATTGGTTTTTCTGTCATCGATGGAGTTTTAAGCAAGTTCGCCAATCCAACGTCCTCAGACAAAGGCAGCATCAACGCCTGCAAACGCTGGGCTGGAGTGAACTGCAAGCAAGACGAAAGCCTAAAAAAACTTGTTGAATGGAAGAACAGCATTGCTGCAGAGAAATCGAAATGCGAAACCAGTTACACCGAATGGCTGGGTGGTGGCACCACACCAATTGAGTTTCAACGCTGGAACCCCAACGCAGACAGCGAATGTCCCGCAAGACCACCCAGTGACGGTTCAGAGTCATATAAAAAAGACACCTGCACGACCAATGGCTGCAACCGAACGGTCTATGGACTCGATGGGGAATTTGTTGGCTTCGAGTACACAGACTACACAAAAGCTCGAGACGCCAAATATGGAACAGCCTGCAAAGAATGGGAAGAAGATAAAAAAATTAGAAATTACACAAACAATCCAATCAACCAGCCTAAAACATTAATACCAGAATGCGGAACAGATGAATATTGGTTCTACAAAGGAGTTAACCTAGGAAGCAAGAAAAATTTTGATGATGCACTTTGCAGCGATAACCTTGAAATAGAAAAACTCACTCCCGGCAAAAGGAAAGTACAAGGATGTCCTGATCAGGTTTATTATTTCTCTGAAAAAAAGATACACGACACAGAAAGAGAGTATAAAGAAAGCGTCTGCAAAGTCGACAAATACAACAAAGCACAAGATGGAAGAAATGGCGCTTTTTCAACAAGCGAAACGGGCGCAGAAGGTTGTGGAGATTACTGGATCTGTGATGGCGAAATTATTAGTAATGCCGATACATACGATGATAAATGCGGTGTGAAGGAGAAGCCTCCCGAAAAGCCTTGGTACTGTGCCTTTAAGCCAGAGGTACCGGCCTGTCAGTAATGAATAAATCCTCAGGAACCATAAGAAAACTCATTGACCAGCACTTTTCTCTGCAATGGTGCCGAGAAAATATCGTTGTACCTATAGGGGTTGAAAAAAATGAGGCCACCGGAAGCCAGCGCTTAACGATTGCCATTGGCAACTTCAGCTATCTGGCGACCATTGGCGATTTCATCAAACAACGGGCTGGCAATGCAGGCCTGGAATGCCAGTTCATTGAAAAGCCTGCCCATGAAATCCAGGCTTTTTTAGATCAAGCTACGCAAGAGCGCCTAATTAATGGTGAGAGTGATGCCCTCGAAGGCATTGAATTCAGCGACGATGCTGTACTTGATGCGCTGAAAGGTGTTGAAGATGAAAATGGCAGCCAAGGGTTCGATTTTGATTTTGACGATAGTGATGAGCAGATCATTGAAGAGCAAGCAATAGACCTCTCGACCGAAATGATGGGTAGCAAAATACAACAAGCTGCAGCCAGAATTCTGATTCATGCTGCACGATCAGGTGTATCTGATATTCACGTCGAACCAAGACGAGAGGAATACAAAGTCAGGGTCAGAAGAGATGGAGTCATGCAGAGCTATGTGAGCATGCCTAGGTCAGCAGGAATCAAGTTCACCGCTTGCCTGAAAAACATGGCACAAATGGATATCGCAGAGAGAAGACAATCTCAAGACGGAAAAATACGCCGAAAATTTGAAGGTCAGACCATGGAATTTCGCTGTGCAACTGCTCCAGGCAAATTTGGCGAAAAAATGGTGATGAGATTCCTCAATAGCAATACAGAGATGCTGAGTCTGGATACATTGATTTCAAACGAAACCGTACGCCAAGATTTCAGATCAATTATTAATGAAGCCAATGGAATCATTATTGTTTCTGGCCCTACAGGTTCGGGCAAATCAACAACGCTGGCATCTGCCCTGCGAGAGAAAGACAGTGGTGAGCTGAATATCGTAACTGCAGAAGATCCGATCGAATATGACCTTGGCGGCAACATCCAACAATTCCCAGTTATCAGAGCCAAAGGCCAGACGTTCTCCAATCTTTTGAGAACTTTTCTACGTCAAGACCCTGATGTGATTCTCATCGGTGAAACCCGCGATCCAGAAACTGCTGAATCCTCTATGGATGCTGCAGAAACAGGTCACCTTGTATTCACCACCCTGCACGCCAACAGCGCGGCAAGTTCATTAACGCGTTTGATGGACATGGAAGTTCCAAGCTACAAATTGAATGCCTCGTTACGCGGCGTGCTTGCACAACGCCTGCTGAGAAAAGTCTGCCCAGAGTGCAGCGTACAACGACCGGTTAATGATGCCGAAAGTCGATTCACCGGACTACCCATCGGTATTTCCGTTCGATTTGCTACAGCATTAACAGCGGAAGACAAGCAAAAGCGAAAAGAAGAAGGAACACTATGCACAAGATGTGGCGGCACTGGCTATCAGGGACGCGTAGGCACCTACGAGCTGATGAAAGTAAATCGAGCCATCAGAGAAGCCATTAAGCAGGAAAAGTCGACACATGAGATCGAATCAATTGCACAAGACAGTGGAATGCTCACACTGAAAACCTATGCCGTTGACTTAATTGCAAAGCAGCTCACAACAATTTCTGAGTTGCAAAAAATCTGTAATACTGATGAGTAATCAAACCAGACCATCCGCAGCAAACCCATGAGCCTTGCACGACAAATCGTGGATTTTGCCATCAAAGCAGGATCGTCTGACATTCACTTGGAAGAAGGCTCCCCAATCGCGATTCGCGTCAACTCAGACATACGCATTCTAGAAAATATTCTCGGTCCAAATGATATGACCCGCCTTCTATCAGAAATTGTAGGCGAAGACAAACTAGAACAATATGAACGCACGGGAGATCTTGACACGTCGATCGGACTCGAAGGACTTTCAAGAATCAGAATCAATGCTTACAAGGCTAACGAAAAAAGATGTTTAACCCTCCGAATCCTGCCCGATAGCTTGCCCAAGTGGCAGGATCTTGGCCTGCCACAACCCTTTATTGATCTCACCGAGAAACATCGAGGTCTCGTTCTTTGCACAGGCCCAACAGGCTCAGGCAAGTCAACAACACTCGCGGCATTTATCAATTGTGTTCTCGAAACACAAAAGCGACACATCCTTACAATTGAAGACCCAATTGAATTTGAATTCAAACATTCCAAAAGTTCAATCATTCATCAACGCGAGGTAAAAAGAGACACACAAACATTTGCCTCAGCACTGCGTGCAGCCCTAAGGGAAGATCCGGATGTGATCTACATCGGAGAAATGAGAGATCTCGAAACGATTCAGCTCGCCATCACTGCTGCAGAAACAGGCCATCTCGTTCTAGGAACACTGCACACATCCTCGGCAGCAAAAACTGTTGAACGGATCGTCGACGTATTCCCCGGCGACCAACAAGAACAGGCTCGTCTACAGGTCTCTACATCCCTACTAGGGGTGATGACCCAAACACTATGCAAAAACACAAAAGGCAAGAGATCACTGGCCTATGAGCTGATGATCAATACACCTGCAATTGCAAATCTCATTCGTGAAAGAAAGATCAGCCAAATCTATTCACAATTGCAAACAGGCAGTAAAGAGGGAATGAATACCCTAGAACAGTGCCTCAAAAATCTTGTTGACCAAGGTGAAATCAGCCAACAAGAAGCACTCGGAAAAGCATCGAATCCGAAAGCACTCCTCAACAACGATATACAAGCATGATTCAATACGGCAATTCACAAAAACCACAAAATCCTGGCGACAACCAGACAGGAAAGACGGCTCAGAATCGAAGACTGCAAGCCAAGAATCAACCACCTTCAGCCAAACTCAAGGTACCACAGAAGGACTTACTGATCTTTTTCCGGCAGTTGTCAGTCATTTTGGAAAGTGGTGTGGCTCTTGCTCAAGGCATGCTTCTTATCGCAGAAAATATGACCAATGCGAAACTTGCCTATTGCGTGCAAGCGATTGCCTTTCGCCTCAATGCTGGAGAAGAGCTATCATCCAGCCTGAAACAATACCCTAAAGTCTTTGAACCCATTGCAATTGGCTTGATTGAAGCAGGAGAAGCTGGCGGCATTCTTGAGCAGGTGTTGGACAGAATTGCACTTCTCTTGGAAGAACGAGCAAAAATAAGAGGCCAGATTATCGGGGCATTGATTTATCCCGCATTGGTCTTGCTTTTGGCTGTAAGCGTGAGCCTAGGCTTACTTATCTTTATTGTGCCGAAATTCAAGACCATGTTTGACGGCATGGGAGCTGAACTTCCAGGCCTCACATCCTTCATGCTTAACTTGTCTAATTTCGTTACTTCATCAACATTTGCTATTGGTGCTCCATTGACAATCTTCGCAGGAATATTTCTTTTTCGAAGTTATTACAGCAGCAATCAAGGGAGGCTTCTCATCGATACCAACATTCTCAAAGTACCTCTTTTCGGAGATCTTATCCTTCGATCCGAGATGGCTGGCATGTGTGACACACTCTCCACTCTCGTCACCTCAGGGATTCCAATTGTGGATGGAATCAACCGCTGCATCTCAGCGAGCTCCAATGAATTGATTCGCCAAACCCTCCGACAATCCATCCTTCTTGTCACACAGGGGCAAGAACTCAATTATTCGATGGGACGAAGCAGCGTCTTTCCGAAGCTTGTCATCTCAATGATCAAGATTGGAGAAGAAACGGGTCAACTGAGTTTCATGCTTGAAAAGCTGGCTGTTTTTTACAAGCGGGAAGTTGAAGCAACAGTTTCATCACTCACCAAAGCAATGGAACCTGCAGTTATTTTTGTTGTAGCTGGAATTGTCGGGACAATTGTCGTCTCACTTTATCTACCAATGTTCGCGTTAATTACAGAGATGGGGTAATCAATCACCCTCCTCAGCGAAGCGAAGCTCACCTAATTCTAGACTTATATCAACAGAGGCCAAATCATCCGATAACGGCTCATCATCCTTTGATTGATCCTGCTTCACAACCGGCTCTAAAGCAAGAGGCAAATCAGGGATTACCAAATCTCCATCTTGATCAGCTATCTCCTGCTCAGATGCATTACTGGAGCTCAAAGAGTCAAGAACTTTCTTTTCAGAAACAGAAGATTGATCCAAGGAAAGTGACGCAGTCATTTGGATGGCATCATCTTCTTGCACCTGCTCTTCATAAGGCAACAAGGGAGCATCTAAATTCTCAACAACAGCAGCGGATTCACTTAAGTGCAAGGCATCATCAAGAACAATCGAAGGCCATTCTGAAGGGTTATCTTCAGCATCCACCACCTCGTCAAAGACCTCTTGAACTGGCTGTGTAGAAGCAATAGATGGCCACTCAGTTTCAGGAACGGAGTCATCAACACCGCCAGAAGTCTGGCTATGGATCGAAGGCCATTCTCCTTCTGAGGAACTGCCAACATCCACAACTTCAGAATCCGACTGAGGCTCAGTCGTGAGAGGAACAATCGAAGGCCACTCTTGGTCAGAGGCAGGATCAATCGGCGTTTGTTCAACAACGATCTCCAAAGGTTCCTCATCGACATTGAGCCCAGTCAGCAAGGGAGTGGGGAGCTCTTCAACTTGATCACGTTCTTCCGACAACGTGAGTGAGTCATCAATGGGTTCAGCAGGCACCATTGGCACATCATCCGTGGCCAGAGGTCTTGAATCCACGGAAGTCACAGGCGCAATAGTCGTCTCAACACTGACGACTGAATCAATGTCTTTTTGAGCATCAGTGATAAGGACAGCCGAAGTGGCCTCCACTGCAAAAAGATCCAAACCCGTCTGAGCCTCTGATGAACTCAGAAGATCAGCTATAGCTACAACATCATTCTGATGCTGAGACTCTTGATCAGCAACGCCATGAATGTCCAAAGAGCATGCCAAAAGCTGATCAATGGGAAGAAGACCAAGGGACAAACCCGTAAGACGGCCAAGAGCTGACTGCATCAACAGATCATCCATCGATAGGCCTGCCAAACCTGTAACAGAGCTGGCTCGGGACAGAACAATTGGTAAACCCAACATCTCTGACAACAAATCCGCAAGCAAAGGGTGAGAGCTGTTCACACCCGCCAAGATCAAACGTCGAATCTGAACCTCGGGAAGTTTGTGATAAAAGCGCTCAAAAGCAGCCTTCAAATCGGCCACCAGAACCCGCAGATCAAGATCAGAAATCGGCAAATAATTCTCGTCTTTGAACAGAAGATCTTCTGCCGACAAACCAGAGCCGACCGCGACAGCAAGCTGCTCCGCTTCCAGATCAAGCGCAGGGAGATTACGAATCGAGGCCAACCTCTCCGATCCCAACAACCCAGAGCAGGAAACCAGCATCAGAGTGCTGCATTCAGGCAGCAGTTCCAGCACCAGATCAACCTGCTGCGGACCCAATGTGACCAGTTCGGCAGCATGATTGCGCAACTGGCTATGACTACCGAGCTCCAGCAACTGCAATTCCAAGTCCGCGGCTTGGAGCATTTCCACGATGGGATCAACGAGAACCTCTGGAATGGCGGTGAGCATGTACAAACACTTATCGCCAACTTGTGAAGGCTCTATCGGCGTTGAAACAGGGAAAAGGTCGAAATCGGTTTGTGTTAATGGAAACGGTATTTGTAGACCATTGGCAGGATTCAGCACATACTCACGCGCCTCATCCCTTGTCAGGGTTGGTGGAAGCTCGAGAAGACGCTGAAAGGCCAGCTCCGGTGGCAAGACAACTGCCACACGATGGGCGGGGATCTTCTTCTCAGCACAAAAGGCCTGGATGAGCCGAGCCATCTTCAATGGCTCGGCTGGCACACCACGCTCCAAGGCTTCCGGAGGAAGAGAGAACGAACTGACATGACTTAACTGCACTCCTGCCTGGGTCAGCGTCGCTTCCGCCATCAGCAAAGAAGCAGGCCCAAACTCCAACAACAGCACACGCTTGGAAATCCGGCGACGCATTGAGAGCAGCCGTGTAGCGAACTGACTGATATCCAGGCCAAAAAAGGTGGATCCCACCATGGGTGTTGCGGTCATGGGATCAACAGAAGGGACGTGGACGACAGAACAGACGCCTGGTAGGAAGACTGCTGGAACTCAGCTGTTCCGGCAGAGCCTGCAACATATAGATGCCTGGCTTGGCTCCATCAACATCAGCAATGAGATCGGCCATCGAACTTTCTCCTGACGTTGTCTTCCATACACACAAGCGATAGCCCGGTGGGAGTGAAACTTCCGCCATCGGCAAACCCCACTGGGTCACAGGTTGGGCAGGTGGACAAGCCACAGCTGGACTAACAGATTGTGGGGCAAAGGCAATACCATCCATACTGATCCCCGGCTGAGACAACACCTCAACAAGTCCATCCATGACCATCTGAATCTGTTGATGATCAATCAACAGCCCATTGGAGACCTCGAACTCATTCTGCTCACCTGATTCGGCAGACGTAAAAAAGCGCAATGTGAATTGCATCACCAAGGCGACGATACCGGTGAAAACCACCAACATCATCATGGCCAAAAGCGCTTCGAGCAGTGTCATCCCGCGCTGTTCAGACTTCTCCGATTGGTACAGCTTAGGAACGAGCATCGATTTATCCATCAAGCCCTATCTCACGAGGCGCATCTTTGATGTTGTCCTGCCAGAAGGCTTCTTGCTCTACCTCATTTAGAACACCAACAGGGCGTAGCACCTCCTTTTCATCAGCATTCAATGGATATCGACCTGCCTGGTCAAATGCCCGCTCAGCCACCTCAATTGAGTACAGCATTGAAGTCGTAGCGACAACCATGATCACAGCACCGACTACAGCATCAAGCATGGGAGCACCTCACTCGCGCTCGAAGGAACATCGATCATTCCCGCCACTAAGAGCACAAGAAAAAAGCTGATAAGGGTTCTGTTCATCATCAGAATTTTCTTTGACAACGGCACGATGGGAACCTCGAGTCAACTGACAGCTGTTGACCCAACGACCTTCACCAATCAAAGTCCACCCCTCATCATCAATCTGATTGAGCGCACCACACAAACCTTGATCTCTCGCCAGTTCAGAGAAGTCTGTCTCAACGTCTTGCACAACGCCATCAACTTCAACCAGAACATTCAGTTTTTTTTGATCAAATAAAAACTCCAAAAGCGCTTGATCTGTTTCTCTCATAGAAGAATCCGCAAAATATGGATCGACCGGTGTTGGCAGCAATGTTTGCCCCGTAAGCGAAAGACCCATCTCAAAAATTGCCATGATCCCCGTCAGCATCACCACACCCATTCCGGCATACAAATACACCATTAGTTGTCTTTCTCCTCTGGCTGAGCCGGCGGTACCGGCTGACGCCCATAGGCCGACAGCGTGAGATCCATGACCACCTCAGGCTGATCAACACCATCTTCAGTTTGTCGGTTCTGCTCCCGAACATTCATCTCACTGATCACAACGAAAACCTCCAAATGTTCCAGCGATTGCAGAAACGCCTGCACCTGCTGGAACGGACCCTTCACCGTGAGTGCAGCTGAACGCCTCTCCAGACCACGGTTGAGCAGTGGATCACCGCCCGCTGCTTGAGAGCCTCCACCGCCGGCTGCGGGTGGAGCTTCCTGACCCTGTGCAGGCATCGGCGCCTTAAACCGTTCGACAGCCCCGGGCTTGGTGGTGGTGATGGCAACGTTGTGGACGCCAGCCAAATCATTGAGTCCCGCCAGGAACGTTTGAAGTTCCGACGTTCCCGCCACCAGCTCCAACAATCGATCCAACTGCTGGTTTCGCTCCGCCTGCTTGCGCTTCAAAACAGACAACTGCTGCTGCAACACCGGCACAAATTCCGCCTTGGTCGTGAGTTGCTCCACGACTGCATTCTGCTCCCGAACACGGATCGTGAGTGGGGTGACACCAACACTCAATAAAGCCATGGACAAACCAAGACCAGCGAGCACCGGCACCACCAAAACAGCTCGTTCCGGCGTCAGCCACGACCAAACCCCTTGACGACCAATCCCAGAAAAATTAGTCATTCAAACAACCCTTCTTCCTTCAGCAAACGCTGCAGGCGCCGCTGCAGCCCGATGGCCCCGAGGGAGGTCAAATCAGGGCGAATCGCCTGAGGTGCATCCGTGGCAAACCGTGCCAAAAGGCTGTAGCTAAGGCGCCCTTGATCCGCCTCCTCCAGAGAATCAGAACGCTGCAGATTGGCCTGCTGAAGCGTCACACCATCCTGCTCAAACAGCGGCGATTGCCCGAGCGACAGCATGAACGCGTTGAGCTTGCGCAGACCATCGGGCATCAGCACTTCACCACTCAGATCCAAAACATCTCCAC